>JAABUR0100002283.1_pt1 | contig 29978 bp, 38 predicted proteins | sample 5560091 | NCBI WGS metagenome assembly JAABUR01 (sample SAMN10711879, study PRJNA513375) | rock metagenome | isolation source: Antarctica rocks | place: Antarctica: Victoria Land, University Valley sud
GCCGGATTCGCGGGAATCTCGAGATCGTGAACTACCTTGCCCACGCTATCGAGAAAAGCTATCGCGTGGGTCGCTTTGTGACAATCCACGCCAGCGATGATTTTCATAGGCACCTTTCACCGAAGACGTAACCGGCGAAACTTTATGTGGCGATCAGCGCACGTCTTTCAAGCCAAAGTTAGCGTCTCAAAGTGGACATCCGCCGGCGGGTCAACGTAGGGCCACGAAGGCAGTTGAAGAACGAGCCAAAACGGAAGTCCGTAACCACAGTATACATAAAGTTGAAGAAAGCAAAGTCGCGGCCTCGCAAAGGCTGCCGCACAACGTAGTCGTGTTGTTCCTCGCTGCTCCAGGGACATCCGCTACGCCGGCTCAGAGGCCGGCGTAGCGAGGAAGCGGATCAATCGCCGTTCGCTTGTGATGCCGTAGAGATAGCCGACAAGCAGGATGCGCAGCAAGACTTCGGGATCGATCGACGGCCGCCCGATCTCGCTGTAGAGCGGTCGCAATTGCTCGCGGATTGGTCGAAGATCGATGTGGCAATCGATCGCGCGCAGCAGATGATCCCCTGGAACCCAATCATCGAGGCAGAAATACTGGAACATCGCGTTCGTCTGTATCCGACTTCCCATCATCGCGTTACGTCGGCCTCCGCAGCATCGCTTAATTGCTATAATTATAGCTTACACGGTAGTATAGATCAAGCGAGCCTTTTTCAACAACATCGGTGGTTTCCGGGATTGTTCCGGGGGGCAGGCAAGGAGGCTCGTTAAGCAATGAGATGTCGAAGACGGAAGCATGGCGCTCTTTCTCGAGGGGATTCGGCGGCGTAGCGACGCGTGCGTAGACGACGCCTTCCCTTGGTCTGTTCCGGCACTTGTCTCTCTCGAGAGCCTTCGTTTCTCGTCATCGGTGACGTTCTTGATGGGCGAGAACGGCTCAGGCAAGTCGACGTTCCTCGAAGCCCTCGCAGTGGCGGTCGGCGCGGTAACCGTCGGCGCCGAAGACGCAGCCGAAGACACTACCCTCTCAGGCGCCCGCCGGCTCGCGGAAACTTTCGTAACGTCCCAACGTGGACGGCCGCATACTAAGATGTTCTTCCGCGCGGAAGATGCGTTCGGCTTCACCAGGCGCATCGAGCGTGAGATGAATGCGATCAACGCGGAGGCCGACAAGCTGCTTGCGGACGAGAAAGCGGGACCCGTAGCACGTCGTCGCGCCGCCGGCTTCGTGCGAGCGCAGCGCGGTGCACTCGCCGCTCGTTACGGGAAGGATCCGCATGCGTTTTCACACGGAGAGACATTCCTGGGGATCCTCCGGCAACGGCTCGTTCCGTGCGGATTGTATCTGCTCGACGAACCCGAGACCCCGCTATCGCCGACGCGCGTTCTCGCACTTCTAATCCTGATCCACGACGCGGTCCGCGCCGGTTCGCAGTTTGTCATCGCGACCCACTCGCCTATCCTGGCCGCATTACCGGATGCCGAGATACTGCTTTTTGACGACGACGGGAAATTACGCGCGACTGTCCATGCAGAGCTAGAGCATGTGCGCGTCACCCGGGATTTTCTTGCAGCGCCGGAACGGTATCTGCGTCGCCTCCTCGTGGACGACGATGGACAATGATTGATCCTTCAGCTTCGCCTGCGATAGTCTCCAAAGGGGTCGACGGTGACCGTCTCTGCCAAACACGAATCGAGCACACGAACGTGTCGATCGCCGCCTAAGGGTTGACAAAGACGGTCACCGTCGGTCGTTTGCGGGACTTTACGCATTCGGTAGGTTCGAGCGCGCAGTACTACCGCTACAAGTGACGCGGCGGTCCAATGTGATGGAAAAGCCCATCCCGAGAAAGTGCCGTAAGATCGCTCATTGAATTGCGGCGACTATGAGCCGCATGCGAATCGTCATCCTCATTTCTTAGTGGGCGCTTCTTTGGCGAATGTTCTTATGACGAAAGCTCAGCGCGACGTCGTCCCTCTGAGGACGACCCCGGTGTATATGAGCCGAAGGCGAGCGGGATTTTTTACAGTCACGCCCTCACCCATGAAGTCCTCATCGTAGATATTGCGGGCGCAGCATGGTTCATCGTAGGAAAGAAAGCCGGATGACGATACCTACGCCATGACAGATTTACGCCTTCGCGTCAGCGTGGCCCGTGCTGCACAATCCCGAGCACGTTGCCGCCCGGATCGCGGATTGTTGCGATCCAACGCGGACCGTCAGCCGATGTGGCCTCGAGAATTTCGCAACCGTTGGCACGAACCAAATCCAAGGTCTCATCGATGCGATCGACATTGATCCATGCCAGCAAGCCGGCGTCGGCCGCCGTTGGCCGGTCATCCACCCACTGATCAATTAAGCCTGGTGCCTCGAGATACGGTCGCTCGATTTGCCAGCCAAAAATCTTTTCGTAGAACGCAGCCGACTTCATCATGTCCAACGCGGGGATCTGCAAGTAGCAACCTGACCGTGTCTCAGTTCGCTCGCGCGTGCGGATTCAGATTCGCTGTTCATATCGATCCAAATTGGTCCTTTAAGAAGTCCAGCGCGCCCAGCGCGATCGCGCTGGAGATCGTCGCCTTGCCGTTCATGGGGTCACCAACGATCAGGACGAATCCGTGGTCGCGCAGCGCGATAGTCGCCGCGCGCGAAGCCGCGGTCGGTACGAAAGTCTGGAGCCTGTCGCCAAGCGCGGTCAGCAGCGCCTTGGCCTGGTCGTACGCGCGTTCGTCCAAGATCTCGGAGAGGTCCCCGAGCCCGTACACGCGCGGCACGAGCATGCGCAGACGCGACGACTCACGGATGGTGAGCGTGAGCCACGCCGCGTCGAAGATGCGCACGGCATCGCACCCGATCTGCGAGCGCAACCGCTGCTCCAGTTCGGCGATCGCCTCGGCGCCTACGGCGAGGTTCGTGATGAGAAAGTAGTTGCCACACAACCCGCGATCTCGTCGCCCAAGAGGCTCCCGACAAGGCGGCCTCCACGAACGCTCGTGAACTTCACCTGGAACATGAAAGAGCCGGAATAGGACTCGCCCCGAGCGGTCCACGAGCCGTAGAACGCCGCGTCGCGCCCGCCGTCGCGCCCCGGTTCGAAGCGCTGCACCGTCTGGCCGAACTGGTCGACCAGCACCGACTCCGCCAGCCGCTGAAACTGCAGCCATCCGAGCGTGTGGAACGCGTAGTCGCGATTCCCGCCCTGCGCGCCGCCCGCGAGGACGCGCGGAGAAGCGCCATGCACGCCAGACGACGACGAACGCATGTTCGGAGATTCGCTTAGCCGTTGCTCCGTATCCTACGCGCCCGAAGAGCAACTCGGCGGTTCGGACCGAGCCGGCCAACGGCCGTCAGCTGAGGCGCTCCCCGATGCCGGGTCGGTGGGTCCGCGGCGCCGCAGGTAAGCTGAGGAGGCGCAGGGCGCCACGGCGAACAGGCGTTCGAGCTATGCCCGAGCACACTGTTCGTAAACAAGCGTACCCGACCGCCCCGATGACCGACCTATCGACGCGAGCCGACGCAGGGTTCCGCGCGCGCGGATTTGGTGCGGAGCTATGGGGCGCCCTGGGCGGCGCGTAGGCCGTCATGCTTTCGCTGTTCTCGCGCTTCGTTCTCTTCGCCAGCTCGTACTCGCCGCTGACGCTTGCCTTCGGTGTGCTCTATCTTCGATCGGCGAAGACGAGTCCGGCGGCCGCGATCCTGTTCGGGATCGCCGCGGCCAGCATAGGCCTGCTGTGGTGGATTCTCCGCGTGGTGAGGAAGATGCACCGCGAGCCGCTCGCGGTCGAGCGCAGCTCGCGCAAGGACACCGACACGCTCAGCTACCTGGCGACGTATCTGATCCCGTTCGCGCTCGCGCCGCCGAAGGACCCGTATGAGTTCGCGGCATTGATCATCTTCGTCGTCGTGCTCGCCTACCTTTACGTCAACTCCAACATGATTTACATCAACCCTGTGCTAAGCGCGTTCGGATACCACCTCTACGAGGTGACCCCGGGCGGTTCGAAACGCACCGTCATCGTGCTGTCGCGCCTGGCGGACGACCTTCCCGATACGATCGGCGCGGTCGAGATCGCGCACCGCATCTACGTCGCGCCCGATGCCGGGGCCACCTAGGAGAAACGAATGCCGGGACCGGTCGAATCCCTTCTTGCTTTGCGGAACGCGACGACGTCGCGAACCTTCATTGCCGCGGACCGGCTGCCGCCGGACGTCGAACATCCGCTCGTGCGCCTGCAGCTCCAGGCGGACACTGCGAACGACGTCATGGCGCTCGTGCGCGCTTTCCTCGACCGCGCAGCAAAGGCGTCGGCCGACGGAAACCTTGTGCTGAAGGCGTACGACGGCGCGGCGATGACCGCGGAATACGAGGTCGACGAACTTCCCGTTTCTACCGAAGCGAAGCTCGCCTCTGCGGTCCAACCGTTCACGCTCGAGACCGACGCGCGCGCCTATAAAGCTGCGGCGGACGCGCTGCGGTCATTCATCTGCATCGCGGTGACCGTCCGCACGACGCCCGGCACAGCCCCGATCGTGTTCTTCAGGAAGCAGACGCAGCCGATGGAACTGCGTTCCGACCGCAAGGTCCGGCTCTTCTCGTCGCAGGGGGTGTTCGACAAGCTCGACCAGGCGACGTTCCTCCTCGACGAGGACATCGACGTTGTCTACGTGGCCGACACGCTGCTGATCTTTAACAAGGACCGCTTCCACACGATGTTCGGTTACTACGAGGGGCTGCAAAAGTTCGCGAAAGACGCTATGCCGAACGTCAAGGCGGCCGTGCCCATTCAGAACTTCGAGGAATTCGAGGCGGCTTGCCTTGCGGACAAGACGCTCATGAAACGGCTGCGGCGGACGATCGGGTCCATGCCGAAGACGTTCGACATGGTCCGCGTCGCAAAGACCATCGCCGAACAGGCGATCCCAGTGAAGCTCGGCGGGACGAAGAAAAACCCGCTCCTCGTGTTCGAGAAGGCGAAGAAGCACGATTTCTTCACGCTGTTGGAGGATGGCTTTCTCAAGTCGTCGATCACCGACGCGCTCTACGAAGCGAACAGCAAGCGCGCCCGCAAGGCCACGTAGCGCGACCCGGGCGCACGTTCTCCCGCGCGGGCCACGCTCGCGCGCGGGTCAGCGGGAGGACGCGCGCGTTACTTCCGCCATACGCAGCGACCACGAAGATGCGGGTGCTCCATGCAATTTTCGCCGCGATTAACGCCGCGCTTGGACACGCGGCGACCGCCCGGGTTTGGCCGGAGTTCCCTCGCTTCAGGACCGCGCGCCAGGCTACGGGTTTCGTCCCTTCGAGTACTATTGCGTCCCAGATTATGCTAACGCGTCAATCGGTGTTTAAGGCCGCACGCTCGTCATACCACTGCGTCACGTTGAGTACCACCGAGCAAATTTCTGCACGTTAGGTGGGCAAACTTTGGGCAAAACGGGCGGATCGTGAAAACGAAAAATCGCTGAAAAGGCGGTTTTTCCTCGTAAAAGTGGCTCCCGGAGTTGGACTCGAACCAACGACCCGCTGATAACAGTCAGCAGTTCGGTCCGCCGACGAGAATGCCGATGGGGCGTCGGCCAACTCTACCAACGCGCTGGGCGCGGGATGAAGGCCGGCAACCGTGGCCAGCGTGACCCCGAGTAGTTCGTTGAACAAAACCCAATTGGTACCAGGTTCAGGTAGCTTGACTTGGTACGTGCCGTTGTCAGCCCGTGCCCAAGTTCGCCTTTGCGATCCGCCGCCCAGCTGTTGGCCGGGCCCAACGGCCGGGATCCGACGCATGTGCTGCCTTGCGACGCCAGAAAGCTTCATCATATTTCGTCGATGTGCGCGATTGGAAGTTCGGAGCCGGCGCGCATCGGATTGGGATCGACACGACTCCCCAGCCTTGAGTTGCGCAGACCCATCGGAGGTTCGCCGCTAGACGACGACCTGCGCGGTCGCCCATAGGACTTCGTACGCGCTGCGCGCAGCCGACAACAACGGCTCCTCAATCTCGACCATGTAGGTCGGCTTCTTGACCGCCGCGTCCTTGATCGATGCGCCGATAATCCAGCAGCAGCCATCGAGAAAAATTGTCCGGTCGTGGATGGCCGACGAGGTCCGCAGTTCAAGCGCTCGGCCCGATGCGAACTTCCTTGCAACGGCCTCTCCGTTCGGTCCCAACTTCGTGGACAAGATCCGGATGCGCGCCCCCGCGCCGATTTTTTCGACGTAGAGATTGAAAACTTCTTCGCTCAGATATGCATCGACGATGAGCACGTCGGTCGCCGATGCGGCGAACAAACCGCTTAGGTCACGGTAGAACTTGTGACCCTGACCCGGTTTGGTGGACGAGTAGTTAGACCACTTCGTCTACTTGTTGTTTAACCGCCGTAGCAGTAGTAGCTCGCTGTGGAGACCGGGGATAATGTGGAGAGCTTGCCATCAGGCTGCGCGCTCGTCATCAAGTAGCTCCTGCGCTTCAAACGCGATCGGACTTTGATAGCCTAGCGTTGAATGCAGTCGTTTAGCGTTGTACCATGTCTCTATGTACTTGTAAACCGCTGCGCGCGCTTCTTCGCGCGTGTTCCATCGCGTGCGATGGATCAACTCCGTCTTTATCGTTGCGTTGAAGCTCTCGACGACGGCGTTGTCCCAGCAGTCTCCGCGGCGACTCATGCTGCATACCATACCGTGATCGCGCAGTAGCTTCTGGCATGCCTCGCCGGCGTACTGACTGCCGCGATCGGAGTGATGCACGACCCCAGGGCGGGGCTGACGGCGTGCAAGCGCCATGCGCAGGGCATCGAGGACGATCTGTTTCTCAAGGCTCTGACTCATCGACCAACCGACGACGCGGCGCGAACGCAGGTCTAGGACGACCGCAAGATACAGCCAGCCCTGCTGTGTATCGATGTAGGGGTAAGTAGCCCGAGGGAATCTCACCCTCGGGCTCTCACAGAACCGGACGTGAACCTCTCTGCTCATCCGGCTCCCATCATCGAGCCACCGACGTAAAGCCAACGCGCCAATGCGCGAAGAGTTGCGGACGTGCTTTCGCAAGGTCTTTCACCCATCGCATTGCTCGGCTTTTGTGACCTCGTAGTCTTTTGAATTTCCGCATCGCCCATCGGACGATAGCACGGTTAATGTGGTTACCGACGACATCGAATGCCGACGGGTAGAATCGGCCGTAGTAGTTGAGCCATCCAGAGATTACCGCGTTAAACATTCGCGCGAGGTCTTCGAGCGATTTGTCGCTCTTTAACTGCAACCGCCAGCTCCGAACTTCTTGCCGCAGTGCCTTTGCCGCACTGCGCGCGATCGCCGGACTGAAGTTGGTGAAGAGGCGACCATAACGATCGAAGCTCCGCCTCGGGCGAAATGTGTATCCGAGGAAATCGAACTGAATGTGCTCGTGCTCCTGCTGCCGATGAAGATCCTTGCAGTAGGCAATCTTTGTCTTGCCAGGATGAATTTCCAAGCCGCATTCCACAAGTCGCTGTGCAAGACGTGCTTGCACGTATTGCGCCTGCTTGAGCGTGCGGCAATGGATGAGCCCGTCATCAGCGTATCGACAGAAAGGAAGTTTGGGAAGCTCTCGCATCATCCACGCATCAAAAGCGTAGTGCAAGTAGAGGTTCGCCAGTAATGGCGAGATGACTCCACCTTGCGGCGTACCTTTGTTTCGTGAACGTAGCGTCCCGTCTTGCTGTTGTACCGGCGCGCTGAGCCAGCGTTCCGTATACAGCAGCACCCATCTGTTTGTTGTATGATGGCGGACCGCTTTCATCAAAAGCTGGTGATCGATGTTATCGAACAATCCCCGTATGTCGAACTCAAGCACCCAATCGTGCCACCAGCAACGTTTGCGGGTGATAGCGATCGCGTGATGAGCCGACTTTCCAGGTCGATACCCGTAGGAGTCTTCATGAAAATGAGGCTCCAATACAGGTTCGAGCATGAGTTTCACAGCCGCTTGGGCCACGCGGTCCGAAACGGTCGGAATTCCCAGCGGTCGTTCGCCACCGCTCTTCTTTGGAATCATGACCTCCTTCACGGGCGGAGGGAAATAGCTTCCCGAGCTCATGCGATTCCAAAGCTGATACAAGTTGTTCTCAAGATCGCGCTCAAACAAGTCGAGCGAAATCTCATCTACGCCGGCAGAACCACGATTTGCGCGCACGAGCCGCCAAGCGTTCCACACTAGCCGTTTTGGAATATCAAACGGCTTTGCTGATACTGCATGCTCCTTCCCCGAAGGGTTGGCGCGCAATGTCGGCACAATGATTCGACCCCTTCGCTCAGATTCCATTACAGAATCGTCTGCGCTACTACGAGTCGATCCGCCCCTGCAACGCCGCATCGGTACTCAGAGCCTCGCGTTTGTGCACTTGGCTTTCTCCCTTGGCATCGACGTTGCAGGTTCCTACAGTTCCGCATGAGAGCCCGAATCAAGCTCGCGCCATCTCTACGCCGGACATCGCTCATCCAATAAACAGGCTCTCGATAAGCTTCATCCCAGGTCAACATTACACTCCTGGTTTCGATGTCGTGTTGTAGTTTCGACGCTTGAATGATGGTTCACGGTTGTTCGCCTTCTTGATTCATACCTGACACATAATATTGCGCCTTTTCCTTGACGCTCACGACAACGGTCTTTAGCCAATGCCGCTCAAGGTGGTTTGCAACCCGCCCCTGTAGGCCGATTGCGGAGGGTCTACCTCCATCTCTCACGCAGCTTCTCGCATAGAAATCAGCTCACGATGAACCTCTTTCCGTGCTGCTGTAGCACACTGATGTCGCTCGCCCAGCAGCGATTGACGGCGCCAATCTCAGCGACGCCGAAGCGGCGCGCAACGAGGTTCGGAGCCACAGGATGGCCGTGCTTAGAATTCGTCGTAACCCGAAAGCGCCGACGGATCTTGACCACAACGCCGCCGGCTTTCATCAGGCGGGCGACGCGCTTCTTGCCGACACGGATGTTCTCGTGTCTGAGTTGGGCATGGATTCGCGGGCTACCATAGGTTTCGTTACTGGTCCCATGGGTGAGCTTGATGCGCGTGAGCAAACCTTCATCGTCCTGCGCACGCTGGGAAGGGGCGCGATCTCGCGATGCGTAGTACCCTGCCTTCGACACCCTGAGAAGACGGCACATCATGCTCACGCGGAACTGGCCCACGTGAGCAGCGATGCACGCGTATCTCAGCGAGATTCTTTGGCGAAGAAGGCCGCCGTTTTTTTTAAGAAGTCGCGCTCTTCGGTCACTCGCTTGAGCTCACGACGCAGCACGTGCAGCTCCTCATCGTGCGAGTTGATCTTTCCGTTGCCGGGGAACGCGGCCAGGCCTTCGCGCTCGAAGTCCCGCCGCCACTTGTGCAGTTGGTTAGATGCAATGCCAAGCTCATCGGCAACGGTCGCAACCGACTTCGTCCCTTCGCGACTTAGCCGAACGGCTTCGAGCTTGTACTCACGCGTGAACGCCTGTCGCTTGCCAGCTTTTTGTCTCGATTTTTGCACTGAACACTCCTCCGCCCATCTTTGATAGGCTTAACTGAGTGTCCGCCAAACCGGGGGAAGACCATTGTAGTCGTCTCCGGGTTCGTAGACTCCTTGAATCTCGTCAACGGGAAGATTCAGTTGCGCTTGGCGGCCAATGCTCCTAAGCAACGATTCGACTCCTGAATCCGTTGCTTGAAGTTCTTCTGCTGTTGGTCCTGGTCAACGCCCATCATGTTGTGGACACCCGCATGCCTTGCGGAATGGAACTTCGAGAGCATGGTGCTTTCCGGGCCGAACATCGCCTCGATGAGGCTCTGCGTGTCCGTCTCCCATTCCGACTCGTCGTTCTCTACCTCGTGGTATCGACGGCCCTTGAACGACTCAAGCGCAGCTAGTTGCGTGCGGAACTCTCTGAGCGCCTTGGGCCAGCCGTAAAGCGGGACGTGGGGAGTCGGTTTCTTTGCGGCGATGATGAGTCCAATTGTCAGCGTCAGGAGTTTTTTTTAGCGTGAATTATATCATCGATTCAACCAGAAGCACTAAGAGTACATCGTCAATTTGTCCGGTGTAATGTGCTTTGGTGAAATTGCCATCTCCTGGCCATCCGGCGACCGGAAAACGCCGTGCGTCACATGTCCAGGAACCTGATGAACGTCGGCGCTCACGCCGTCGCCGGGATTCGCAAAATCGAACAGGACCGCCCGATAGACGTGGGTGTCGCTGAACCAATGCTTCCCGTCGAGCGGAATTTGCTTCTCCCCTTTTATCAAGACCGGGCGACTCGGGTCCGTGGAACTTACACCAACCTGCATCGAAATCGTGAGGTTCGGTGCCGGAACTCCGGGTCTCCAAGCTATGTCAAACTTATTCGCAACCGACGTGGTGTCTTGTTGCAGATTCTGAGCGACGGTCATCTGCAGAACAAGTACTCCGGCAATGTTTGGCGGTGGAACGCGATTGAGATAGTCTTTCGCCCACGATGTGCACGCGCGTATGTCCGCATTTTCGGACAAGCGAATGATTAGCATCGGCCTGACTGTCGGGCCGTATATCGGTGCAGCGGCGTTAAGTTTGGCGCACCCTTTCTCGATGCTTGCAATGAAGTTCTTGGATTCGTTCTTGTAATGAGGTGCAGCGATTTGCGTTCAAAACGAGTAAAACGATGTCGCCAGTTCGACCGCTGGCACGGGCGGGAGAGTGAAAAGGATGCTCCAGTTGCCTTTCGTTACCATCTCACCGTACAAGCGCGAAGCGGTGATAGATTCCTTTAGTTCGGCCCAATCGCGATCGCTGGGGTACGTCGAGCATTCGGCAAAGACTCCGAACCAGCGAGGGTTCTTCTTTTCGGTGATGCTACGCACGTGCTTGGCAATTGAACGGGCGTTCTTCTTGAACTCCGTTTCGCGGGTGCTCTCGCCGAAATTCTTGAGAGAGATGCGAGCGATGTCGCCGGATGCAAGAGCGGTATCGCAGTCGTACGCTTCGGTGTTGGGGTCCGCCGGCGTTACTGTGGCTCCGCCCCGCATCATCGCCGCAATGGCCATGATCTCGAAGATGTAGCCGGCGCGATTGTTCCGCTCGAACGACTTCGCTTGTTTTATCGCGTCCGCAATCCACGACGCATCGACCGCTTCGATGAGTTGGATGCTGTTGCCGAGGCTGAACAACTCCTGAAGCGCGATGAAGTCCGCTCTCGACCAAAGGTCGCGGATGGGATGGTACGCCGAGTTGTCCGTCAGCCAGTCCAGTCTAAACTTGTCCTCGATGGTCTTCAACGCCGCCGCGACTTCGCTACGGTTCAAGTCAGGCGTGACAAAGCGCTGACCGATAATGGCGTCTTCTTCGGGGCCTGTCACGGGTATGGATGAAGTTGTTCGGAGTCCACGAGGCCACGGCTGAGAAGCCGGTCCTTTGCGGTGTGGGAAAAGCCAGTAATGATGTTCGAGCTGAGATTCTTAGAATACATTGAGCGCTCCATTTACCGGTTCGTCCAACCCGCATGCTTTCGGGCGTGTACTCTATCGATAATGTACGCCGCGAAGATCGCGAGAAGAAAGCGTTGAGCAGTATTCGATTAGCCCCATAGGTGGTGTTGCCCCCCGCGGCATCTCGATCCGCTTACGGCGAGCGAGCTCCTATCGAGACGATCGCTACCACAAGTGTTGGTCAAGGACGAGGGTGCTTTGCGTAACGGTATGGTCGCAATCGTTCAGCAGATTGCGACATAGTTAGCTGACGATCTCCAGCAACGGGGGATCGTCGTCGAGGGTCGCGGCGGCCACATAGTCCAGCACGATCCCGCTCGATCGTTGCCCCGTCACGCGCTTGATGCTCTCGATCGGGACCTTCTTCTTCGCTGCGTTGGTAATGAACCCGCGCCGCAGCGAGTGCCCCGCAAAATCGCCGTCGACGCCGGCCGCGGCCGCCCGCCGCCGCAGGATGCGCGCGACGTCCCCCGGATCCAGCCGCGTCGCCGTCAGCCGCCCGCGCAAATCGAAGGTCCGAAAGACGGGACCGCTCGCGCCAACGGTGCCCAACCAGCACTCGAGCGCCGCAACTGCGCAGAGCGTGGCGCTGGGCAATCCCACCGGCAACCGCGGGACGTACAGCTCGCGCCCCTGCTTCCGCGGGTCGTTCTTCGCGGCCGCGATCCACACATATAACCCTTGCTTCGAAAACCGCAGCTGCTCGACGTCGAGCGCGACGAGCTCACTTCGTCGAAACGCGCCCGCGTATCCAAGCAAGAGCAGCGCCCGATCGCGCGCCGCCGGCAGGTCGTCGGACATGGCCATCAGCAGCACCGGGAGCCGCTCGACGAGCAGCGGCTCCTTCTTCCGCTCCGCGGTCCCGCGGCTGCGGCTATAGCGGCGCAACAGCTTGCGGACCAGCGGGTGGTCCGTCGGCGTCTCGAGCCCCGCGGTCGCGTGGCGGCTCGCGATCGCGGCGAGCCGTCGTCGCAGCGTGGGTAACGCGAGGCCCGTAGTGCCGGCGCGAATCCCGGCAGGCGACCGCGAACGGCGGGTCTCGAGAGCCTTGAGGTAGAGCGCGAGGGTCTGCGGCGCCGCCGGCAGCGGTTCGAGGGCGTGCCGCCCGCAGAACGTCGCAAAGTCGGCCCAGTCGTGGGCGTAGGCGCGCTCGGTCGCCGGCGCATGGTCGGGCGTCGAAAGATCGCGCTCGACGGCGCGCGCGAGCTCGGCCAGGAATTCTACCGCGTCGTCGACGGCGGCCGGCGCCGCGAAGCCGGGTCCGAGGCGACCGCCTAGGCCGCCTATGCCGCCTAGGCCGCTGGGGACGAGCTGGGCCTCATGCGAGCGCGCTTCCACATGGCTCTTCTTCTGTGCAGAAGCGGTGGATACTTGCGCGCTTGAGAAGTGGTTCTTCTCAGGCATGAGACGCGTGTTAACGTGTGAGACAGGACGGCTCAATACGCCGCGGCGAAGCGCTGCTCGTGCGCAAATTCGCGCCGATTGACGAGCTCGACGACGTCGGCCTTCCCCCTCCGCTGCGCCTCATTCGCTACTGCGGCGCGCGGGGCTGTCGGCGCCGGGCGCGTATGGGCGGCCGGCATTGCCCCGCCTGCCACGCTGCGGCCGTGCGCCGCTGGCGCGAGCACCACAGCGCCGAGCTAGCTGTGCGCCGCCGTGATGCCACGGTCTTCCGCAACGACGACGCCCGGGCGCGCGACTCGGCGCGCGCCAAGCTCGCAATGGCGCTCCGGCGCGGCAAGCTGACCCGAGGGACGTGCGCGGTCTGCGGCGCGAGCGAGGTCGTGGGTCTGATCGTCGACCCGAGCCGACCGCTCGAGGTGGTGTGGGTCTGCATCGCCGACCGTCAAGCGGCCCGCGAGCGGCAAAGAGACGAGGAGGCTCAGCGCGCCGCTGGCGTCGCACAGGCGGCCTGGTACGTCGAGCGGGCGACGGCTCTGGCAGCGATCGAGCTTCTTCCGCCGGCGGAGCAGGCACAGCTGCACGCGCTGGCTGCCCGGGGGCCCGCCCGGATGCGCCTCTCGCCCGAGGCGCCGCTCTACGTGATGAACCTGGTCCGCGCGTTCAAAGCTCGGAGTTTTCCCACGTAAGACAAGCGTGGCGACGAGCAACACGCGCGGGATTCTAGCCGCCCTACGTCGCGTCCGTGGGCGACGCAGGCTCACCAGACGCCGATGCAATTTACAAAGCGCGGACTTGAAAACCGATGTGACGCTAGCCGAATACCGCTTGCGCTCCGCTGGCTTCGAGAACACGTCCAGGGCCAGCCGGAAACCGCCGAGCCCCAGGCCCAAGCCGTTGCCACCCTAGAACACAGCGCCGGCTCAAGCCCGCGATCGGTCTTCTTCAACCGAAGGCGCAACATGGGCTGCGAAGACTAACGCGGGCGATTCGAGTCCAGAAAGTCAGCGATCTCACGTATGCTAAACCGCCGGCTATGTTCCTAGGACTCGAAACTGGCTCCTCTCATGACGGGGAAGTCCAGTAAAGACGGGCTTTTTCTGGAATTATTGCAGTCTTAACGTACCATATGATGATAGTGTTCGATACGGTTAAGATGCTAGCATAGTACTGAACGTACGTTACGTTCGCGAAGTATGTAACATTCAAGACGTATAGTGCGCTGATTCTGCATTGATCGTTCTGGTCATACTAGTTGTCCTGTACGCCGGCGTGCATCGTATGATAAAATCACTCCGAACGTTGAGGACGATCGGAACGTTGCGAACGTCCTGGATGCAAGCGCGGAGAGAACGTCGGAATGATTTATGCGATCGTGAACATGAAGGGCGGCGTCGGGAAAACGACGACCGCCGTTAATCTCGCCGCGGCTCTCGCCCGGTGCGGGAAGTCGGTCCTGGTCGTCGACCTCGATCCGCAGGCCAATGCGACGGGCTGGATTGGCATCGAGAGCCCGCCATCTGCGAGCGTCGCGAATGCATTGAGCGACCGGAAAGCGGCGCCCGCGGCTGTGGCGCCGTCGACGGCGGAGGGGGTCGATCTCGCCTACGGGTCGCGCGAGTTGGCTGGCGTCGCGGAAGATCTCCGGGCCTCGTCTCCAACGCCGGCGCTTGCCCTACGTGCGGCGCTCAAGCACCTCAAGACGTACGATGAGGTCCTCATCGATTGCCCGCCCGGGCTGGGGTTGCTGTCTCTTAACGCCATGATCGCAGCCCAATCGTTAATTGTGCCGGTAGATTCTCAGACAATGGCGCTCGCCGGAGTTGCGCAGATTCGCGAGACGCTCGCCGAGCTTTTGGAGGCGGAGGTCATCTCGGAGGTCCCGCCCGCGCGCATCCTGCTCACGATGTACGATGGGCGCATATCACTCGATCGCGCAGTCGCCGAGCATCTGCGAGAGACGGAGATGCCCGTGTTCAAACAGGCGATCCGCACGAACACGAAACTCGCCGAGAGCTATGGTTTGCGGCAGACGATTTTCGCCTATGCGCCGACGTCGACCGGAGCGGTGGACCACGCGGGCCTTGCTGGGGAGATCGCATGACGGAGCAAAAGAAGAAGAACTTCGGCCTCGCCGCGCAGCTCGCCCAACCCCGGCCAAGCACGCTGGCCGAAACGCCGCCGGTGCCGCGCCCCGCGCAATCGCAGTCCTACGAACCGCCGCTCGCTACCGGTGCTGAGCAAGATATGGACGGTCTTGAGTGGCGAGAATCTCCGAGTTCCGAAAGTTCCGAGCATACCAATCATACTAAAAGACGTTCTTCGAGGGAGAAGAAGCCCGGGGCGCGTCCGCGTGAGGGCGGCTACGTCCGCCGCACGATCACGCTAGCGCCCGGGCTGTCCGACTACGTCGATCGCGCGTGGCGCACGTATCGGACGCCTGGCGGCAAGTACGTCAAGGGCGTCAGTGGTTTCATTGAAGCGGTCATTGACGAGCATCGGCACCGCGCGAAGTGAATATCCGGGGCGGATGCGACGCGACGCTTTGGGTCGTGCCGCGCGAACCCATCTTGCCTGCAACAGCTGCGTCACTCCCGCTGGAGTGACGCCTTCCGTCATCGAACCCGTGCAAGGGAAGCGTAGAGTACGATTCAGTCAGTAGACACTGCTTCCTCGACGGACAACCGGTGGACCGCAAGGGCCGCAGTGAAGTCGGCATCGACAACATTAACCGGCTGCGTTCGCATCTGCAGCCGTATCGCCGTGAAAGGCTCGAAGATGGCCCAGTTCTCGATGTCGTCGCCGTAACGCGAGCGGTAACAGATCCCGTCGAACCGGCCGGTATCGTAGACGTAGCGCGAGACGGCTTGCGTGAACGCTCGGGGGACAGACGAGCGGATTGCGGCCGCGTCGAGGTCCACGAGCCCGAGCTCGATGACCATCGCCGCGAGCACGGTGCGGAGGGTCCCGAGAGATTCGCTCGATCCAATCGCTGCGAAGACGCCCGCGGCGTCCGTCGCTCCCATCACGCGGCCGCCTCGCCACTCGCGCGGGACAACACCGAGCGGCATGTGATCGTCAGGCCCAGAGATCTCCGCAAGCTCGGCTTGAAGCGCTACGTCGACGCGGAAGCGCGCCAGGGTCTCGAGGAAGCAACCCAGGCGCGACGAGGAGGCATAGAGGACGCGATACGTTCCGCGCGGGTCATCGAAGCGATTGGCAAACGTGCCGTCTTCGCCCGCGTACGCCCAATCGGGCGCGGCCCACGGATTTGGCTGTCGCCCCAGCCGGTAAAGAATGCGCGGCGGGACCACCTCGGTAATCACCCGCCGGCACGAAACGCCCGCGCCGCGCCAAGGACCGCCCGCGCCTCATCCTCGGTCCCCTCGGTAAGCAGCCGGATCGGTGCGCGGTCGCCGAGCTCAGGGTTAAGGCCCGTGAACCAGGCCTGGACAACCCGCGGATGATCGCCCTCGCGGAGCGTCAGCGCGACGACGTACGCCCGGCGCAGCCGCTCGTCGGCGCCCTTGTAGGGCTCAGCCCCCGCGATCCAGCGGTCGATCGCACGAGTATCTTTCACGCTAGCCAGGTAAGCGGTTAGCTTCTTACCAAGCGTCTCGCTCAGTTCGCGGACGACGTCGGCGAACGATGCAGCAGTCGCGGCACGGTGCGCCGCGAGGTCCGGGCGGGAAGGACTGACGGTTAGCATGCTACCCTAACCTCTCTGGACACCACGCATTGTACCACAATATCAGTCAATTACCAACGTATTAGCGGACAATTACCTCAGCTTGTCGTTCGGAAACAGTCAGCCTTGACCAGCCGAAGCGCCCGCCCGTGGAGGAGAACAGCACGGCTCGCCGCTGACCCGGCCACCCACGACGTCGACATTAGAAAATTTGAGCCAAAGGATCGCAGCCTCTGGCGCTTACGTCGCGGAAACTATCGCGCGATTTTTAAGCGAAACACGGCGACACGAACGTTGGAAGTCCTCACCGCGAATGATCGTAAGGATGCGTACTAACCGGTGCCGTAAGCCAGCTTAGCCGCTGGATATCGCTCCCATTAGTCTGGCATAAATCTAGGGTATGTTAAACTAAAGGGCTCGTTGATCAGGGACGGGAGCGGGAAGCGCCTGAACTTTGACGAGATCGGACGGTCTTCGGATGAAGACCGTTAGATGCTCAATGCGCCAAGCCTCAAGTACGCCACACCTTTTTAACTCTTCCAACGCTTCACGAAGATTGGCCGTGAAACGATAGCGCTCGGCGGTCGAAGAACCAGACAATTTCCTCAGATCGTCGATGTGGCACGGGAATCCCCGCGGGTTCGCTTCAACGTAGCCGTGCAACCATTTTGCAAGTAGGCCTTTAATCTGCGTCCGCTGCCTGATCCCAAGATAAGCGTATTGATCTTGATTGAATAACGTTGCCATGCGCGGGCTCAAGCGGAAGTAGTATTGCTCGTCGTTCGTCTTATCGCAGACGACCTCTTCGACGAGATGCCCCACGTATTGGAAGTCGGGACTTTCTATAGCGACGGTGCCGGAGGCGAGCCGGATAAAACTCGCGCGTAAGCGTGTAATCGTCTTCCCATTCGTGTCCCAGCTTAGCTCTTTGAGTACCGATCGGAGCGTGAAGTGTACGTTAAGGCCCATGCCATGCTCGCGGGCTTGCCTTAACATGACAAGCCAGACATCTTCGTCGAATTGGTCGAGCATCTCGCCGGTGAAACGTAGCTCGTATCCCTCGAGCGTCGCGAGCGTCTCCTTGTCAACGTGCCGCCGACGGCCTTTCGGAACGATTCCGAACAATGCACTCCTGAGAAAAGCGATTGGCGCAACGTACTTATCATCGAGCCACTGGACATTCTCAAACGGAAGTCGAAGTGGATGCGACACAATCTTCGTCGCGGCTTTCGGTCGACGGCCGCCCGGTTTTCCGACCGGTATGCTCTCCACAGCAGGCGCGCGCTTTGCCATGGAATGTGTTCTTCTCGGCGCCTCCTTGGTCGCCTACACAGACGCACGAACCTCCGCACAAACGCTGCGATAGCCCGCAGAGACGCGTCGATAGTCCGCGGACGCCCTCTCCGTTAGACCGCAAAGGCGTCTTGAACCCCGCACCCGCGCCGATAGTCCGCATGTGCGCAGCTTCGATGGCCCGCTCGGGGGTGGTTTCGCGGGTCTTTAGGGCACACTCGCGGTCTTTCAAGGTGGAGCTGCGGTCTTTCGGCGAGGGCTCGCGGCCGACGCCGCGGTCTTTCGGCGAGGCTAGGGCGTTATGCGGTCTTTCGGAGAGGCCCGCCGGATGAGCTCTGTTCGTGAGCGGAGCCTGAAAGGCGGGGCAGCGACGCGGTCTTTCGGTGAGGCACCTCGGCGATAACCCGCATGTCCGCTCCGATCGTCCGCTAAAGCCACGCGAACACCCGCGTCGACCGCTGCGATGGTCCGCAGGCCGGCTCAGATCCAATATTCGAACGCGGCAAGCAATGAGGTGGATCGTCTGATGCACCGCCACAGCGCCGGAAAATCAGATCACGATCGAAGGTTCTATTCGCTTCGCCTTGACGGCGACGCGGAGCACGTCGTCGCGTCGATCGCCCGCGACAGTGTGATCGCACGGTTACCGTGAAGTCGGCGCAAACGCTAACGGCCCCACTCGACCACGACGCCGTTCGCCATCTTCGGCCGGTCGAGCAAGAACGTAAGAGCGTCAAATTCGCCGCTCTCGATCACGAGGTCGCTCGCGTGCTGGGGCCGCAGCGCGGGCCGTCGTTGATCTACGCATTCCTCGCGAGTGCCTGGTACGAATTCGCCGGCACCGAGAAACTTGCGGAAATCAAGAAGAAGAGTGGCCGCACGATCACGCCGGGCGATTGGATTGAGGTGTCCTACCAGCAGTTTATGGGCATCACCGGGACGCGCGCGTTCGCTTCCATCATCCGCTGGCTTCGCACCCTTTCTGAACAGACTCATCCGTGCCCGTGGGGCCGCTGCCGCGACGAGCACCCACTGATCGTCGTCAAGCGACAAGGCCAAAGCCGACCGAACCGATACCGCAGATGGAAATGCGGCGAAGACGTCTTGGTTCTGCGACCGCGTATCGCGTCGAAACGATTGAGCGAAGTCGCTCTACAGCGAGTCAAATCGGGGCAGCAGCTCAACGGCATCCAACGTGAGCCAATTGACACGATCGTGGCGACGGACACCGATGAACAACAGATACTGCTGCTGAACTCTCGTAGCGACGATTCGGCGCAAGGTGCGATCGCAGCTTCAGAACTCTCGCCACAAGAGTTCAAGTCATCTCTCTATGAGAGTCCCAAAAGTCTTGCCATAAGAGTTCAAGACATCTTATCCCGAGAGGTCCAGAACTCTCATCACGAGACTTCCCTACGCGAGAAAACCGACTTTGTCGGGATAAACCTTCAAAATACAACAGCAAACCACGATGCTGCTGTTGGGGTGGAGAAGACCAACGAAACCGATGCCGTCGCCTGCGAGATCGTCGAGGCGATCGCTGAACTCGCTCGTCGGTTCGATTCTACGTATCCTGATGATCGCGCGTGGTCTGTCGCACGGCGCCTAGCCTGCGTCGTGCTCGAAACGACTCGAGGCGAGGCCGCACAGGCGCGCGCGCTGCTGCTTCGCGCGATCACCGACCGCCGTCTGGCTCGTGCGACCAATCCCGTCGGTCTGCTGATCCGCGGCGTCGTCGGAGACGCGCAAGGTCAAGACCGCTACCTGATCGCGCTCGAGGACAGCGTAGAACCAACAAAGACCGGGACTCCAGCAACGGTAAAACCATCGCTCAAAACCCACTACAAAACGCAAACGGTCCTGGCGCCTGGGCTTGAAGAGGCACTCCTCGACGTTCTGCGCCGCGGTCACGTCCCCGATAGCAGGTGGTTACGCGAACGCAATATCCCAACCGAGGCCTTGGCAGCCGCGGAGGCAAAAATCGCGTCAGACACCGAGACCACGAGCGACACGCCACTAGCTGACCGTCTCGCAACCGACGACCCGACATGCTACGCGGCAAAACTTGAAGCGATCTTACGCGATCTGTCTCTGCCGGAAAAGCTTGGCATCGAACGTCGGCTCGCCCACCCCATGCTGCTCGGCATGTGTCGCGCCAAACTAGAAACGACCCTACAATGCGAAAAGAACGGCGCCGCACCGCATCCCGACCCAGAAACTGTGCAACAGATTGTTGCACAATTGCCATGGGCCGCCGACGTGAAAGCGACGTGACGAGCGCTGAAAGGGACACGGCATGTGACCTAGCGGCGCCAAACTGATCCAACGCCGTAAACATTCGCCGCCAAAGAGCGAGCGCGACCAATCCGCCGCAGTTGCGTTAGTGGGGTCGTTGGCGGCACTTCCCCACCCGAGTCAATCGCTGTTAATCTTCGGGATCCTGATATGCTGGGATCGCCGGGGTCTTCCCGGTAACCTCGGTCGAAGAACCGGGTGTGCGCGTCGGTGACACCGCTGGGATCCGAGCTTCGAGCTCGTCGGCTAGATAGGTGCCCGAATGCGTTTGCGGTAGCCGGCCGGACGGAATCGAGGGCGTTGCAGTGTGCATGAGCCCGCATGTGTCAGGAAGGTGGATCGCTACCGCTATGCAGCTGGAGGTGATTGGTGGGAGCTGTTCTTGGTATCGATGTCGGGAAGGCCGACTTCCATTGCGCGCTACTTATCGACGGTCACTCGAGATCGAATAGCTTCTCGAATTCACAAGCGGGTTTTCAGAAGCTTCTTGGCTGGCTACGTAATCGTGATGTCGCGCGTGTTCATGCATGCCTGGAGTCGACGGGCGGATGGAGTGAAGAGCTCGCAGGGTTCCTTCACAAGCATGGTCACGCCGTTAGTGTCGTCAATCCATCCGCCGTGAAGGCATTCGGACAAAGCGAGTTGTCTCGAACGAAGACCGATAAGGCCGATGCAGCGCTGATCGCTCGATATTGTCACGCTATGGCTCCTCGGCTCTGGACGCCGCCAAGCCTGTCGCAGCAGCGTTTGCAACGCTTAAGCCGGCGCCGAGTAGCGCTCGACGACATGCGGGTGCAAGAAAATAATCGACTTAAGGGCCCCGGGGTTGACGACATTCGTTCGTCGATCGAAGCGACGATCGCGTTCTTGACCCGGCAGATCGCGGAAATCGATGCGGACATCGCGTCGCTCATCGACAACGATCCATCGCTGCGTGGAAAACGTGAGCTTCTCGAATCGATACCGGGTATCGGCGAGCGCGTGGCAACGACAATCCTCGGAGAGCTTCCCCAAATCACGGAGTTCCGCAATGGGAAAGCACTGGCAGCCTTTGTCGGCTTGTGCCCACGAGAATATCGATCCGGCACGTCCGTCGCTGCGTCGTGGCTCTCGAAGGTCGGGAACCGCCACGTGAGGCGGGTGCTCTACATGCCGGCGATGACCGCGATGCGGTTTAATCCGGTCCTTAGGGCGTTCGCGGCTAGATTACGATCGTACGGTAAACGACCGAAACAGATTATTGCCGCAGTGATGCGACGGTTAATTGTGATCGCCTACGGCGTCCTCAAGTCGGCTCAACCCTTCTCCGCTCAAGGTGGTCGCTGTTGACAGTCAACACGGATTCTAGCCAAGGCCGCGATGGACCGCACCCCATTGATTGAAGAAACGCACAGCGATTCGGCCTTTGGCTCGTGGACGATGCACTGGGGGAGGCGCCCGCCGAGGATCCGCTTTGCTCGGAGGTGGCCGCAATCTGGGACTTCGAAGGGAGTCTCGCATATCGGCGCGAGCGGTTGTTTCCTGACGGCATGCTCCAGATCATCGTGCAGCTCGATGACCCGCATCGGATTGCCGAGGCCGTCACTCCCTTTCCATCGCTCTGCGTTGATGGGATCGCGACGCTCTCGACGACGATCGAAGCACCGCTCGGCCGATGTCGGGTGCTCGGCATCAGGCTCCAACCGCTCGGCGCCTTCGCGCTCCTACGCACGTCGCTTGCTGCATTGAGGGACCAGTCGCTCGACCTTCGCGACGTTGTCGGACAGTCGGCTATCGAGCTCGGCGAACGTCTCTCGTTTAGTAGAAATGGCGCTGAGCGAATCGCGTCAGCCGAGGCGTGGGTGCGGCGACGCCTCGGCACGTCGTTCGATGTGGATCCCGCGGTCGCGGTCGTCTTCGATGCGATTCGACGGACACGCGGTGCGCTCTCGCTCGGCGGTTTCGATACGCTGACGGGACGCTCGCGCTCGCGGCTCGCCGCCGCCTTTCGCGATCACGTCGGCTTGACGCCAAAACGCTACGCGCGTATCGTGCGCTTCCGCCACGCGATCGAGATGCTTGGCAGCGGAACGCTGTCAATGGCGGCTGTCGCCGCGGAGGCGGGCTATTACGATCAAGCGCATCTGTGCGAGGAGTTCCGTGAACACGCCGGGCTGACGCCCAGCGCGTATGCCGACGCGTCGCGCTATCCCGGCGGGATTAACCTCGCCGAGATGCCAGACGTCTCATTTTTCCAAGACGCAGCTCTCGCTGAGCGATAGAATCGCCGCACGACACAACTGTAGCGTCTCGCAAACGTCCGCGCGGCCGTGAGTTTTAGCCGTCGCCAAATCGGAGGTCACATGGCGCATTCCGTGCAGTCACCCACGTTCGATCTCTCCAATACATACCTGCACCTCGAGGACGGGCCGAGCGCGACACTGGTGCCGGTTGATGACGACTTTTGGTTGGCGCCCGATCGACTAGCTATTTTCGGGGTAGGCCGGCTCGTCGGTCTTTTCCATATGAGCGACGACTGGATGCAGTGGGAGATGCACCCTGACGGTGATGAGATCGTTTATCTTGTATCAGGTTCGATTAATTTCGTATTAGAACACGATGATGGTGAACGAGTCATCGAACTGCGTAAGGGGACCACCTGCGTCGTACCACGCGGAATCTGGCATCGAGCGCTCGTTCACGCGCCAAGTGAAGCGCTCCATATCACTCGTGGTGCCGGGACACAACATCGGCCAATTTAGAGACTCGATCGCCACTTCTACAAAGCGGAGCACCCGAATGAGCCAACGCGTTATTCATTTCGAGATTCCAGCCGTCGATCCCGAGGTCGTTGCAAACTTCTATAGGAGTGCTTTCGGCTGGAAGATCGAAAAGTGGAGCGGACCGCAACCCTACTGGCTTGTCCACACCGGTGAGAGGGGACCCGGTATCGATGGCGGCATCATGGTACGCAGAGACCCGTTCAGAACGTAACCAATACTGTGAGCGTCGAGAATCTCGACGCCTCGATGGAATACGTGCGTTCCCTCGGGGGCCAGTTAGTTGGCGACAAGAACACTATTTCCGGAGTCGGCTATTCCGCTTACGCGCGGGATCCCGAAGGCAACCTTTTCCAGATGTTGCAGGCAGACAAAGCTGCTATATAGCGCGTCTGGGAGGACGGACTGAAGGCCCGGAATCGGCTTCTTGCTTCCGCAGGCCGTTGATCACATGAGTCGCCGCCGGTTCTCGATCGCGATGACGTGTCGCCGGTCGTCGACCGCTGAAGTCGAGCGCAATCGTCTGCGTCGCTTCTCCGCCCGAGTCGATCGCTGTTGACAGTCAACACGGAATCTAGCCGCGGCCGCGGCGGAACGCAAGGGACACTACCGGTCCTCACTACGTTCCGGTCCACGTTCGGCTGCGCCGCCCTTGTTCGCTGCGCCGTTTCCGTCGCGGCCGCGTCTTTGCCGGACCCATCAACAGCGACCGCCTCGGGCGGAGAAGGGTTCAGACCAATGACGACACTCTACACCATCAGCGACGACCGCACGAAGTTCTGCCGCAAGGCGATGAAAGCCCACGGCGGCGTTTGGAATCCGGTGACCAGTGCGTGGATGTTCACGAACGCCGGCAACCACGGGAACGCGGCGTGTGAGCTTTACCAGACCACGCGGCCGAGCGCGGCGCAGCTCGAGACGCTGCTCGCAATGGCGGTCGACGGAACGGGGACGCAGGCGTGGGACTTCGATCCCAGCGTAACGATCCCAGACTTCACGCAACTGTCGCGCGATGAGGCGTCGCGCCTGTTGAGCGCGGGCTACACCGTGCGGCGGCTGCTTGGGACGCATCCGCTTGAGGACGTGCCGGCCGACGTCCCGACGGACGTCTTCGATGCTTCGCCGTTCGAGGAGCGCGCGCGGCGCAATTCTCGGCGACGCAACACCGCCGCGTAAGCGCGGCTCACACGTATTTACCACCGCGGCGCTCGTAAGGGCGCCGCGGCTTCGTTTTGGAGGCTTCGCATGTTGAGCTCTGTGTCGTCGCGCCGTAGCGACGTCGTTTCCATACTCCTCGTCGACGCGAGTGAAGACGATCGCGTCTATTGCGCCGCATCTGGGCGCTTATCCCATTGCGCTGCTGGAGCGGCTACTCGCAACCGGCTGTCGCATTCGCTCGCTACGCGACGACGAGCGCTATCGCGACGCGTCGCCTGCGCTGCGGCGTCTGGGCGCGACGTCGACGCCTGGCCCGTCCGACCGGCGGGCCTTTTCGGGGATATTTTACACGCACAGCGCGACACACGCGTCACCCCGAGCAACGGCGACGTTTATCGCAGGCGTGCGGTCGCTTAGTGCGAATCGGCTCACGCTCGACGGCTCTGCGCTCGACGGCACGTGCTTGACGGGTTGACGAATCGACGGCACGTGCTCGACGGCAACGACACGGCCTGTGCTCGACGGAACATGCTCGACGGCTCATGTTTGACGAACGCGCTCCACGGTGACGAAACGGCTCGTGCTCGACTTGGCGCGACGGCGACGGCGCCCCTAGTAAAGAGGCGTTAAAAACGCCCTAGGACGAGGGTTGGTGCCATCTACGCTTTCCGCGGCGAGAACGCGCCTGATCGCAATAAGGGAAGCAGCGCAGAAGCGAACTCGCGAAGCGTCTGACGCTGATTATCTTGGAGCGGAGTGCTGAAGACACGTTCGATCTCGTTCAGCGTTGCGTCGAGGATATCGTCGTCAGATGAGGAGGGATCGCGACCAGCGGCCACTGCGAACGCCTCGACCGTTGTACAAAGGGCGTCAGACGTTTGCATCGCACTAATGATGGTTCCGATGCGCTCTTGAAAACCCGGAAACATTTGCGGTTGGGCGTGTTCCTGTACACTTGCCCAACCGAACGGAAGTCGCCCGTCGATCCGTGGTTCGACCGGTAGTTCGCCGGACAGTCCCTGAAACAACATGTGCGCGCCGTCCACCAATATGCCGGGAAGCCGCACGATGAAGGGCGCTACATTAAAGAACTCAATGACGACGAGTGTCTCACCGTCCGCTGGCGCGGCGAGCACCCGGTGGCTGAAGAATTCCGCCCGTGGTACGCTGTCCGCAAGTTCGTAGGGCAGCCACCGCACGAACGCGGCAGGATCGCCGCCGTGCAAGAGAGCGTTATGGATGCTCGTCTCCCCGTTGGAGTCGCTAACCGTCGCGCCGAGGTACGCTCGAACGTACTCATACGCGATCTTCAGGACCCCGCGAAAACCCTCGGCGCCGCCGAGCTTAATGGGAAAGTTCAGCGCTTCAGGTCGCTCTGTTCGTACCTCTAGCGGCACTGTGTCCGGGTCGAGACCCATCGAAGCGATGAGCTTGCGCGCGGACTCCTCATCCGGCGCTATCACCTTAGTTGGCAGCCCTTTTGCGTCGCGTTCTAGGACTTGCGTGCGTGGCAAACGCGGCTTGTGGTCACTGTCGACGACGAACGTCTTCCCCGAAGCCGTCGCGCCTATCACCGCGATGCCAGGGTCGCGGCGCTCGGTGACGACTCGCAGCGCGTGGACGAAATACTGAAATTGGTTCACGAGCGGCTCGTCGCAGGCAACGTTCAAGCAGCCGTTGTGGCGCAGACATACAATGCGACGGGCCAGGCGGCCGCCAAGTGACTGCGGGATGATGTGCTCAAGCGACGCCGCGGGCTGATCGCAGAAAAGACACGTACGCGGCGGTGGTGGTGATTGGCTTTGCACGGCATCGATAGACATCTCATCTTTAACTCGCCGCGGCTCATGTAGGTGCCGATGTGAGGTGGGTCACCCTGCTTTTCACCGCTTGGTTGCGTCGCTGTTATGCGTTTTCACCTCCCGAGTTCGAGCGAAGTCCGCGTGCACGGGAAGCGCGGCGACAGGCGCGAGCAAACGGTGCATGTCCGCATACCGTCCGGTTCGATGACGTGCATATCGTTCCGATGGCCGCAGCGATCGCACGGACGGCGGTCGAGTCCACGATCAGGGCGTCTCGAAACGCTGTCGCCTTTTTCTACATCGTTCGCGATCGCGATAAGCGTCGCCCAATGACGCTTATGCGTCGGCTTGCGCCCAGACCGCATCTGCGCGGCCCAAGACTTCGAGACGCCGAGCGCCCGAGCGAGCCGCAATATCGAAATATCGCCAAGCCGCGGTAGTACGTCGCTCTCGAAGTCTATGTGACGAAGAGAACCGTCGTCTTTCCACGCGCTCTTCGCAAGGGCCGCACGTGATGCTGATATGCGCTTCTTCGCGATTGCCGCGGGGGAATGGTGTGGGGCGGCCCCTGAGCGGTTCGCACGCGCGATCGCGGCCGTGCCTGCGACGACGATTCTCGCTTTCGAGGCCGCGAGCGTCTCTGCAACGTGCGCCGGTCGGCATTCCTCGCAAACGTGCAGCGCCTTATGCTGTGCGATCGCAACGCCGCAGAGGTGGCACGCAAACGGAAGCCGGCCCGGCCGGCCCTGCGTTCTCGTCGCATCCGCGGCGTCTCGGATGCGAAGCGCGCCGGAGCGGCGAGGGCGGCTCGTCAAGGCGATCGCGGTCGTTACCCTTACGGGGCGTTGCGCGGGTCGCTTTGGAGCGAGCAACGCGCGTCGTGCCGGTAACGTGGTCGCTTCGAGAATATGGACGACTTGGGAAACCGCGAAGGCAACAGCCTTCGTAAACGACACGCTCCGTGCGAGTTCTAACGCGAAGGCGGGTGCAAGCCTTACGTCTCCCGCAGAGAGTTCGACGGCTTCTTTGTGTGAGAATCTCCGTCTTGCGATCGTGTCGAGAACGAACCGGTCTGCTTCGGGTCGCAACGCTTCGAGAACGTCGAGCGCGAACGATTGGCGTCCGCGTCGGTATGGATAACGCCGAGGCCCGGGTCGAGCCCCACCGCGGCGAGAGCGATCGTCACCTCGGCTTCGAGCAATGCATAGACGAAATTAAGCAGGGCGTTTCCAAGCGTGACCGCTCGCCGATTGCCCCGTGTGAGCGGCGACCGCCGCGGACCGAACATCGTCCACCGGTCCGGCACGCGGTCGCGCGATCTGCGTGCGAACGTCACGGGAAGCGTCGCAATCGCGGCCCAATACTCGACGGCTGCGGCCGATTCAAGTATGAGCATTTCGTCTAGCGATTCGGCATTGGCGATGCGGGTTTCGGCTTCTGTCAGGAGTCGTGCTGCCGTCGCAAAGTTTGGATGTGCAGCGAGCACGCGGGCTTGCCCGGCGGCTTTCGTCGCGAGCACGTGGCGCGCGATCGCGAGGTCGGCTCCCGACCATAGCGCGAGAGCTTGCGCGCGACGGAGCTTCGCATCGTCGATTCGCCGCGGGCCGATTGCCGCGAGCATGGCGCCGCTACGCGATAAGAGGACAAGTGACGAGGTTCCGGTGTTCGTTATCCATCGAATAGCGTCGAGCGAGACGTGGTCGCCTGTTTCGACGACGACCGTGATTCGTTGCGGCCGTTCGGCTTTCGAGAGCCGCAACGTTCGCCGTTCATCCGCTACGCCGTCGACAAGGACGAGGTGTCCGCGCGAGACGGTTACGGAGACGCCGTAGCCCCAAAGCGAGACGGCGCCATCGCGCACGACGAGCGGCTCAGACAGTGAATCGGTCACGCTTATCACGTTGCGAGGCTTCTCGGATTAACGTGCCCGCAGAAACGTTTGCATGACCAATGTGAAGAATCTCGCCTGAGCAGCTAACACGCGTAGCATCTGATTAGTAATGAGGCCACTTGCGACGAAGAGCGTTAGCGTCTGAGCCGGGGTAATTCGTTTCGGAGCGCGCTTCTCGCGGAAATCACGTTCGAGGTCACGCTGTCGCCTTCCGAACCCGGTGAGCGGATTCGTTGGATGCCCGTTCCGATACTCAGCATCGGCAATTGCCGCATGATGCACGCTGTACGAAGAGATTCCGATTCGCGATGAAGAGCGGTTCGCGCTCGAAGGCGACGCAGAAGCTATTCGCCTTCTCGTCGGCGGTTTGGACGAGAGTCCGGCCGGCGATGGACGCACGCCTCCCGAGATCCGAGCTGAATCAGGGCCCAGGTTGTCATCGTGACAGGGCTTCAGCGAGCGCTTGTAGAGATGCGACATCTTGTGATGTCGCCGTCGGGAGTAATACGTCCACGCTGATTCCGTAGCTCGCCTCCGAGCGTCCGTCGCCATAGTTGTCGTCGCGTGCAGTCGCAAGTTCGAATGGTAGCCTACTGTGTGGCAGAACGAAAAATCCAGGCTGAACGAAGCCGACCGTCCCGGCGGTATTCGTGCCCGCCAAAACAGTGTCAGGTAAGAGCGAGAGCGTCATTGCCAAACCTTCGCAATCGCTCCCACACGCGTTATCAACGATGGCCACTATGCGCGTCTGATGCCGACTCGATCGCTTTAATGTAAACCTGTGATCGAGCAGCGTTACACTGCCACTTGAAACGACCGGCTTGACATCGCACTGACCCGGTGATTCATTGCCGATCGCGTCGAGTTGATGCTGTAGCAGCTCCTTGCTGTCCTCGGAGAGTGGTGCCTTCAGACCGACCGACAAAAGTTGGCCCAAATTAAAGCCGATGCCGGTTGCAAAACATGATTGTGTGCCGGACCTTTTTCCAATAGGAAACACGTGCTCCAGTTGCCTGGCGGTAAACCAATGCGTTAGCAAGCCGAGCGGTGCAGCTCCACCACGGTTACCTCGTAGGTCAAGCAGAACAATGCGCTCAGTACCGACCCCGCGCGCATCCGCTACCGCACGTTTCAGTGCCTCATCGTTTTTGTAAGAGAATAAAGAAGGCGCTCGGATATAGGAAATGCCTCCTCCAAGATTCTCGTAGGTCGCGTTCTCGGACATTACACGTGGCTGCGACGTCATCGTGAGGGCGATCCTGTGGCGTGAGCACATGATGGAGGTCGCCGTGCCGTGTCGGTCAGGGAACGCGACGTACCATGCTGCGGACAAGTGTCGACCGTCCCACGCCTGGACGGTGTGCGGCTGCGCGCCGGCGTCACTCGTGGCAATCGGAAGGGAGCTCCCTGAGGCCATGTGTAGCTCGTTACAGGGTGCGAGCGGTGCAGAGGCGAGTTGTGCACTCAGTGAATTACTGCTGAAGCCGGACAGAATCGGACGGGAATGGTTGTCAGACTGAAAGTCCTCAAGCCGGCTCCACGGTTCAAGCGCCGCTGCCGGCGAGACTTGTTTGTCGCCGAACTTCGCAAGTTCGTTGTCCCACTTTACAAACCACGCGTCCCAGTTCCAGCCTCGAGCCGCGGCCGTTTGCCAGCCCGCGTATGTCTTCTCCATAATTAAGCGCAAGGTTGGAAGATCGGCTCGCACGGCCGCTGCGGCCACCGCAGTCTGCGGTGTGCCTCCCCATCGCGGATCCTGTTGCTCGATCCATTCTTTTGGCACGATGAACGAGCGGTTCGAAAACGGGGGATCGTACGGAGCGCTTAAAACGATCCCGCCTTTCGGTAAGGTCAAGCCATAGGCCGCATAGCGCGCGTTCACCGCATCAATCTCGGATTGCGGGACCCGCACAACGTCGCGATAGCCGGAGCCTAACAGTACCAGAAAGGCGCACAGGGCAAGCGTCACCCGACATATCTTCATCCCGAAGCATTCGGTGATACACCGACGCCGCTTTCTGCCTTCCGGCTCACGCCCGTCTAAAACGTGCCTTTTCCATCGCTCCTGATCGAGTCGCTGGTCCCCGTCCGAACCCTTTTCGGGAGTGCGCCGGGAGACCGGCAAGGAGTACATGGTGCAATTCCATGACGATGAAGGTGTAGCGAACCACATCGACCTCGAGCCGTGCGCGGCCGCTCGCGAGGGCGTACGTGAAGCG
>JAABUR0100002287.1_pt1 | contig 29961 bp, 35 predicted proteins | sample 5560091 | NCBI WGS metagenome assembly JAABUR01 (sample SAMN10711879, study PRJNA513375) | rock metagenome | isolation source: Antarctica rocks | place: Antarctica: Victoria Land, University Valley sud
GCGCCGCACCCACCTTTCGAGCTGCTCGCTCTCGTCAGATGTCAATTCCAGCAACGCTTTTGGTCGTCCTCACATAGACCGATACTACCATATAACGAATGAATCTCAGGCGCGGGACACTAGCTGGTTCTTGACGTGGTCGAGGATCCTCTGAAAGAACGCGCTGAGTCCTTCCGGTGAGCCGGTGCGCTCCGCCGTCTCGCAGCTCCAGGTCACTGTAGAGGTCAACGGTCCGTTGGGGACCACCGAGAGCGTGGCTTCGGTGGCTCGCTGCGCCTCGCCCGCGTCGTCAGTCATATCGCTGGCAAGCGCGTAGGTGTAGGAGCGCGAACCGTCGTCGTGGCTCAACAGGCGATGCTTCACGATGCTGTCACCGAGCTGGAAGGTGCGGATGCCGCGGTCGAGCTGCAACGACTCCACGTTAGGGATCCAACTCAGGTCGCCGAAGTCGCCGATCAGGCTCCACACCTCGTCGGCCGGTTTGTCGATCTGCAGCTCGGCTCGTGCCCCTGCCATGTGATTCTCCGTCTACGTTGTAGGTGCGTCCGCGTTGCTCACGTGTAGACCCGAGGCGGCGAGGTTAGCGGCTCCGGTTGTGGTGGTCAGCGGGCCGCGGCGGGCAGGCGTCCGAGTTGGTGTTCCCAGCCGGCGCGGTGGTAGTCGATGTGGATGGACGGTAGGCCGCGGTGGGTGAGTACGACCATCGTGTCGTCGCCGTCGGGGGTCAGCACGACCTCGACGGTCGAACTGCCGGGTGGCAGCGTGTCGCTGCCGGGGACGCCCCAGCTGAACACGACGCGGTGCGGCGGGTCGACGGTGAGGTAGGCGCCGCGGGCGAGACTCTCGGCGAAATCGAGGGCGAAGACGCCGTCGGGTTGCGGGTCGAGCTCGGCCCGGTCGCCGATCCAGGTGACGATGAGGGCTGGGTCGGTGAAGTACCCGAACACGACCTCGGGGGGTGCCTTGATGTGTTCGGTCGCGACGATGACGTCGTTGCGGATCTCGGCGGTCACGGCTACCTCTTCGGTGCTCGGGGATGGGCCGTCTCGACGGCCCTCTTCAGGCGGTTGAGGGCGTCGGGCCAGAACTCTGCGAGCAGTTCGCGCAGCGGCTCGAGCGCCTCGTCATGCAGCCCGTAGAGGCGGCGGGTGCCCTCCCGTCGCTCGGTGAGGATACCGGCCTGCTTGAGCACGCCGATGTGCTGGCTGACTGCCTGCTGGGTGAGAGTGAAGCTCGCCGCGATCCGGCCAGCAGGCAATTCGGAGTGCTGGACAAGGCGCAGGATCTGTCGGCGGTGCGGGTCGGCCAGTGCCCGCAGCACCGCATCGGGTGCCGCAGGCGCCGTCGACTGCTTCCGCTCGGCCATCGGGCTAGGGTCAGGCCGCGAACGGGGTGCCGGTGCCGGTCTCGGCGAAGGTCTCGATGCTCGCCAGGAAGTACGTCCAGGCGGCGACGCAGTCGTCCCAGCACTCGAGCTGCGGGCTCAGCCCGGCGTGCCGGAAGCGGAGCTCGGTGCCGCTGCCGGCGGGGACGATGTCGAACTCCATCCTCGTGCCGAGCCACTCCTTCGTGTGCCCGGTGGGTGTGATTCCCTCGGACTCGATGGACTCCCAGACCACGCGGGCGGGGCCGGCCTGCAGGACGCGCATCGAGTTGACACCATGCTCGCCAAAGCTGGTCACGAGCGTCCCGCCGACTGCTCCATCTCCCTCGGTCGGGCCCCACCAGCGACTGACGCCGGCTGCGGAGGTGAACAGCGCCGACACGGTGCGCGGGCTGGCGGGCAGGTTCAGGACCGCGGTGAAGTCCTCGGTCCGTGTGGTGCTGGTGTTGGTCATCGCGATGTCCTCTCGATCTGCACAAGCATTCGCTTGTACAGGGTGATGACTGTAAAGCTAGGCAGAGCTCTGCCGCTTGTCAAGAGGTGACAACGCACGCCGAACCTCCTCGGAAAGACCCAGGGAGTCCGAGAGCGGACACTCGTCCGGTGATCAAGTTCGTCCCGTAGTCCGCCCGGTCGCCGGGTGCCCGCAGACGATCGTCTACTGAGACTGGCTCCGTGGCGGCGCCGACCAGGTGTAGGTGCAGTCCGGCTCGTGTTCTTCGTTGCCGCTGCCGTCGCTCTCGCTCGTCAGGACAAAGCCGGTCGCTTGGTAAAACTGCCGGGCACGCTCGTTGCGAGTGAACACATGCAACGCCAGGTAACCTCCACTGGCCAGCTGAGCGTCGACAAGTAATCGGCGTCCGACCCCACGTCCCTGGTCTTCGGGATTGACCCAGAGCTGCTCGAGCCAGTCACGGTTCGCGGCCGCGAAGCCAAGGAGACGGGTACCCGCGGCCGCGACGCGGACGCGTTGTTCGGCGAGAACGACGTGCTTCATCCACCAGCGGGTGGAGTGCTCGCCGTGCGGACTTCGTAGCCACGGCATTGCTTTCGCCCTCGTTCGTAGAAGCAGGGCGGTCAGTTGATCCGCGTCATTCCGGACCCCATCGCGCAGCATGAAGAGGTCGCCGGTCATGACACGCACGGTAGGACGTGGGGACCACAACCGCGTCACGCAACACGGTGCACACGTGTCGATAGCCGATCGGCTACCGGTGCATGCTCGTAGGCTCGCGTGCAGGGAGGTGTCCGGATGACGATCAGTGTCGAATCAGCAACCGCACCGCGATGGCCGGACGTTGTGGCAGCGTTTGGTCTGCGTGGTTCGAACCCGGACTCATGCTGGTGCCAACGTTTCCGTGCGCACGATGAGTCGAGCAACCGGGCTGCGCTGCGGCGCGAGCTCGACGAGGCCGAAATTCCGGTCGGACTCCTGGCCTACGTCAACGATCAGCCTGCCGGATGGAGCCGAGTCGTACCGCGTCGCACCTTGGGGTGTAGGTAAGGAAGCTGTCGTAGACCGACAAGTCCTGCGATTCAGGAGCAGTGCTCCCAGTCTGCGAATTCCCCACGCAAGCCGTCTTCGACGTGTTCGTCAGCATTGCTACGGGCACCGCATCGCCGGTCGATTCTTCGACCGCATCGCCTTGCGCAGATCATGGGGTGCGGCCACCCCGGTAGGGTCCGTTCGACTCGCAGCAGCGGACAGATCGGCTCGCGTCGCAATCGGGACCCCCCAGCCGATGCCTCGTTTGGCTTGACAGCGTCCAATGTGTTGGTGCATCGTGTGTTATGACACTAGATCACCAGCACGCACGATGATGGATTTCCGGGTCGATCAGTCATCAGGCGTCCCCGCCTATCTGCAGCTTGCCCGGCAGGTCCGACATGCGGTTCGCTTCGGGATCGTGGTTCCTGGGGATCAGTTGCCGACGGTGCGTGACGTTGTCGCAGCTCTGGCGATCAATCCCAACACTGTGCTCAAGGCATACCGCGAGCTGGAGCGAGAGGGGCTGATCGGCAGCCGCCCTGGCCAGGGCACGTACGTCCTGGCGGGCATTCCTGGCCCTGCACCCGGGGTCATGCTGGTTTTGCGTCGCTCCCTGGACCGGTGGGTTGGTCAGGCGCACGCCGAAGGCTTAGACGCGGAAGCGATCCTCGCTCTCCTCGAGGATGTGTTGGCTCGCTCGGGTGACGAGCTGACGGCGTGACAGCCGCTCTGGAGACGATCGACCTCGGCCGTAGCTACGGCGACCGGTGGGCGCTTCGGCATTGCACGATGCAGATCCATCCGGGCCGGGCCGTCGGCCTGGTCGGTGCGAACGGGGCGGGCAAGACCACATTGTTGCTACTGGCCACCGGTTTGCTCACCCAGAGTGAGGGGGTGAGGTACGGGTGCTCGGGTTGTCTCCGCTGCGTGAGCAGAAGCAGCTGTTACCGCGGGTGGGGTTCGTCGCCCAGGATCATCCTCTCTATCCCGGATTCCGGGTCGAGGAGATGGTGCAGCTTGGCTGTCATCTAAACCCGGATCGTTTCGATGTCAGCGTTGCGTTGCGACGTCTTTCCGACGCCGACATTCCGCTGCGCCGGCGGGTCGGCAAATTGTCCGGCGGTCAGCAAGCTCAGGTCGCGCTGGCGCTGGCGCTGGCGAAAAGACCCGAGTTGCTGTTCTTGGACGAACCGGTGGCCAGCCTGGACCCGTTGGCTCGCCGCGAATTCCTGCGGGTGCTGATGGACGCGGTGGCCGCCGATGGCCTAGCGGTCCTTTTGTCCTCCCATCTGGTATCGGACCTGCAGCGGGTCTGCGATGAGCTGATCGTGCTCGCGCACGGCGGCGTTCAGGCCGCCGGGGACGTCGAGGATCTGCTGGCAGAGCATCACCTGCTGACCGGGCCGACGACTGGGGTCGGCCCGATCGAACGGGTCACCGAGGTCATCCAGGCCCAACACACCGGGCGTCAGTCCACCCTGTTGATCCGCGGCCGGGTCCAGTTGCTGGACCCGGCGTGGCGCTGTGAACCCGTTGCGTTGGAGGAGATGGTGCTCGCCTACCTGAACCGCGACCCGGCCGCACCGCAACCGTCGGCGCAGCCGTTTGTCCGAAAGGGGGACCGGCGATGATCTGGCTGACCTGGCGGCAGCACCGCGCCTATGCCCTATACGCGGCGGTGGCCTTGGCGGCGCTGTCCGCATTTCTGATCCCCACTGGGATATACCTGCACGGCCTCTTCGACGGATCCGTCGCGGGCTGCCTTGGACAGACCGGGTCACGTTGCGACCAGGTCATCGCCGACTTCAGCGCCGTCTACCAGAAACTGTTTGACCCGCTCGTCTACCTGAACCTGATCCCAGGACTTGTGGGTGTCTTTGTCGGTGCACCCCTGGTGGCCAGGGAGGTCGAGCGCGGTACACACCGGATGGCCTGGACGCAGGGCGTGACCAGAACCCGTTGGCTGACCAGCAAACTCACGCTGCTGCTCGCGGCCACCGCGGTGTTCGCCATTCCCTTCACCGTGCTGCTGAACTGGTGGTTAAAACCGGTCGTCGCGATGATCGGGCCAATGCAAGCAGGCACCTTCGATTTCCTGGGACTCATGCCCGCCGTGCACTCGTTGTTCGCGTTCGTCCTCGGCGTGACCTGCGGCAGCCTGGTCACCCGCACGGTGCCGGCCATGGGGGTCACCATATTCGCCCACCTCGTGGTGTTTGAAACGATCCACGGCTGGCTGCGGGAGAACTACCTCACCCCGCTGGTTCGGCTCCGGGACTTCGGCACTCAGCTCGGACAGCGCGGCACCGACTGGCTGCTGGACAATTCCACCTTCGTGGATCGCGGAGGCGTGCTCAGCCAGGCACAGATTCGGCAGGTGTGCAGCAGCGACGACAACAACGTGTTCGCAACATGCCTGCACAGCAAAGGGATCATGCTTCAGCAGACATACCAACCCGCCAGCCGGTTCTGGCCGTTCCAATGGATCGAAATCTCCATATTTCTCACCCTGACCGCCGCCCTGCTCGGACTCACCGCGTGGTGGGTACGGACCCGGGTCCGGTGAACCGGTCTTCCATCTGCACGGTTGCGTAGGCCGTCCACGGTGTCTGTCCGATAGCCGAACCCTCTGCGGCGACGATGTTGATCTTCCGCGTGTGCCGCAGAAGAGGACGTTGCAGTCACCGGATGACGTTCGGCTTGCGGACGCCCGGCCGCTTTCGGACAGTTACGGGCCGCCCTGCCGCTTTCAGTAGTGGCACTTTCCAACCTAGTCGCGCCCGGACCGGGAGAATGTAGCGTGCCCTGAAATGTCCGTGTAGGCGCGCAGGTTGGGTGAAAGTATGGCGCGATACGTTGATCCGACCCACATCGCGATGACCTTGGCTGGGGCGAGTCTTGAATCGTTGGAACCGTATCCAGGTAGCTCGACGCCATGGCGTTGCCGCTGCTTGACCTGTGGCGAGGAAGTAACACCAACCTGGTCGAATCTGCAGCGGGGGCAGAAAGGTTGTAGGTACTGCGCGGGCTCCGATGTGCCACCGGCGGTCCGACTGCGGGTGATGCGCGATGCCGGTGCCGATCCTGAGGGGCCCTACCCCGGTCGGAACACCCTCCCGTGGCCAGCTCGATGTCTGCGATGCGGCCGCCCGGTCGCGCCGCCCTACTCGAACGTCCAGCGCGGCCAGGGGGCGTGCAAATATTGTGCGAGACGTGGTGTGGTGCCAGGTGAGGCCGAGCAGTTCATGCGTGATTTGGGGCTGCAACCACTGGAGCCGTACCCGGGTTCCGGCAGCCCGTGGCGCTGTGTCTGCACCCGTTGCGGAACGTTCACCAATCCTCGGTACGCGAACATTCGGTCCGGTCAGGGCGGATGCGCGGCATGCGCAGGCAGGGTCGTCGATGTCGATGCTGTGGTCGCGGAGATGAAGCGGGCCGGGGTCACCCCGCTTCAGCCGTACCCTGGGGCCAACGTTTCATGGTTGTCCCCGCTGTGATCGGTGCCAGCGCACAGTCACACCGCGGCTGGGCAACGTCCGAGTTGGTCAGGGCGGTTGCAAATTCTGCGGCCACGTGGCGGTCGACCCGGAGGAGGCAGTGTCAACAAGCAGCCCGCCGGATGCTCGAGCACCAGCTCCTCCCGCTGGTGCCCTACCCAGGAAGCGGCGAGCCGTGGAGGTGTGAATGCACCCGGTGCGACCGCGAGGTCGGGCCCCGGTGGGATGACATTCAGCAGGGCGGCGGAGGTTGCCCGTACTGCGCACCGAACGCACCGATCGATCCGGCCACGGCGGACCAGCTGATGCGGGACAACGACCTGGCCCCGCTGGATCCCTTCCCCGGAGCCGGGCGACCGTGGCGCTGCCAGTGCAAGACATGTGGCCGGACGGTGACCCCGTCATACGCATCAGTGCATGGCGGGTCAGCGCCGTGCCGGTACTGCTCTGGTCACACCCTCGATGCGGCAGACGCCGTCCAGGTCATGAACGCCGCCGGGTTACGGCCGCTGGAGCCCTACCCAGGTTCCGCTGTGCCCTGGCGGAGCCACTGCGAGGTCTGCCGCAACGAGGTAACACCGAGGTGGAGCAACGTCCGCCACCGGGGCAGGGGCTGCGTCTTCTGCGCCGCATGGGGCACCGACTACAGCGCCCTCGCGGTCCTATACCTCATTGAGGACACCGCCAGACACGTCCGCAAGATCGGCATCGCCGGCCTCACCACCACTCGACTTGCCGTCTGGGGTCGCCGCGGATGGCATGTGTCCAAAACCTGGGACTTCCCGACGGGCGCTGCCGCCTACCGCGTTGAACAAGCTGTCATCACCTGGTGGCGACGCACCCTTTGTCTCACTCCGAAAGTGGTCGACGAGGACGGCTGGACCGAGACGGTCGACGCCGACTCGGTCACCTCAGAGCAAGTCGTGAGTTACGTCGATGTTTTACTCTTTGGCTCGAACCCGGTAGAGGCGGGACACCCTGCGCGCGAACACGAGCACGAATCACCCGCCAACAGCTGATCGAACGGCTGCCGGCAAACAGCGGACAAAGCCCTCGCACGGAGCGCCCTCGCGGACCGGTCAGCGATCCCTAACCGGCGCTGCGAGATTGGCTGGCGAGTGCTGCGCTCTGTGCGGTTGACCTAGCGGGATCCTGCCCGTGCCCGACCTTCACTTCAACCAATATGGGCGCCGCTCAACCACACCCATCGGCGCCGCAAGATCGAGTGCAGCGTCAATTCCGTTCCGATCTGCGCCTCACCCCGTCTGCTGCCACTCCTCGCGGAGCTGGCCGAGGATCATTTCGTCGAGGAAGTTCCCGTTGGCCCAGCACGAGCGGCGCCGCAGACCTTCGGTGCTGAATCCCGCGCGGGTTGCTGCCTGAATCATCGGCATGTTGTCGGCGGCCGTTTCAATTTGCAGGCGGTGCAGCCCGAGGGTGATGAAGCCGTAATGGCAGAGCACGCGGGTTGTGTCGGCGCCGAACCCTCGCCGGCGAAACGCCGGGAGGACCGCCACACCGATGTGAGCACAACGGTTGTGGGCGTCGATGCCCCACAGCAGCGCCTCACCGGCGAGTTCCTTGGAACTGAGTTCGATGATGGAGAACGCGGCGACGTCATCGGCGGGCTCGTGCACCGCGTAGGGCGAGGCGGCGGAGTCGGGCGGGATCGGGCGCCAGGGCCGGGAATCGGCCCGCGAGCGTGTCACCACGTCGTCGTAGAGCCCGGCCTGCAGGAGGGGCACGTCCGCGCTGTGGCGCGCGCGCAGACCCACAACTTCACCGGTCAACATCGCAGCCTCCAGGTAGTGACGATCAGGGACGTCCGCCGGCTCTCGTGTGAGGGCCAGCGGATCCTCTCATGCGAAGCGCTGATCGTCAGGGCGTGGTGGGTTCGACGACGGCGTAACAGTTGCCGCACAAGTTTCGATGACCCGCCTCGACCCCCCGTAGGCCGCTCCTTCGGACAGTGTCCAGATTGCTGTGTCATCGCCGATCTCGGCGTCGCACCGCCAGCACGACCACCAGATAAGGAACCTCTTGCGGGCTGACGGTCCTGAACGCAGGCTTCTGATGCCACGTCAGTTCACTAGCAGTACGAGCTTTCCGCGGCCACGACCGGTCTGGCCTCCTCGGTGTGATGCCGCGACAGACATCAGCCAAGGCGAACGAGCGTTTGACCGGGCGGACGCAGCTGCGTGAGCCAGTCTGATGGTCCCGAAGCCTACGGCTGTTGCTGTGTCGGTCTGTCGTGTGGGTAATGCGTCAAGAAACGCTGGGCACGGGAGGAGTCGCGATAGATCACGACGATCAAGGCGAGATAGACGACAACCATGAAGATGGCCAGCCACCAGCGGAACGGGGCGTTTTGGGCAGCGCCTGACCCAGAAAGATCAGCGGTAGTGCGACAAACAACCCGATAATGGAGCGGTTCTGGCGCAACAGCCCGGCAAGTTGCCGCGAGACAGGCAGCATTGATTCGTCGACGGCGGCGCGCCCGCGGATCTGCCGCAGAATTTGCCTCCGCTGCGAGCGGCTCAGGATCAGTGAGGGCGATCGCCACCCGGCCTTGAACTGACCCGATCTCACTCGGGCCACGATGACGACTATTTCTAGGAGGAACGCGGCGATCAGCAAGGGCAGGCCGCACATCCGCGTCGACCGGCATGAGCCCGTCGAGGCGTTTGAGACGATCGCGTCGGGCTACTCGGTCTTCACATCGTGCCGCTTTGGTCGCCCGCCAGGTCAGCGACCGGCGCCGCAGGGTTGCCGGTGACCAATCGCGTGCGGAGTTGTACTGGGTCGTGAAACCTCCAGCCGTGGCGCCGCCGGTGGAGACGTGGAAGATAGCCGATCCGTAACCGAACTGGCGAACCGCTCGTCTCGCTGAGTTTGCGGAACTGTTGCGTTGGCGGCCAGGTCAGCTGCCGTCCTTTTCCCGTTCGAGCGCGGCATCGAAATTGATCGCGGAGGGCTCGTGCTACAAGCAGAGTTCATGGGGGACCCTCACCGCGGCGCAGAACGTTGCGCGTCACGAACCTAGTTGTGCGCGGCGTTCAGCGATGACGGTGCCGATATCCTGATGGTTGATGTAGACCACGACCTGCCACTGCCCGTCGACGAGGCGCAACAGATAGGTCGAGTGCAATGCGAGCGGCTGAGCCGCTTCGTCTTCGAAATGAACGTCCCAGGTTGTATCGACAACGACGTGTTGGTCGTCGAGATAGCGGGCCTCATGGTCGCTGAGGCGGCTTCCTGACGCACCGATCGAGGCGAACATCCTGGCGCGCACCGGGAGCACCGAACGCAACCGCTCACGCGTAACTGGCGTGACAGTGTTCGGGTCGAGACTGAGGAAATGCTCGTAGAACAGATCCGCGCTGGCGCTGACGTTGGTGTCGTCGCTGGAGTTGAACCTCTCGAAGAAGGTGCGCAGATCCGTCCGGGTGGCATCAGGTGCATTCATGCGATGTCCTCCAATTGTGTTGGCAACCGCCGCGCAGATGAGCGGCTAAGAGCTACAATAATAGCAGCCCAGACAATTACTGTCACGACAAACAAGGGGGAGAATGCCCAGCGCATCAGTGCAGGCGTCCAGCCTGATCATCCGGCTCGCCCGCGAACTGCGAACCACTCTTGATCAGCGCTTCGCAGCCTTCGACCTCACGTCCCAGCAGGCGGGTCTGCTCATCCACGTGTTCACGGGGCAGACCAGTCCAAAGCGGCTGGCGGACCTCCTGGGGACAGACACCGCGGCGATCACCCGCCTGGTTGATCGCTTGGAGGGCAAAGCTCTCGTGGCCCGCGAGCCGAACCTTGGTGACCGCCGGGCCATCCTCGTGCGACTGACCAATACTGGCCGCGCCCTGATCCCCGAGCTTCCCCCGATCTTCGAGGCGGTGGGTGCTGAGTTGACTCGGGGCGAGAAGTCCAAGGAGGTGGCCGAGCTGCTGGCCGCCATGCTGGCCAACCTCGGCCAGGACGGATAACCGTCTCACCCGACGACGCGCTATCGGGGCCGCCGGTCATCCCCTGGTGAACGGACCGATGGGCGCACCTGAGTCACCGGACCTACCGCGGTGCCGGGTGAGACCCCGATCCCGTAGCGGGTGTCGCCAGCAGCCACGGGACCACTACTCCGCGTCGAGGTCGCGTGAGAGCACAGCGACCAGCTCGTCCAGGGCAGCGTGCCCGCCCGTCACCATCGGCGGTCAGCACGCGGAACTATCTCTTGTCATTCTAAATGATGTGTTGTACTCTCACAACAAGTCACTCTAGATCCGGTACGAAAAGTGGGAATGAGATGTCCATGACAGTGGCCCGGCTCGAGCACCTCGGGCAACCACGACGGAGGCTGATAGTGCTAGGCGCCCTGGGTGGCTACCCAGCGGCGGTCTTAGTCCTAGTCGCCCTCAAACACACCCCCTTGAACAAGTGGGGGATCTTGGCGGTGTTCGGCCTGCTGATGTTGTTCACCGTGTCCGCCCTCACCGTGGCCTATGGCTACGCCCGTGGACGCATCGACGGACGCAAAGCCCTTCTGGACGAACGTGACCTCGAAATGCGTGAGCACGCCTACGCCGTGGCCCACCGGTTTCTGGCCGCGGTCCTGATCGGGGCCACAGCAGCCGTTGAGGTGTACCTCACCAACGGCAACACCCTGCACCTGAACGCGAACGACACCCTCCCGGTAATGATGTGGGTGGTTGTATACGTCCCCGTCCTGCCATCGCTGATGCTGGCCTGGAGCGAACCCACCCAACCGGTCGATGACTAAGCAGGAACGGCGGGTCTACAACCGCGTGGACGTCCTACGAACCGAACGCGGGCTATCCCGCAAACAGATTGCTCACCAGCTCGACATCAACCACCAGACGGTCGGATACATCGAACGCGGAGACTACAACCCCAGCCTCGAACTCGCCCTGCGCCTGGCCGACCTCTTCCAACTCCCCATCGAGGCGATCTTCAGCCTCAAACCCCTGACCCCGCTCTCCGACGAACTCTACCGAGAACCGCGAACCCGCACCGACTCCAACACTCTCGGCGAGGGCCCCACCCACGACATGCCCGTCCCATAGCAGGAACGCTGACCGGAACACCCGGCCTGCTATCGGACCAACGTTGAAACCCTCATGATGACGCCGGGTACAGAGTCCCGTAAGACCCGTCCGCTTTAATGCCCGGTGAAGGTAGCTCAACCGGTACAGTCTCGATCATGGCCGCGATGCTCATCGGATACGCCCGCTGCTCCACCGACGACCAAGACCTGACCGCGCAACGCGACGGCCTCACCGCACTCGGCGTCAAGCCCAAGAGGCTCTACGTCGACCACGGCCTCACCGGCCGCAACCGAGACCGACCCGGCCTGCGCGAGGCACTCGCCGCCTGCCGCGCCGGGGACACCCTGGTCGTCACCAAACTCGACCGGCTGGCCCGATCACTGCCCGACGCCCGGGACATCGTGGAAGAACTCACCGCCGCCGAAGTGAAACTCAACATCGGCGGATCGGTCCACGACCCGAACGACCCGATCGGCCGGCTGCTGTTCAACGTCCTGGCCATGATCGCCGAATTCGAATCCGACCTCATCAGGATGCGAACGAGGGAGGGCATGAAAGTCGCCAAAGCCAAGGGCCGACTCCGGGGCAAGGCACCCAAGCTCAGCGCTACCCAGGAGACACACCTTGTCGGACTTTACCGAGCCGGGAAACACACCACCGCCGAACTCGCCGAACTGTTCTCCGTCGGACGGTCCACCATCTACCGCGCCGTCGAACGCGCCGGCACCAAAGTCAACTGACCACCAGGCTCTCATCTCGGCCCGATTGCGCCGATGACAGCACCGCCACCCTCGGACAACGTCATGTGACAACCTGACGAGCGAATCCGGTGACAACTTCACGACGCTTCACAAGTAGAAACAGCGATTCCGGTCCAATGCTGGTTCTCGGCTTGTGAGCTGTCTCGAAACCTGGATGTGGGACGACTACCGGAGCACCGTGAGCGGCCCCTCGTCAGCCGGTGTGTGGTTCGAAATGATCGAAGTACGCCGAGGCAAGACTCTCGCTGAGAACGAAGTCATCGGCCTCCGAATCCGGTCAACCGACGGTATTGTTCGGCCGTCAACGGCGCGCCGGGCGCCGGGCCGGGGGAAGACTTCGGCACTGACATCGCAACTCCTGAAGGTCAGGTGTTGCGACGACCGCTAAAACCTATGCGAACAACTACCGCGAAATAATTTGATCAGTTACAGGCTAGGCGGCGATACTGTTCAGTACTACCCAGCCGTACACGGCTAGGCCGACCGCAATCAGCAGCAAGCCGATAAACATAAACCTCTTGAGCCGGGCAAATCTGACCCGGACAGCCAGTTCTCGGTGATCCAGCACGTGCAGGTAGCGGCGGCGGTAGTTGGGTAACCAGAAACGTCTGGGCTTCTTTTTGGCCTTGATATGTGCTGAAACGGACCGTAATTGTGCGTAGTCGAAAACAGCCTTCATCGGTCTGCGTCCAAAGAAAAAAGCGGCTCCGTAGCCGATTGCCTTCTGTGGCCACTCCCCGGTAGCAACGGTCCACATTCGTTTTCCAATAGAGCCCGTCAGGGCGGGCGGCCTCAGGTGTGGCAAGATGCCGTGGTTGACGAATTCCTGGATCTGGCTGACAATGAATCGGGTGACCACAAACCCTGGTGCTGCATAGGGGATGACCAGGATCAAAGCCCACAACATCCGCCAAAATCCCTGCTTCTGGTCGAACTTGAGATTCGGTATGTTGAGCCGGTCCTCGGCCCGGTCATATGACCGGATCGGAGCCTCTCTCTTATAGTGCCACCAGGTGACTCCGACGGCGAACAGACCACCGAACAGGCCTTCACCATTGTTACGAAGCGAGTGCCTCAGGTCCCTATCGGGGACCAATTGGTGCCAGGCGTGGGTTATCGGCGCGTAGGTCTCCAGGAGCAGGTAGTACAGACCCACCAGGACCAGCTGGCCGACGGCAGCAGCGATGACCGCGACCGCGACGAGCTCCAGCCGTTCGGGGAAGGTCAGCTTCGGGATTTCTTCTTCGAGAGTATCGGTCACCCTTGAGTCGTCCCCCGCTGTCATCGCAGTTGTATCAGCAATCGCCTGGATATTTGGTCAACCGCTCGACTGTAGTCCGCTCCGATCAAAGCGGCCTCAAACCGCTTACGGTGCTCGATTCAGTCGTCGGACAGAGCGCACTTGGATCACCTCCCCGCTGCTGACTGCACGATCACCGTGTGCGCAGGCCTCGAAGAATGACCGTGGTGGCCTTCTTCGACCGGGCCTCCCACTCGGCCGGCGGCAAGGTGCCCGTGGGAGCGCGCCGGGCGGGACGTGGCGGCAATGCGCAGCATTACTGGCCAATGACGCAGCCCCGGCAGCGGTATCAGTGTTCGGCGGAACAAGTGCGGTGGCGCCGCTGTGGGCTGCCCGTCTGCGGGCTCTCCCAGTCCCTGGGCCACCGACTGGTCTACTGCAACCAGCCCTGTACGCGGCCGCGCAACCGGGGATGACTCCGCCGGGTTTCCCAGACATCACTACAGGCGACAACGGCCGCTACCACGCCGCACCGGGCTCGGAGCCGTGCACCGGGCTAGGTGGATCCCGGCAACGTGCTGACCGCCCTGCTGGCGGTCAAGGAGTTGAACGGCCGGCCAGATCTGCACGACCATTTCAACCACATGAGGACGTTCGCACTGGCGGACGAGTCCGCCCTGCTGATGGCCGCCTACCCCGATGAGGCCGTCCGACCCACGCGTCCGTTCCCGTACTTCAACGAGGTGATGACCGGCTTCGAGTACACCGCTGCCATCGGTCTGGCCTATGAAGGTCATTTCGCCGACGCGGAAGAGATCATCGGTGACATCCGGGCCCGCTACGACGGCGCCCGACGGAACCCGTTCGATGAGGTCGAATGCGGACGACACTATGCGCGGGCGATGGCCAGCTGGGGTGCCGTCCTGGCCTGGAGCGGCTTCGACTACGACGCCCTCAGGTCGATCATCAGCTTCCGGGCGACCGCGGAACCATTCCGTTGCCTTTGGTCCTCCGATGCCTGGGGCGTGTGGACAAACGATGGTGACGCCGGGACTGTCGAGGTGCTTCAGGGCGCCATCTCCATCTCGGCGATCCGGGTGGGCGAGCTGGTGCGACCCGTCATGGGCCACCGGCGGCTGACAGCCGGACAGAGCATCTCCGTCAGGCTGCTGCCCAAGTCCTGATCCTGGGCGGCCGAGATTTGACCGATGGCTCGTCGAAACTCGGCCGCCTGTGAAAGGGCGGGGGTAATGGACGCATCCAACAGGCTGGAGGAAGGCAGTAGCGGAAAGCGGTGAAGGACTCTGTCGATGCCGCTGATCGTGCGACGCGCCCACCGGCCCGATCTGTCGTGCGGATGAGCAGGTTCACTCCGAAGGGATGTGGAGTTTCCGCCGAAGACTGCAGATACCGACCCATCCAGGGTGCCGCTCCGGCGCGCTTGCTCGCGCTCAATTTCCGGGCGGCCCAGCTGGCAAATGCTCAAACCGGCCTTCGTACTCTTGGGCCGCTCATCAGGTGAGGTCGGATAGGCGAACATCAACGACGCAGGCCAACCCCCGGCCGCAGCGGTTCGGACACCACAATCCGGGCCACCGGGACCGCACCGGCCACTTTTGGTGTCGCGCGATGTGAGTGTTGACCCAGATCGTCAACGCGTGCTTGAGCGCGGAAGAGCGCGGATCGGCCCCCTCGGCCTGATTGGATCAGAGCCCGCGCGAATTGACGGTCATCCATCCCGTTGAAACTCGTCTTGCATTGGATGATCTCGGTCATCGCTGTTCCGTCCCGCCAAGCTGACTCCGCTCTGACCAGGACCAGATCATTTACACCGTTCCTCCGACACTTCCCACCGTTGGTAGACCACCAGGCATCTAATCGTCGACGAATTGCGTTATTCTCTTGAGCGTAGCTCTCGCTCCGTCCGTGTATAGTGCGGTGAGTGAGGTCAGGTATGCCGCTGCGAATCTTGGGTTGTCGGCGAGGTCGCCGAACATTTCTGGGTTTTGCAGGAAGGCCAGTGGTCGGCTGTGTTGTTCACGGGCTAGAGGGATCAGGGTTTCTTTCAGTCGGTCGACGATGTGGATGGGGTCTCCGTTTTCGTCGGTGCCTTCGGCGTATCTGGCCCAGCTGGCGACGATTGCGGCGGACAGGGTGATCTGGCCGCCGGTGGCCAGGTTGTCGCGGATGACTGGTAGTAGCCATTTGGGGATCCGGTCGGAGCTTTCTGCGCACAGCCGGGCGATGGTGTCGCGGACTTCGGGGTTGCTGAACCGTTCGATCAGTTGGTGTTTGTAGGCGTCGAGGTCGATGCCGGGTACCGGTTCCAGGGTGGGTGTTGCTTCCTGGTTCATGTAGTTGAGTAGGAATTGAGAGAACAGGGGGTCTTGGGCGGCTTGGTGGGCGTAGGTGTATCCGGCGAGGTGCCCGAAGTAGCACAGGCCTTGGTGGCTGGCGTTGAGTAGCCGCAGTTTCATCAGTTCGTAGGGTTCGACGTCGTCGACGAGTTGGACGCCGACGTTTTCATAGGCGGGTCGTCCGGCGGTGAAGTTGTCTTCCAGGACCCATTGGGTGAATGGTTCGCAGACGACGGGCCAGCTATCTTCCAGATCGAAACGGTCAGTGAGTTGTTGGCGGTCTTCATCGGTGGTGATGGGGGTGATGCGGTCGACCATAGAATTGGGGAACGACACAGCTGTTTCTATCCAGTCGGCAAGTTGGGGTTTTTGGCGTGGGCGTAGGAGGTGATGACACGTCGGGCGGTGTCGCCGTTGCCTTGAATGTTGTCGCAGGACATGACGGTGAATGGGGGTATCCCTTGGGCGCGCCGCCTGGCCAGGGCTTCGACGATGACGCCGAACAGTGTCCGCGGGAGCACGTCGGGTTGTAGGTCGTGGGCCACGTCGGGGTCGGCGATGTTGAAGGCGCCGGTGGTGTGATCGATGTTGTATCCGCCTTCGGTGACGGTGAGGGACACAATTTTGATGCTGGGTGCGGTCATGGCTTGCAGGACCGCTTCGGGGTCATCGGCCAGCAGCAGGTAGTTGATGATGGATCCGATGATGCGGGGTTCCAGGGTGCCGTCGGGGTGTTTGAGGACCAGGGTGTAGAGACTGTCCTGCGCTTTGAGCACGTCGCGCATGGGCCGGTCGGTGGGCAGCAGTCCCACGCCGATGATTCCCCACTGCGATGCCTGGCCCATCTGCAGGAGCCGGTCGATGTACATCGCCTGGTGGGAGCGGTGAAAGCCACCGACGCCGATGTGGATGATGCCGGCGCGGATGTCGGTGCGGTCGCAGGTGGGCACGGGTATACGGTCCGCGATATCGGGCAGGGTGGTGGTGTTCAAAGCGGTCACGTGCCGCTTCCTTCCTGTGCCAGTTGCCCTTCGAGCCGGGAGTCCGGTTCTGGGGCGGTTCGGTGGGTCGCCGGGTGGGCGGCAGTGCGGCCTGGCGGGTTCGTCAGGGGGTTTGCTGGATGGAGACGTCGTCGAGTTGGACGTAGGAGTCGCTGCCGGGCCCGTGGTAGCCGGCGTAAAGGGTGACCGAGGTGTTGGAGCCGGAGGCGAACGGTAGGGACAGCTGGGTGTATCCCGATGCGGCTTGGTAGGTCGTTTCGGTCAGCGGGGTGGTGCCGGTGCCGGGTCGCACGCCGAAGTAGCCGGACACGTTGGCCGACCCCCGGATCCACCCGGTGAGTAGGTAGTTGGTGTTGGGCATCAGGGCGACGTGCTGGGTGATGGAGTTCCAGTTGGTGGTGCTGGTGCGGATCCAGGCGTTGTTGGATCCGGTGTGGGCGTCGCCCAGCGCCCGGTCGATGCCGTGTCCGTCGGGTCCTTCTGTGGCCCAGGGGGTGCTTATCGAATTGCTGGTCTGGTTTTCAAAGCTGGGGTCGGCGACGAGGTTGGCGGGGGCGCCGGCGGGGCTGTTGTAGGCGGCGAGTTCGCCGATGGAGGTGAAGGTGGAGGATCCGCCGGGGGTGCCGATGATGCGGACCCCGTCGGTGGCGGTGGTGTTGAAGGTCAGCGTGTAGGTGGTGTTGGCGCCGGCGGTGTTGTTGTAGGGGTAGGCCGGTGTGATGGTGGTGGTGACGTCCTGCCAGGTGTTGCCGTTGCGGACCTGTACGTGCAGGTTGCTGGCGTACCAGCCGCCGTCGGTGGGCATGATTCCGGTGGTGTAGACAACTTTGTTGACGGTGTATTGCCGGGGCCAGGTATATCCCCACCAGCTCAACGGTTTGATTTCGTTGTTCCAGTCGTCTTCGGAGTTGGTGGTGATGCCGTCGTTATAGTACAGGTTGTGTCCGAAGTGCGCGACCCGTTCGATCGGTACCGTGCCGGGGCTCTGTGCCAGATTGACGGTGTCGCTGGGGTTGTTGGACGCGGTGGTGGACACTGCGGGTGCCAATACTAGGTTGCGCAGGGTGAAGTCGTACACCGAGGTGCCGCCGCCGCCGCAGGAGCACACGTTGGACTGGACATACATGCTGGTGCCATCGGCGCTGATGAATTTGGAGGGGATGCTGGTGCCGTAGCCGCCGTTCTTGGTCTGCGTCCAGGGATAACCACCGAAGTCTTTGGTGAGGAAATGTTTCCACGGGCCGTAGGGGGTCGGTGACTCGTAGAACTCGAACGTGTATTCCGACCAGGAGGTGTACAGGTACCGGTTGAGGGGCTTGTCGTAGGTGACGCCGCCCTGGCTGAGCACGGTCAAATTGTGTTGTGCAGGATTGATCAGATTCTGGTAGATGACCCGGTCGTCGTGCAGCACTGGCTGCCGCTGGGAGATGTCGGCCGAGAAGGTGGGGGTGCCGTTGGTGGTGCCGGTGTAGAACTGCCAGCTGCTGCGGTTCTGGATGCTGGTGGCGGGGACCCGCGCCAGGTACAGGTTCGTCGGGTTGTGGACCGACCCGTCGTAGGAGGTACGCCAATTGTTGTCCAGACCGTAGGCGTAGACGTAGCCGTCCGGGGAGTTCGCGTTGTCCTGCCCGAAGTCGGCGAAGAAGATGGTGGTGAAGGTGTGGCCCGAGAACATCGGGGCGGAGTGGTCCCAGGTCCAGGTGTGCCCGTGGTCGATGGATTTGGCGATCGTCGCGGCGGGGGCGTCGTTGAAAGTGGTGTTCAGGTCCTGCACCGCCATGTACAGGGTTCCGTTGACGCACAGCATGCCGGTCGGTTTGCGGTTGTAGTTGCCGCTGGTCCACACCTGGCCGATCGCGTTGCCTTGGGCCAGGGTGGTGCCGGTCAGATTGCCGACGTTGCCGGTGACCTGGCTGACGGTGACGTCGGACGCTGGGCTGCTGGTGGTGAAGCCCTCCCCGTCGCCGTTCGCGGCGTACAGGTTGCCATCACCCGACCAGCACGAGGGCCACAGGTCGCCGGCGCTGGCGGTTTGACTGGTGGCGCTTTCCTGGACCGAGGCGGTGGAGAAAAAGGAACTTTCCGGCGGTGAACCGGTGACCGTCTGCAGCATCGGGCGTTGCACCGCGGCGGCTGCCCCGGCGGTGACGGGATGGATGGAACCCAGGGTGACCGCGGCCAGGGCCACGGTCAGGACCACGGCCGGTACCCGCCGGCCCGGGCGGTGCAGGGAACGCTTCATTGCGACCTTTTTCTTGGCTGAGTTGGCAGGGATGGTGCTATTTGAGGCCGGAGTTCTTGATGGAATCCACCAGCCACCGTTGGCCGATCAGGAAGATCACCACGGTGGGGATGACGGCGATCAGGGAGGCGGCGAGCACATAGTTGTAGGCGGCGGAGTATTGGCCCTGGAGACTGGCGATGCCGACCTGGATGACGTCGAGGTTGGGGTTGCTGGTGATGGTCAACGGCCAGAGGAACGAGTTCCAGTTGGCGAGGAAGAAAAGCACCGCCAATGAGGCCAGGGGCGCACGGGACAGTGGGATCACCACCCGGAAGAACAATCCGAAGTAGCTGCAACCGTCCAGTTGGGCGGCGTCTTCTAGTTCGGTGGGGAAGTTGAGGTAGTACTGCCGCAGCAGGAAGATGCCGAACACGTTGAAGATCATCGGGATGATCAGGCCGGTGTAGCTATCGAGCATCCCCAACCGTTTGGCGATTAGGAACAGCGGGACCAGAATGACCGGCAGCGAGACCAGCAAAGTGGACACCATCAACGCGAAGATCAGGGTGCGGCCCCGGAACTGCAGCCTGGACAGCGCATAAGCGGCCATCGAGTGCAGCATCAGTGCGACACCGGTCACCACGACCGACACGAAAGCGCTGTTGAGCAGGTACCGGGGAAAAGGCACCTGGGTGAGCACGTAGGTCAGGTTCGACAGCGTCCAGTGGCTGGGCAGTCCCGAGGTGAATGTCTCCCCCGCCGGTTTGAACGTGGAGATGATCAGCCAGGCGATGGGGAAGAAGGTCAGCAACGCCAACGCCCACGCCACGGTGGCCCGCGTCGCCGTGAGCAGCGATCGGCGGCTCGGTCGGCGAGGCGACCGGGTGTCGACCGCCGCGGGGCGGCTGGTTGCCTGGCTGAGGCCGGCGGGGGGGATCGCACCGGCCGGGGGTGGCTTCTCAGTCGGCAGCATGGAATCTGCCTCCTCGGGTGGCGGCGAACAAGATGCCGGTGACCAACACCAGAAAGGCCACGACCATGGTGGTGACGGCGGCGGCGTAACCGTAGTGGTTGAACCGGAAGGCCTGTTGGTAGATGTAGAACACCACAGTGGAGGTGTGATTGTCCGGGCCACCGTTGGTCAGCACGTACACCAGGTCGAAGGCCTGTAGGCCGGTGGTGGCCCCGACGAGGGAGGTGATGACGACGAAAAAGCTGGTGGGCCGCAGCAGCGGCCAGGTGACCTGCCGGAACCGCTGCCAGGTCGAGGCTCCGTCCAGGGCGGCCGCCTCCAGGAAGGTGGGGTCGATGTCTTTCAGACCGGCCAGGAACAGCAGCATCTGGTAGCCCATGGAGTACCAGACGCTGATGATGATGTAGGCCGGTAACGCATACCGGGGGTCCCCGAGCCATGAGATGTTTCCCAACCCGAACGGCCGCGCCGCCTGCGTCAGGACGCCCTGTTTGTCCACCAGCATGAACTGCCACAGCACACCGATGACGACCAGGCTCAGCGCGTTGGGCAGGAAGAACAAGGTGCGGACCGCGCCGACGCCGGGAAAACTGTCCTTCACCAGCAGCGCCAGACCCAGCCCAGCCAGGAACGTCAGGGGGACGAACGCGATCACGTAGATCAGGGTGACCCGAACGCTGGCCCACAGCGCCGGGTCGGCGGCCATCTGCCGGAAGTTGGCCAGTCCCACAAAGGTGTAGTTGCCGAATCCGTCCACCCCGTACAGGGACACACCCAGGGCGAGCACCATCGGCAGACCGACGAACAGCAGCAGACCTATCGCGTCGGGGGCCACGAACAGGTATCCGGCCAGGGCCTGTCGGCGGCGACGGCTTCTGGCCAGCGATCCCGGCACCTGGGTGCGGCGTGTGACGCCGCTGGCCGCGGTCACGGACCCATCCGGGCGGTCGGGTCGTCCCTCCGCCGCCGCACCGTGGTCACAGGATCGCTCCGCCCTGGTAGCTGGACAGGAAGGTGTTGATGGTGTCGGCGGCTTTCGCGGCGGCGTTCTTCGGGTCGGCGCCGGCCAGTTGCGTGCTCTGGATGGCATCGGAGATCGCCTTGTAAACCTCCGGCGGGAACCGGGGTTCCGGTTCGGCGGAGGGCACCACCAGCTGCGCCCACCTTTTCAGCACGCCCTGGGTGAACGCGCCGTGGGCCTCGGCGGCCTTCTGTACGGCGGCGCGCGGCGGGAGGTTGCTCTTGGCCACGGTGTTCCACAGCCGGCCACGTTCAATGCTGTCGGCCGCATTGGACCCGAGCGCCCACGCGATGAATTTGGCCGCGGCGTCGGGGTTGCTACCTTTGGCGTTGGCGGCCAAGGCCCAACCGCCGCCGTCGGTGGCGGCCCGGCCTCCCGGCGGTGTCGGCAACGGGAAGATGTCGTATTTCAGGTCCGGTTTCTGTTGGGCCAGATCGGCCACCGACCAAATGCCGGTCTGCTGCATGGCCACATATCCGCTACCGACGTTGGAGGGTGCATCGTTGCCCCCGGTGCCGAGGGGCTTTTTCGGGGCGATGGCCAGCTTCTGGGTCTGCTGCCAAAATTGCAGTGCCTGCGAGACGGCGGCGGAGTTGAAGGTGCTTTTCCCGTCGGCGCCGACGGCCAGACCTCGGCCCTGCCACATGAATGGGTACCAGGTGAAGTTCTGGTAGTACCCCGGAGTGGTCTCAAAGAGCACCCCGAAGCGGTTGGCCGCGGTCAATTTCTGGCCGACCTGCAAGAGCTGATCCCAGGTCTTGGGCAGATCACCTTCGGACAGGTGCGCCTGCTCGAACAGATGCTGGTTGTAGTACATCGCGAGCGGTTCGATTTCCATCGGCACGCCGTACAGTTTGTTGTTCACCGATCGGGTGTTCAGGACGCCGCTGACGTAGTCGCTGCGCACCTCGGCCGGCACCGCGGTGCTCAAATCATGCAGGACGTTGCCGTTGTAGTAGCGCAGGAAATCACCGGAGCTGAGCAGGAAGATGTCCGGACCGGACCCTGACGCGAACGCAGTCTGCAACGTATTTCCCGACACGTAGTCGGCATTAGGTACGTACCGCAGGTTGACCTTGACGTCGTTGTTCTTGTTCCATTCGCTGGCCAATGAAATGAACCAGTCGCTCGCCGGGTTCGCTTTCGGGGCCGGGCCATAGAAATTCCAGAAGCTCAATTCCTTCCCGCTGCTGCTAGCCGCCGACGGTGTGCTGGACCCACACGCTCCCAGCAAGGGGCTCAGTCCCGCCAACGCGGCCGCGCTGTACCCAAGGAAACGTCGCCGGCTGGTCCCGGTGACGGTTCGGTCTGACATGACTGCTGTGTTCATCGGTTCTCCTCAAAGGTCATCGGAACGATTTTGATCTGAAGACGCACTTACTGGAGCTGTGTGTCAGTCGACTTCCAGGGCAATGAGCTCCAGCGGCGGTGGAGCGTTGACTTCGGGTCGTTCTGGGCTGTCCAGGTAGACCAGGGCGGTGGAGGCCACGTCATCTCGCAGCTGCCGGTACCTGATGGGCAGGCCGTTGCCCTGCCCGGGGCCGATGCCCAAGGCCTGCACCGTCATCTTCAACCGGGTGTTGAACCGGACCGGGTCCGGTAGATGCCAGCGGTACATCCCGAACCGCTGCTGGCTGGCATACAGCCCGTCCGGCCGCACGACCTGACTGAGCCCTTGATAGGCGGTGGTGTACGTCGTGTAGCCGGCGCCGGGGACCTCAAAATCCCAGGCCCCGCCGAAATAGTCCTCGGTCCCGGTGCCGCAAATCGACGGGAATTCTACGTCCTCGTCCAGGTAGAATTTGACCTCTCCCTCCCCCCACCAGCCTGGACTGTTGCTCCCCCACGCCACATAGCAGCCCACGTAGTGGCCGACGCCGGGAACATCGAGCAGGGTATGCACCTCACCGGCCGCGACCGGGTTGCTGCGACGCCACTGGGCGTGCAACCACAACGCGTCGTCCAGGACCGGACCCAGGGCCAGGTCGAACTGGTAGTACAAGGTGACCGGATCCTCGCCGAGATTTTCCAGTGTCACCACGGCCGACGACCGGAACGGCATCGGCCAGTAGCTGTTGAACCCACCGTGCGGATTGGCCGCAATCACCTGGGAGGAGACCTGCGCGAAAATTCCCCACCCGTGGCAGAAGAAATCCCCCAGTGGCACCTCGATGGCCGGCGACGCGGCTCCGTCCCAGTAAAACCGCAACACGGTGCTGCGCCACGCCGACGGAGCAGTGGTGAGCCACAGGTGCTCCAACACCCCCGGTTCCTCCACCTGCGCCAGCACGACGGTGGCCCCCGCCGCAATGTCAATACTTGGGGAGATCTTCCACCCCGGGCCCAGCCGGCTCGCCGCCGCAGCGCCGGTTCCCGTCGTGGCTCGGCCGCCTCCGCCCTTGGCGCCGGTGGGGTTCTCGGCGCTGATCGAGCAACTCCGCGCCGCCGAGCGGCGAGCAAAACTGGTACCCAGCATGGACAACTGGTCTGTCGACATCAAAGTTTTCCGTTCAAGTGTAGGTGGGCCGGCCAGGATGGAGCTCAACTTGCCTCGGCCATGCTGTACATCGCCCACAAGGTGGTGCGGATCCGGCGGGGCTGGCTCAGCACCGTGACAATCGCCCCCGCCACATCCTCGGCCTGCAAGAAATCATCCAGCCCCGGATCGCCCTCCCGGCGGCCGTTTCCCAACGCAAACTCGGTTTTCACCCCGGCCGGGCACACCGTGCTGACCCGGATACCCTCATCCCGCACCTCCCGGTCCAACGACCCGGCTAGCCCGAGCTGCCCGAACTTGCTGGCCGCGTACACCGCCTCGTTCCCGCCCCCGCGCAATCCCGCCACCGACGCCACCACCACGACATCCCCGCCGGCACCTAATCGCCGGAACTGCTCCACCGCCGCCCGCACCGTCCACACCGTGCCATCAAGGTTGGTGTCCAAAATGTTGCCGATCTCCTCATCGCTACCATCCAGGATTCCCCCGTACCGACCCAGTCCCGCGTTGGCGATCACGCTGTCCAACCGGCCGAACCGCTCCACCACCGCCGCGAAGAACGCCCGCTGACCCGCCGGGTCCCGGACATCCAACGGAGCCGCGAACACCCGGCTCGAACCCAACTCCGCCTCCAGCGCCTCCAACCGCTCCGTCCGCCGCGCCCCCAGCGCCACCAAAGCGCCCGCCTCCACCAACAAACGGGCTGTGGCCGCCCCAATCCCGGAGCTCGCCCCCGTCACAGCGACCACGGTGGAGGACAAATCTCGAACAGGTGCAGGCATGAAAACTCCCGGAGTAGTAGGACCATCTCCAGCGGCTCTGGCAATCTGATCCGCCGATCGGCCCATCACTTGATGAAACCGATTTCACGAAGCTAGGCTGTGGCCAACGTCGTGTCAAGGCCCTATTTCCAACACGTTTCACCGACGCACAGGACGAGCCCAGGGAAGATCGGAACCCAGATCGTGACAACGATTTACGAAGTAGCCAAAGCAGCCGGAGTCTCTCCGGCCACCGTGTCACGGGTCTTCAGCGGCGCATCAGTGAGCGAAGAACGAGCCAAACGTGTCCGCGCCACCGCCGCCGCGCTGGGCTTTTCACCCAACAGCATCGCCCGTTCCCTGCGTCTGCAACGCTCCGACGTCATTGCCCTGATCATTCCCGACATCGAAAACCCGTTCTTCACCTCGCTAGCCCGTGGAGTGGAGGACGCCGCCCGCGGCACAGGCCTGGCAGTCGTCCTGTGCAACTCCGACGAGGACGTCACCCGAGAAGCCAACTACCTACAAGTTGCGATCTCCCAACAGATGGCCGGCGTCGTCATCGCGCCCGCCTCCCAAAAAACGACGAACCTGCAGCCCCTGTTGGCCAAAGGCATCCCCGTCGTCGCCGTCGACCGCCGCCCCCACGACACCGACATCGACGCCGTCATGGTCGACAACCGGCGCGGCGGCCAACAAGCCACCGCCCACCTGGCCGAGCAGGGCTACCAGAACATCGCCTGCATCACCGGACCCGCCGGAGCCTGGACCGCCGATGAACGCCTCCTGGGATACACCGAGGAAATGCAGACCAGGCTGACCGACCAAGGCTGGAGCCCCCGCAACTGCGCCCGCCACATCGCAAAGTACGTTCTCCGAGGTGACTTCCGGATCGACAGCGGCCAACAAGCCATGAAGAGCTTGCTGGACATGGCGCCACCACCGGATGCGGTCTTCGTGGCCAACAACCTCATGGCCATCGGCGCGATCGAAGCCCTCCGCGACGCCGGGATCAACCCGCCACAATTCGGGTTGATTTCCTTCGGAGACCTACCCTGGGCCCGGCTGCTCAACCCTCGGCTCAGCGTCATCTCCCAACCCGCCTACCAACTCGGGTGGAGCGCCGCAGAAATACTCCAAGACCGCATCGCCGGCCGCCAGAGCCCCACCCGCACCATCGTCCTCAACACCGAACTCATCGAACGCGAAAGCACCGCGCGCACCGAAGCCCACCTCCCACCGCTGGAGCGTTCCTATTGAAAACTGATCGGTCTCGACCGCCGTCCCGGATGAGCCCACGGATCCGGCACCATCACGGGGCCTTTTGATCGCCGACCTGCCCGGCATCTACAGGCTCAAGACCGAAGCTGTCCTAGAGTCATGCCTCTCCGCAACTCACGTGAGTGATTCACATGCACAGCTGCATCGCCTACGTGAGAGTTCCGGTCAGCGGCCACCTTTGGGCATCCGACTGATGATCTCGTCCGGGTCGACCGAGTCCAAGTTCTCCAGGGCATGGTCCAGAACTGCGCTCAGGAAGGCGTTGAGCGAGTTGCGGCGAGCGCCCCGCCGCCGGATCTCCCGTGCGTGGCGGGTGCCGAAATCTGACATCGCCGTCTGAGCTCGATCTGCCACCGAGGATCGGAGATAGAGCCCGACGCGTACCGTGCCGAACTCATCTTCGTCGTCCTCGACCGCAGCCGGGAGCGCCTTGGCAGCCGCCAGCCGCGGCGTCTTGGTCTTGGCCGTCTTGCTGGTGGCGGCCGTGATGGGTTGCGGTTCTGGCGCCACCGATACGGAGTCAGCTGGTGGCTGTGGTGCCGTGGCCGGGTCGTCGGCCGGTGCTGATTGCAGGCCGAACATCGAGCCTGGCCGCTTGTTCAGCCCGATCGGGCGTGGTGTTGGTGCAGTCATACCGTTCACTCCCCCACTGCGATGTCGTGCACGTCGGCAAGGGCCGAATTGTCCGTGACGGCCCGCATGATGTCGGGCATCGGCTCGGCCGTGAGTCGGGCCTTCAGGTCGACAACCCTTTCCGGACAGGTCAATGTGGCGGCGTTCAGGGCGAACTGGGCGAACTGCGCCACCGGTCGACGGTGCGTCTTGCCGATGCCCAGGCGGGCGAGTCGACCCCCGCGGGCCGCATCGATCAATGATGAGGAGATGGGTTGGCGGGCCGACATCGCCTTGGACACCGCAGTACTCCGGCCGACCGGACTCCCCCAGACTCGGCCGATGATGTCGCCGTCGCTCTCGATGTTGCCGTCGACCCAGACCTGGATGCCCTCGGCGACCTCGCGGTGCTCGCGCGTGGAGGCGTTGAGCGAATTGATGATCACTCCCCCGACGGCGATGTCGTGATCCCAGCCGACGGCCAGTTCGGTGGTGAACTGCAATGCCAGACTGAGACCTCGGGATGCGGCCATCGATTCGGGGAGCACGACCATCAGCAGCCATCCGGAGGCGAGCACCGACATCTGGGACGCCAGGTCGGGCGAGGGCTGGCAGTCGATGAACACCATGTCGTAGTCCTCGACGAGCGGCCGGCCGCTACCGCGGTGTAGGACCCGGAACAGGCTGCGCAGCGCTGTGCTTCCGTTTGCGTTGGCCTTCTGCGATAACGACGGGTCCGAGGGCAGCACGTCGAGCCGTCCGACCGGTCCCCCGCCGAGTGCGCCGCCGTCGGCCCACTGCAGATCGGTGGTGGGCTGCCAACCGCCCCAGGCACGCCGGACGACGTCGCCTCGTACGTCGAGCTTGTCTCCGCCGGGCGCGACGCAGTCGGACAGGGTGGGACCGTCGAGGTAGCCCTCGTCGGTCAGCAGCTCGCTGCCGTATCCGGTGGGGTCGCTGTCGACGAACAGTACGTTGAGGCCGAGTCGCGCCGCCTCGAAGGCGGTGTTGGCGGTGACCGCGGTCTTGCCAACCCCACCCTTTTGCAGCAGCACCGACACGACCTTTTTGAGTGCGTCCGCCATGGGTCTCCTTCACTGCAACGTTGATGGGCGTTCAGCCGGACTGGTGAGCGCTTCCTGCGATCCTGCCCTAGTCACACCAGTCACATGAGTAACTCGACTGGCAACTGTGGCGCGTGTCGCGCAACGCGGCACTCACGTGAGTGCGTCAGTCGCTGTTGTCACGTCAGGTCCCGACCGCTCCCCCGGAGGTTGAGGGCATCTCCACGAGTTGGACGGGTGGAGCGACAGAACGTGGGGACCACTGCCGCCAATCCCCACGTGATTCCTGTGCTGGCTCGAGTCGCACCGGTCGCGCACAGCTAGGTCAATCACGTGATTGCGTCACTGTCTGGGTTACGCAGTCGCACACTCACCGAACGTCGGCAGTCATCGTGGCTCATGCGATCGCGCCAATGAGGCGTTGCCCTGTTGAGGCAGTGACGTGATGTTGGCGATGCCGCAGCCGACGCTGGCGCCGCAGTATGAAACAGACACAATGCGGTAGCCACGCAACTGGCGCATTGCGGTGCTGACGCGACCGGTGTACTCACGTGAGCTCGGTTGTGCGCTCCCGATGCGGCGTCGGTACCGCAGCAAAGAACAGACACAATGCGGTAGCCGCGCCAGTGGCGCATTGCGGTGCTGACGCGACCGGCATACTCACGTGAGCTCGGTCGTGCCCACCCCATGCGGCGTCGGTACCGCAGCAAAGAACAGACGCAATGCGGTAGCCGCGCCAGTGGCGCATTGCGGTGCTGACGCGACCGGCATACTCACGTGAGCTCGGTCGTGCGCACCCGTGCGGTGTCGGTACTGCAGCGCAGAACGAGCACAACGCGGTAGCCGCGCCAGTGCGCCTTTCACGTTCGCGGGGGGAGTGGCACCCCCACGTGAAGGACGCGGTGCTGCACTGACACGAGCAGATGATGCACGTCAATGCGGTACTGGCGTTGGTTACGTTTCGGCGCATTGCATGAAAATCGCCAGCACCGCATTCACCGGATTCCGGGGCTCACGTGAGTGCGCCATCGGAAAATGCTGGATCACGGGCTAAGCGTTTGTCTCTGGTGAGCAAGTCGTTGCTGACGAGCCCCTGACTCTCCCGATCGGCCATTACCCGGTTCGGCTCTCATCTGCTGGCCACTCAGACCTGCACGATCTGGCTCGGCGCGGTGGGATCAGATGGCTAAGGGCGGTTCTCCGTCCGTAACGGATCGGTCGAGCGGATCGTGAGTCCGCACCTCGTGGCGGCTCGCTGGCGTTCGGTCCCGATCCATCGGGTCGACGCTGATGCATGACTGTGACGTGCGGATATGCGTGGCGAACAGCCCAGGTCAAGTGCGAGCGGCGACCCAAGGGGAGAACATGCGGCAGGCCGCCCGGCGGGGGAGAGCAGCTGGTCCGCGGCCCGGCCTGGTCGACGTTCGCGGCAACGTGGTGCCCCCCGGGCGATCCAGGAGGCTCTGCGCGGGGTGCAATGCCTGTTCCATCCGCAGCCGAGCGTGCCGACATCGCCGATACCGTGCCAAGACGTCCCCGTTGACCTGCTGGAGCTCGCGGCCCGCGCCTCACCGACCCCTTCGCGTCGGGACGAGCCGTCGGGGCCCATGCTCGGCCTACCCAGATGAACCGAGCAGGAGAAGAACCGCCGGGCGGCGGCTCGGGTGGTGCTGGTCTGAACCACCGGGTAGGAGCCGGGCGAGCTATGCCAGGTCGTACACCGCTCAGGGGCCTTGCCTTCACCGGGAGGGGCCGCCGGTAGGGGAGCGGGGACCCGGCAGGGGATCCGGAGACGACAGAGACGACAACTTCGGCGCCTGCCGGCGATCTGAGGCACGTCCAGGGCCACCAGCGCCCCAATCGCCATAACTGTATCTAGCGCTACGCGAGGAGGCGTCCGAGCTTCCCGCGGCTCGATGAGGAATATGCCCAGGGTCTGCGACGGATCCGACCTGGCCCGGTCGCAGACCGGGCAGACCACGAACCTGAGTTCGTCACGTAACGAAAGCCCGAAGGACGACTCCACCCGGTCAAGCTGTCCTGCCTCACTGTCGTGAGGCAAGGTGATATCTCCATGGCCGTTCCCCCGGGGTACACAACCCCGGACCGGAGCCACCCGTTCGGAGCCGCATAGCCCACAACCGCGGCAACGGCCCCAACTGTGTTGTGTTTCACGGGCAGCGGCGACAAAGGAGAGGACCCGCGTCTGATCAGCCGAGGCATCCCGCGGGGCCGCCCCATGCTTCAGCCTGATGAGACGTGCCTCAGGTCGAATGAGACGGGACATCTGTCACGTGACGTAACGAGTCAGTGCGTGGTTTAGGGGCCCACGTGTCCGTTCCCATCCAACCCGAGGCATCGCGCGGCCTTGTTCGCGGGCGTGCTTCAGGTCGGTGGGACGGAATCGGGGCGTGTTTGTCCCATCCAGTTGACGCAAATCACCGCGAGTTTGGCGGTTGACCGCGTTGAAAGCGCTGGTCAGAGCGTCAGGTGCCTCACATGATGGGACTGCGGACCTAATGCCTCAGATAGGTGGGACGTGCCTCACCTGCGATGGGAACGGACAACGCACCGATGCGGATCGCATCGCGTGAGCTATTCGCCAGCCTTTGACTAGTATAATGTTCCATTATCGTGACCAACCCCCGCTAGCATGTAACTGGCTGGGCGCTCCGGCCGTTTTCCGTTCAAGATCTTTTAGCGGGTCGTTGCGCCGTCGGTGCACGGTGCTGAGCT
>JAABUR0100002289.1_pt1 | contig 29934 bp, 34 predicted proteins | sample 5560091 | NCBI WGS metagenome assembly JAABUR01 (sample SAMN10711879, study PRJNA513375) | rock metagenome | isolation source: Antarctica rocks | place: Antarctica: Victoria Land, University Valley sud
GCGCGGCTACCGAGGCCTGGACAAGCTCGGCTACGACCACCAGCCACGCAGCCAACGAGCCGCCCGCGCACACGGTGAGGACATCGACGAAATCCTGCCCCGAGTGCACCGCGTGATCTCCAACCTCAAGAGCTGGCTGCAAGGCACTCACCGCGGCGTCTCCGGCGAGCATCTGCAGGTTTACCTCGACGAGTACACCTTCCGCTTCAACCGCCGGCGAACGCCGATGGCCGCATTCCAAACCCTGCTCGGTCTGCAGAGCCAACAACAGCCCACCACCTACCGCAGCATCGTCGCGGCCGGACCCGGAGCCACGAACAAGGCGGAGCTAACCGGATAAGCATGACTTCACTTATCGGCGGTTGCATACGTGCTGGTCAGAGGCTTATTTTGGGGTTGGGCAACTCCTCTGGGCAGCTGCTTGCCATGCTCCAAGGAGCGTGCCGGTGATCCAGCTGTGAACCGACTGCTGCTGGGTCTGCTGTGGGTCGTCTCGGTTCCGGCGTACTGCGTGTGGATGTACCACCTCGTGTCACGGTGAGAGTGGACAACGGCTGCCAACCCGCCGAGCCAGCCGCACGTTCCGTGAAACACTCGCAGTATCCGTGGTCCCCAGTCCCTAACCTTGCTACTTCGTCCGTATCATCTAGGTGATACTTTAGCAGTATGCGGGCAGTGCAGGTAGAGGCCGCGCTGGCCGACCTGGCAGCCGGTCAGTGGGGGCTGTTCACGGCGCAGCATGCCCAGCTGGCCGGGGTGAGCCGGGTCCGGCTGGCCCGACTGACCCAGGCCGGGGTGCTGGTCAGGCTGGTGCACGGCGTTTACGTCCTGCGCGGGGCCGGCCCCGGCGAGCATCTCGAGCTGCGGGCGGCCTGGCTAGGGCTCGATCCCACTCGCTTCGCCCACGAACGAATCGGCGACGGGCCCGCCGGCGCGGTGGTGTCGCACTCCTCTGCAGCGAACCTGTCCGGCTATGGCGACCTGGACGCCGACCGGCACGAGTTCACCACCCACGTCCGTAAGCAGACCCGCCGCCCGGACCTGCGGCTGCACCGAGGGACACTCAACGAAGCCGAGATCACCCTCGTCCAGGGCCTGCCGGTCACCACAGCAGAGCGCACCGTCGTCGACCTGCTCGCAGCCGGTCACGATGGGGAGCACGTCGCCGGCGTACTCGCCGGCGCGATCCGAGCCAGAGCCATCGACCTGGCCCCGCTCGCTGCCCGCCTGGCTCCCTACGCGGGACGTGCCGGCTTCCCAGCGCGGGACGGGCGCAGCCTGCTCGAGCACCTGCTCGAGCTCGGCGGCGTCTCAGACCAACTCACCGCCGAAGAGCTGGTCGGCGCAGCCCGCGCCAACAACACCAGCGTGACCGGCTGGCTGAACGCAACTTTCCTGTCCCAGGTCGCCGAACAGATCGCCGTCTTCACCCGATCACCCGAGTTCGTCGCCGCGATGCAGCCACCCGCCGCCCGGGCGATCGAGCAGGTCGCCGCCGCAGCCGCAGCCCCCAACGCGCGAATTGCCGAACAGATCGCCGTCTTCACCCGATCACCCGAGTTCGTCGCCGCGATGCAGCCGCTCAACGTCCGGGCGATTGAGCAGGCGAAGTCTGCGACAAGCCTGCAGACACCCAACCTGCGGCTAGCGCAACTGTTCGCTGAAGCACTCCGGACACCGAGCTCAGGACACCCTGGAGACCAGCAGTGACCACCGGCGCCGCCGACCCTCACCCGAGCGGCTACCAGACACCCGAGGCGCTGTGGACAGCGGTGAACGACCGGATCAGGAGACGGGTAGCAGCCGATCCGCTGCTGACAGTGGGCAACCTGCAACGCCAGTTCGTCTACGACCGGCTGCTGGGCCGCGTCTTTGACGGCGATGACGAGAACTGGGTCCTCAAAGGGGGCACCGTATGGCCCCGTAAGGAGTCAAGGTTGGTATTCGCCCATGACACCGAGCAGGCGCTCGCCGCCGCCGCCGCCTTGGTCAACACCGACCAGCCCGACGGCGACCAGCTCGCCGACGTCGAAGAGCTCATGACCTTCCTGGAGCGGTGGGGCTGGACCGGTTCGCGCCGCGGCGACCGGGCCGAGCTCGACGAGGTCCGGGCCTTGCGACCGCGGCTGCGCGAGCTGTGGCTGTCTGACGAGGAGCGCGTCGCGGAGCACGTCAACCGCATGCTGAAGGAGAACGGAGCGCTCCCGCAGCTCGTGGCGCACGACGACTGGGGATATCACCTGCACGCGACGCCGCCCGGTGCGCCGCTCGCCGATCGGATGGCCGTCGAGGCGGCAATGGCCTTCGTCGACGTCGTGCGCCAGCACGAGCTGAGCCGGCTGCGTGCCTGCGACGCAGAAAAGTGCGGGGACCTGCTCGTCGACCTGTCCAAGAACCGTTCGAGGCGCTACTGCAGTACCTCGTGCGGGAACCGGGTCAACGTAGCTGCCTTCCGCTCACGCAACGCGCGAGTAGCGGGTGCAGGCAGCCGCTGATCGATCACAGTGAGCCACGTACGCCCGGCGGCGTGAGCGTCGTCCCGCGAGCGTCGTCCCGCTCGAGGGACGGTTCGCCGCGAGCTTGCAGAGCTAGTTGTTCCCCGGCGGGCTGAGGAGTTCATGACCCGCGGCTGCTCGTGCTCAGCCTGCTCCTGAAGAGCCACGTCGACTACACGTCGTTCTTTCGTGGGTTCAGGCCTGAAGGCAGCGTTCAACATCAAGACGGTGAAGGACCTGGGGACCAACAAGTTCTTCCTGTGGGCGCAGGCGGTCGCCACGCTCGCCGAGTAGCACGGCCCGCGCTCCGGCCGATTTACGGCTCGCTCTGTCAGCGGCCGGCGAGTTCTGTGAGGGCGCCGCCACGGGATGGCAGATGGATCCATCCTTCCTCTGCTGCAAGGTCTTGGTCCTCGGTAGGGATCTGGTCGGTGGCACCTTGGGCCACGGCCCGGGCCGTGAGGGCTGCAATGAGCGCGTCGAAGACGTGCTCGCTGGCGAGCTGTGCCTTGTGGGCGGGTGGTACGGCCAGGGGTAGCTGCTGGAGCAGTCCGTCGAGGTCGCGGACCTTGGCTGGGAGTCCCCAGGCGACCCGGCTGGCTGCGGGGTAGACCTCGCAGACCAGGCCTGCGCCGGCCCTGTCCACGGGCATGCCGACGTCGCGCAGCGCCGAAAGGATGCGCGCGGCGCGCAGGGCGGTTACTCCGAGCATGTTCGTGCTGACCGACAGGGGGGCTCGGCCGAGTCGGCGCTGTACTGCGAGGTCGGTGGTCCTCATGCGTAACGCCTGGGTGTCGGTAAGGGTCACCGGCAGCGGCTGGTTGGCTGCGTGGGCTGCGAGGTAGGCGACGAAGGGCCGGGGCCAGCCAAGTGGGCAGTCGATGCCGACGCGTCCTTGCCTGGCCGCGACTTTGCTGCACAGCGCGAGGATCTGCTCGTCTGTGACTTTCACTGTCGCATCGACGATAGCCGGGGGGTGAGCTGCCCAGTCCACGACGACGGCACCTGTGCGACTTGGTTGGGCTGCGAGGTCGATTCCGGCGGTCAGCACTTGTCGAGCCTTCCCGCAACGGCCTCGGAGAAGGCAGGACCCGTCGGCTGGCGCGAGCGTGCGCCTGCGCCGGGGGACGCGAGTGCCCGGCGGAGACCCGTCACCGGCTCAGAGGCGTCGTCGGGTCGGGTCGCCGGCCCGACCCTGGCGGCTGGTGATGCGCTGGTTGGTGTGGCTGCGGCGTTCGAGGACAGCTTCGGTGGGCCGCTGACAGCGGCGGCAGTCAACTACGACGAGGCTGCCCGCCTCCCGCGCTCGGGCGAGGAGAGCCCGCGCTGGGAGCAGGGCGATGCAGCGCGGCGGCTGCACGGCGCCGCCCGTGCGGTTGCCAGCGCCGGCCGGTCCGACCGGGCAGCCGGAATGGAGCCAATTGCAGCGCTGGTGACGCTCACCGGTTCTGTAGCCCGGCTGCACGCAGCCCACAGCCGGCGCGACCAGGCCCGCGCGGCAGACGCCGCGCAGCAGCAGGTACCGCATCTGGCAAGACAGCCGAGCCGGCCGGGCTGGCTACCAGTAGTGCAACGCAAGGATCAGCGGTGGCATAACCGGCCACAAGGCCGGCGGCGACGATCAATCACAGCGGGCAGTCGGCGACCTGCCGGACTTGAGCTGGCCGGGGTCTATGTCGGCCTGGACATGGTCGCCCGCAAGTAGCCGCGTCGAGCGATTGTACCGCGGACCTGCCCGTAGCGGGCACGCCCAACGGGGTTTCCAAGAGTTGCTGGTTGACGTGCTCGGCGGCGGACCCGCGGTGCGTTGATCACCTGACGCCGCCGGCTGCGGATGAGAGCGGGAGACCTTCCTCGCCTACGGCAGCCCAGCGCTGTTGCTCAGGCAGCCAGGTGCCGGCGGACAGGACACCGGAGAGCACCGGGTCGAGGAACTGGCCGACGAGTTCGACCGCCTGGGGGTGGGTGCGGTAGCCCTCGCACAGGGCGACGTTTCGTGCCTGCGCGGGGTAGGTGTTGGCCCATCTTGGGGGTGTGGCGAAGCGTTCGGATGCTGGCAGGCGGCGGTGGGTCTGCTCGGCCTCGATCGCCTGGTGCAGCCCGGCCGCGTGCACGGTCTGCGTGCGGGCGATGACGACGAGGTCCACCAGGTCGCGTACTCGGCTGGAGGGGGCTTGGGCTGCTCCGAACCGCTCGAAGGTGGCGCAGAGCTTGTCGGCGATGTGGTCGACCAGCGGGTAGAGCCGGTAGTCCGGCGATGGCAGGCCCGCAACGGCGACGACTGGCACGGGGCGCATCGGTTCGGGTTCGGCGGTGATGACGCTTCCCACCACGATGTCGACGCTGAACGTTGCTACTTGCCGGACTCCCGCGTAGCCCTCGACCTTGACCGTGGCGACCTGGGTCCCGGGCTGGCCGGGGCGCTGCTGGCGGACCGAGTCCAGCCGGGTGACGAACCGGAAGTGGTCCTTCTGGTCGCGGGCGGCTGCCTGGCGCAGTTCGGCGACGGCGGCATCGACGGTTCCCGCTTGGCGGAACAGGTCGACGTCTTGGCTGTGCCGCGCTGAGCGCACCCTGGCCAGCAGTCGGGTGAGGCTCGACATCGGCGGCTACCCGGACGTCTTCGCCTACTGACGTCGAGGAACGCTGACGGCACACGGCGTTACGTAGTCGCGTACACGGGACGCGTTACAGGCTCCACCTGCAGAGATGGGCACTCCTGCCCGATGCTTCACGAACGATCGTCTGCGTTCCTGTGGTGTGCGCACCGAGACCGCTGAGGAGGCAGGGCGTCCGCGCGGCAGCAGTGACCTGTTCCCGTCACGTGGTCCAGAGCGCGCGTCAGGCTGGCTTGTCGAAGTAGTCGCCGTGCTCGAGGTCCTCGAGCAGGGTGCGGTGGTTAGGCGCCCACCCGAGCACCTGCCGGGTTTCGTCGCTGGAGACGGGCGCGTCGGTGCCGAACACCAGGGCCATGAACGGGTTGCCGAAGTGCGCGCCGGCCTGCTTGGCGTCGAGCGACCGGGTGGGCAAGCCGAGCGCGTCCCCGATCGTGCCGGCGATGCGCTTGAACGCGATTGCGGGCTCCCCCACCCCGTGCACCACCCGGCCGGCGGGGGCCTTCTCCAGCGCGAGGCGGTAGAGGTCGGCGGCGTCGAGGCGGTGGACCGCCGGCCAGCGGTTCGAGCCGTCGCCGACGTACGCCGAGACGCCGGTGGCGCGGGCGGTGGCGATCAGCATCGGGACGAACCCTTGGTCGCGGGGGCCGTGCACCGTCGGGGCGAGCCGGACGACGACAGCCCGCACACCGCGGTCGGCGAAGGCGAGGCACGCCTGCTCGCCGGGGATGCGCAGCGACCCGATGGAGCCGGGGTCGGGGGCGTCCTGCTCGGTGGTGAGCCGACCGGCGGGCATCACCAGCGTCCCCGAGGTGGTCAGCAGCGGCTTGCCGGTGCCGACAAGCGCCTCGCCGAGAGCCTGGATCGCCGCAACCTCCCGCCGGGTCATGCTCGCGGGGTCCCTGAAGTCCCCGCCGTTGGCCATGTGGACTGCGGCGTCGGCCCGCAAGGCGGCGGCCCGCAGCGTGTCGAGGTCGTCGGTCGACCCGCGCAGGGGCGTCGCGCCCAGCGCCTGCAGCCGGGCCGCGGAGGCATCCGAGCGGGCAAGACCGGTGACGGTGTGGCCGCAACTGATGAGCTCGGTGACGATGGCCGGGCCGGTCTGGCCGGTCCCGCCGGTGACGAAGACGTGCATGCTGCTCCCCCCGCCGACGCATCCGTTGCGTCACTCGGTGACCTTACCTGTAGCGGCACTCAGTGACACAACCCAGTAGGATCACTGCATGCCCCGTAGCGGCGCCGAAGCGCGGGACCGCCTTGAGCGCGCCGCCCTCGAGCTGTTCACCGAGCGCGGCTACGACCGGACCACCGCTGCGGACATCGCCGCCGAAGCGGGCGTGACAGGCCGCACGTTCTTCCGGCACTTCGCCGACAAGCGCGAGGTGCTGTTCAACATCGAAGCCCGCCAGCAGCAGGCCCTGGCCCGCGCGCTCGCCGACGTCGCGGAGAGCGTACCGCCGGCGTCGGCGGTCCTGCAGGCGTTCCGCTCGATGGCCCCCGCCTTGGAGGACAACCGTCCGCTCGCGGAGGCACGTCACCGCGTCATCGCAGCGACCCCGGCGCTGCGCGAGCGGGAACTGGCCAAGGAAGCCGCACTGAGCGTCGTCGTCGCCGACGCCCTACGAGCACGCGGGCTGTCCGACTGGCGCGCGACCCTGCTGGCGCACGTCACCACCGCCGCGCTAGGACACGCGATCCACACCTGGCTGGCCGACCAATCCAGCGGCATCGACGCCCTGATCGTCCAGGCCTTTACCGACCTGCGCGACTTCTCCGACGTCGACACCGCTCCCGAACCGGCCAACCTGCCCTAACCCGCCGGCTGCCGGCGCCCAGCGTTGCCCTCACGCCTCCGCCCAACGACCGTCCCCGCACCCTCCTGGACGCCCGTCCGCCCGACCAGCCCGTCGGCACGTCGACTCAGATGGGACACGCGCGCTCGCGGCCATATATAGCGCTACGAGAACCAGGCCAGACAGCGCTGCTGTTCACACAGAACCGCCAGCGGTGACGGGCTGTGGGTGTAGCGAAACCGGTGCACGCAACCAGCGTGGCGCAACCATCGGTTCGGGTGCGGCGACGACCTGCTCCGGGTGGCCTTGCGATTCTCAGCTCCCAGGCGAGGACAGCACGCCGTTGTCGGCGAGTTGTACGAAAGCCCCCCAGGCAACGGTCGACCCGGCACAGCCCCTTGACTCGCGTTTCGAAAGCCGAACCATAGAAGATGTGTCAAGCAATGACTTGTGGGCGACGTTGAAGGCGCGGAGGGAGGCTCTGCCCGAAAGGGCACTACTCCCTTGAGTCGACACGAAGATCACGCTGTTGACGCTCCCAGTCGAGCACACACCCACAAAACACAGTTGGAAGGTTGACGCCGCCGGGTGCAATTGCGGCCAAGAACCGCTATGCAGTTGTAACCCTGAGGGTCCGACAACCGGGTTCCCACTGCACCTCTGCCCGCAGCCGACTGCTGCTACAACGAGGAGGCTGCAAGCCAAAAAGGTTCTGTAGCGTGGCCCGAGTCTCGCCCGCAGAGCCAGACCCGCCCGGATCGACGGCGCCCGAAGCCAGGACTCAAGCTCAGCGCGGTCGCTCGGGCGAAGCATCTGGCCTGGGTCTTACCTGACCACCCGTGTTGTAGGGGGCCGTCTCGAAGCCAGCCCCAAGCACCTCCCTGAGTCGTTCCAGCCCGATTTCGAGGAGCTGCTCTTCGCCTTCGGGAGCCAGGGGCACACTGCAGGACACTATGGCAAGTTGCTCTTGCAAGGAGAACTTGCCAGATTGCTCAACTTGCCCGAGTCAGGCAAGTCGGTCCCACAGGCAACTTAGCCGGCCTATCCAGACTCCAACCCCGATAGTGCCCGCTTATCGGGGTCGTCAGCCGCCGACGCGAACCGCGCCTAACGACGGGGCGCTGGCGCAAAGCTTGAACCGTTGGCCCGGCGAGGTGCCGTGCGGCTACTGACGAGTCAACGATCGGCAGTCGATCTAAGGTGAGTGACGTTCGCCGGTCCGCCGGAGGCATGAGCTGCCCAACGGCTGCGCGACATCCTGACAGCCGTCAACTCACTGCCGTCGGCGGCGTCGGAGTCGTGCCTGGGCCTTGCGGGTCGATCAAGATCTTGGCGTGCGTCTCGGGGTCGCCCAGGTCGTTGAAGGCGCTGTCCACCCCGTCTAGACCCACGATGCCGGTGACGATCGGCGCCGCCTTCACCTTGCCGTCGGCAACTATGTGCAGGGTGTCGCGGAACTCAAGGGGGGTGTAGCCCACCACGAAGCGCAGGTCGACCTCCTTGTTGATCGCCATCACCGGGCGGATCGCATCAGGGGTCATGCAGACCCCTGCCACGACCACCCGCGACGACAGCGGTGCGCTGGTGATGATGCTGTCGATGACGCCGGGGACGCCGACGCACTCGAAGACGACCGGTGCTTTGGCCCTGGTTGCGCCGACCGCGTCGGCGGCGCGCCACACGTGATGCCACGACACGGGTAGCCGGGCGAGCTTGTCCATGGTGTCGAGCCCGAGCTTGGCCTTGGCCGGGATGGTGGTGAGAAACCCGTGCCCCTGCGTGCGGTCGTAGGGCGATTCCTGGCGCGGGTCGACCACCACGTCGGCGCCGCAGGCGGTGGCCAGCGCGCGCCGGCCTGAGGAGAAGTCGCTGGCGATGACGGTCTGGACTGCTCGCGCCTTGAGCATGCCGATGACGGCCAGGCCCACCGGTCCACAGCCGATGACGATGGCCACATCCCTCTTCTTGATCTCAGCTCGGCGGACGGCGTGCCAACCGATCGCCATGGGCTCGGTGAGCGCGGCCAGGTCCGGTGGCAGGCCGTTCGGGACGGCCAGCATGAGCGACTCCTCAGCCACGACCTGTTCGGCGTAGGCCCCGGGTGCGGCGGCTGACAGGCCGATGGCGTGAACGTCTTTTCCATGCCGGATCAGGGGCAGCGCAACCACCGGGGTGCCGGTCGGGAGCTTGCGGCGGCAGCCGGGGCCGTAGCCCGCGATCGTCCCGTAGAACTCGTGGCCGAACACGACCTTCTGGTCAGAACGCATGAACCCGTCGTAGCCGGCTTCGGCGAGGACGTCCGCCTGCTCGTCCGCGTGGCGGCGGGCGTGCAGGTCAGAGCCGCAGATGCCGGAGCGCACGACGTCAATGAGGACTTGGCTCCGGCCGGGTTCGGGAGCCGGGAGGTCGGCGACCTCAAGCTTGCCGTCCTGGCAGGTGACCGCTCTCATGCTGGCAGCAGGCTGTCGTCGAAGGGTGGTAGCGCCTTGATGTGAGGCGCGAGCAGCGCCCCGGCCTGGTGGGCGGTGAGGACGTCGGCCGGGTCGAGCTTGATGTACTCGCGGCCGGCGTCGTCGAACTCCCAGACGTCCTCGCCGATCAGTCGGCACCGGTCGTCATACGGCCAGATCATGGCGATCTGGGACTTGGTCAGGTACATGGCGTGCGGGTCGGCGTCGACCCCGCGCTCGACCAGCGCCGAGCCCAGGGTCTGCTGGTAGGACGTGCCCCGGCCCATCACCACGTGGTCGCCGACGGCGACCAGTTCGTCCTCGACGTAGAAGACGCACTGGTCGGTGTCGGTCCAGTGCCGGTAGAGCATCTCCACCTGCTCCAGCCCCTCGAGCTTGAAGCTCGGCTGGCCGACCAGGCTGAAGCGGTAGACGGGACGCTCGACGGTCAGCTCGGGTTCGAGGATCTCCTTGTAGCGCCCTGCGGACTCCAGGTAGCGGTGGCGCAGGTAGGCCTGCAGCAGGTACCGGTGCCGAGGGTTGGTCGTCTGCTCGAGCACCTTCTCCACGGCGACGTTCTGCTTGGTGATGTCCAGCTGGATCATTGGTCCGCTCCTCGGCTGTCGTGCGTTGCCCGCCCGGGTCAGGCGGTGGGAAAAGGGGTCGTGCCGTAGATCGCGCTGACCCACACGCCGACCAGCGCATCCAGGGTCCGGTCCTGGGTGATGGCGGGCTGCGCATCGCTCGCCATCACCTCGAAAACCTTCTCGTTCATGCTGACCAGGCAGATCGCCAGGTCCCTGGCCGGAACGCCCGGCGGCGCGGCGCCGCGGGCCCGCTCCGCCTCGATCGCTGCTGCCGTCCGCTCCACGAAGCGCTCCAGGAGCTGCCGCCACACCTCACGGACCTCGGTGCTCGTCGTCCGCGCCTGCATCGCCGCTCGCAGCACGCCGCGGTGCGCCGACCACCTCACGTGCGAGGAGCCCAGGACGTGCCGCCAGGCCAGCGCCGGGTTGTCAGCCAGATCATCCGGCGCATCCCGCTCGGCCTCCAGCTGCTCCTGCACCAGCCGGTCGAGCAGCGCGAGGAGGACCAGCTCCTTGGAGGCGAAGTAGAAGTAGAACGCCGGCCGGGAGATGCCCGCACCGCGGGCAAGGTCGTCAACCGAAATCTCATGCAGAGGCCGCTCGCCCAGCAGCCGCTCTGCGGTGAGCAGGATCGAGCGCTCCCGATCCTCACCCGAGATGCGGGAACCGCGCCGCCCGCGGACAGGCAGCGACCTCCCCTCGGTCACCACTCCCGCGCTCACGGTCACAACCTATCCGACACCGCGTCGGCGGTGTCGACATAGTGTCAGAATCTGGCCTGTACTGGGTAGCTCGGGTTGGATTGCTCACGTCCACCGGCTTGTTCAACCCAATGAACTGAGCATGACCCGGCACACCCACGCAGCGCTCGAGCAGGCCGCTGACCGGTTCCCCCAGCTCGCCGACCACTTGAAACCTGCTGCCCTGCAGGGTCCCCCGCCCCGGCCGGGCCAGGCGGCAGTGGTCGCCAGCGACGTGCCCGCCTCCCAGCAGACCAGGGCACTGCGGCGCCTGGTCGCCTCAGTCGCGAGCCGGCGCACCTGCCCGGGCCCCGACGCGCCGGCCGACGGTGCCCTGCGTCTTCGCCACGGGGACTACGAGGTCCTCGCCCTGGCCCTGGACACCACGCGGCGCGACTGCAGCAGCTGGCAGCCAAAGCCGGCCCCCGCCCCAGTGGGGCACCCGGTCTGCCTGTTCCTAGCGCCCTAAGCTCGCCGACCTCAGCGTGACGTGAGGTCGGCGCGAAGCCTCACCAGGGCAGGCCACGAAGATCGACCAAGCCCTCTGGCCACTGCCCCATCGACTTGGTCCCGGGCGAGACCAGGGTCGGGCCATGACCCTGCACCACAGTGGCCCCATCTCGAGGGGAGATGTCCCGGACCGGGTTCGCCACTCGCACGAAACCGCAGGACTCATAAAAGGCGACGACCTCGGCACGGCATCCCAAAAGATTGAAGTCCGCCGCCGCCCAGGTCCGGCTCGCCTCCGCCAGAGCTGCCAGAACGCTGCGCCCAACCCCCCTCCCGCGACGCTCCGCCCTGGTGATCACGCCGCCGGTCCCGGCGACGACGACCTCCACGCCGCCGACGCTGACGAAGCGGCGACCCGTCGCGCCATACCCCACCAGCAGCCTCCGAGCTCGGACGAGCGCGTGCAGCTCCCCGCGGGCGTAGCCATAGCCCCCCTTCGGGGTCCACGGTCCCCACCCACCCGCGTACTCGCTGTCAAACAGCCCGGCCATCTCCTGGTAGTCGCCGGCCACCAGCTCCGTCGTCCACCGCAGCTCCACATCCACAGCCACACGGTAGAAACCAGCCCGAGGTAGGACACCCCTGACGACCGTCAGGATGTGTCCGGCTGATGGCGTGTCACCTGGAGGGGACGTGGGAGTGCAGGCGGTGCTGTTCGACCGGGGTGGGACGCTGTCGACCTACCGCCACGTCGACCTGCTGGAGATGTGGCGCGCCGCCGCCGGCGTGCTGGCACCCGATGACCCCGAACCGGTCGCGGCGGCGCTGCTGGCCGCCGAGGCCGCGTGGTGGCAGCGCAGCACCGAGCACGGCGACCGCAGCGGCACGACCGCGCAGCTTGTCCGTTCGGTTGCCCGCACCGCCCAAGTCGACGTCGAAGGCGCGCTCGCGGCCTACCACGACGCGTGGACCTTGACCGCCGAGCACGACCCGCACGCCGCCGCCGTGCTCACCGGGCTTCGCCAGCGGGGACTACGCACCGGGATGCTGTCCAAGCCTTGACCGCGGCGTGGAGGCTGTCGGGTTCCAGGCCCACGCCGGCTCCGCGAGGAGCACCCCGAGCTCACGCTGGTGCAGCGGCTTTGTCGCGGCCAGTCCCAGCGCCGGGCCGGCGCTGGACGCCTCGGAGATGTCGCTGGACCGGCGGCGTCCGGGTGGTGCGGTGCGGCGTCCCGTCCGGGCACGTCCGGCGGCGGGTGCATGATCTGGGCACGGCCGCACGTGCCGCCCGCCGAGTCTCAGACGCAGGCGGCGCCGCCTGCAGGGACCCGACTGGTCGTGCCACGAGGAGGAGCCGTTGGGTAGCGAGGCGGTGCGGGTCATCGGCGGCGAGTTGGTGGCGTCGACGGTCGAGACCGGCGGGGCGGTGCAGGTCGAGGTGCTGCGCAGACGGACCGGCCAGAGCCTGCACTGGGAGTTCTGTCAGCCCAGAACGGCGCTGCTGTGGCTGCGCTCGGGAGTGAGCCGGTTGAATTTGCGGGTGGGTGACCAGAGCGTGTGCACGGTGCACTCGCGCCGGACCGATCTCGCGCTGGTGCCTGCTGGGGTAGCCGCGCACGGCGAGTTCACGACCGGCGGCGCCTACAGCGACTACCTGCTGGTGTTTATCGACGAACCGGCGCTCGCCAGGGACGAGGCGTGCCGGCTGACCCGGCCCCTCGTCGGGTTCGGCGACCCGGAGATCCGCCGGGGCCTGGGACGGCTCGCAGCGGAGGCAGCGAGTCCCGACCGGCACTTCGCGATGTACGCCGAGGGCTGGGCGCTGCAGACGGCTGCGTGCCTCGCCAGGCTCGGCGGGACCGGTGAGACGGCCCCCACATATCGCGGCGGCCTGTCCCCGGCGAACGTTCGCCTGGTCCAAGGCCTGGTTGCCGACGGCCTCGAGGGAACGCTGACCGTTGCGGGGCTCGCGCAGGCGTGCAGGCTAAGCCCCCGGCACTTCCTGCGCGCTTTCCGACAGACTCTCGGCACGACCCCCCAGCAGTACGTCACCGATGCCCGCCTCGAGCGGGCCAGGCAGCTGCTGGCCGCGGGCGACGGCGACCTGTCATCGGTAGCGCTGGCCTGCGGTTACTCCCACGCCCAGCACTTCAGCACCCGGTTCCGCCAGCAGATGGGGCTGACGCCCACCCAGTACCGCCGCATGGCGCGAAGCTGAGCCGGCTGGCGGATGACCGATCCGCGCACGGCCCGTCCGGAACGCGGACGCCTGCCTCGCCGAGGCGCCCGTACGTTTCCGCCAATGAGAAACCAGGCGCGCTGATGCCGATCATTGAGTGCCGCAACCCCGCCGGGCTGGACGACACGGCCAAGAACCGCCTCGCGGAGCAGATCACCGCCGACGTGCACGCGGTGATCTGCTCGCCCGAGGAGTTGATCAGCGTCACGTTCGACGACCTGCCGCCGGGGTCGACGTACCGAGCGGGCACGCAAACAGCAGACACCGTGATCCTTTGTCACATTCGGGCGGGCAGGAGCGACGAGGCGATCCTGCGCCTGATGGGCACGATCAGCGCGACGTGGAGCAAGCACACGCACACGGCCGAGGAGCACATCGAGCTCGCCGTCGCCCAGTACCCCGCCAAGCACACGATGCGAGGCGGACAGCGACTCCCCGAACCGCCCATCGTCTGACGGGCATGGCGCCGGCGGGTGACCCCGGCACGGTCGCTTCCCCGCCGGGGCAGCCCAGGCACCGGTACGACGGCACCCGCCGCCGTACGCCCAGCAAGCAGGATCCAGAGGTCCCATGAGAACGTTGATCTTCGAGCGGGTCGGCAGGGGGCGGTACGAGGCGCCCGAGGGCAGGAGACCGTGGTTCGTCTGCGCGGCGGCGACGTCGCTGGATCGGTTGAGAACACGCTCGGCGAGACGGCGCACCGTGTGCTCGTCGAACGCGCCGGTACCGGCGAGCCTGCGCTGCTCGGCGACCAACTCATTGATTGCGACGGTGCGGCTTGCCCAATCCGGTTCCGGCCGCGTGGCGACAAAGTGCCGTCGCAGGCTCGGCGACATCGAAGGCAGGTCGGCGTCGCTACGGACCCCCGGTCTGAGGCCCGGGCTGGTGGAGATCAAAGTTAACGAGCGCACCTTGGGACTGTGGTCCAAGGCCAGTCGCTGCGCGACGCCCCCGCCGAGTGACAAGCCGGCCACGTCCGCTTCCGCGACCCCTAGGACGTCCAGGACGCCGGCCGCATCGGCGACCAGCTCGTCGAAGCCGTAACTGGGGTGGCCGGCAGGGTCGCACGCCGACCGGCCGGTGTCACGTTGATCGTAGCGGATGACGAATCGACCGTTTGCCGCGATCTTCTCGCACAGCCGATCGTCCCAGCAGTCCATCGAGCAGTGTGCTCCACCGATGAGCAGAACCGCCCGATGGTCTCGCTCGCCGCTGGTCCGCACGCACAGCCGAACGCCGCCGACGGCGACCATTCGTTCGTGCATCACGGGATGTCGGCCGCGGTTCATGCCTCTCCCTCCAGGCCCATCGTGCTTTGACGACGACCACTCGTCGCCCTATGTCGAAACCGCAGCACCGACTTCGACACAGGGCAGCGACAGCCCGTGCAGCTGAGCAGGAACCCGATGCTGCTAACGGTCGCGGTGAGCGTTCAGTGATGGAGGATCCGCCCGCGCGGGCGGACCTGTGGCGACAGATGGGGACCTACACATGGCAATCGCGACGCCACGGATCATGATGGAAGGGTTGGCCTTCGGGGAGTCCCTCCGCTGGCATGACGGAAGGCTCTGGGCGTCCGATTGGGGCACCGGGCAGGTGCTCACTTTGGACAGCCGAGGCAGTGCGCGAGTCGTCTGCACCGTTGAGTCCTCTCCGCTGTGCTTCGACTTCTTAGGCGACGGGCAGCTGGTCGTCGCGGACTCCGGCGGCAGCAAACTGTGTCGGCTCGGCCTCGACGGCGGCCTCGTTGAGCACGCCTTCCTGGGCGGGGAAGGGGCGCCGCCGTGGAACGAGGTCGTCGCCGACACCCGGCGCGCAAAGGTGTACGTGAACAACATCGGCTTCGAGTTTCCCGCGGGCGAGCCGAAGCCGGGATTCGTCGCCGTGGCCGCCAACGACGGCTCGGTCCGACGGGCCGCCGAGGACCTCGCCTTTCCAAACGGCATGATTATCACTCCGGATGGAGCGTCCCTGATCGTCGCGGAATCCTGGGCGGGGCACCTCAGCGCGTTCGACCTCGCCCCAAACGGCGACCTGAGCAACCGCCGGGTTTGGGCAGACCTCGGTGAGGGTGCACCGGACGGCATCTGCATGGACGCTGAGGGCGCGATCTGGTACGGGGACGTGCCCAACCAGGAGTGCGTGCGCGTGCTGGAAGGCGGAAAGGTCACGGACCGGGTCGCGTTCGACCGCGGTTGTTTCTCCTGCGTCCTCGGCGAGGCCGAAGGGCCGGCACTGTTCGTCGCGGCGACCCGCTGGACGGGGCCCGGCGAACTGAACAGCGTCGCGACCGGCCAGATCCTCACCGTTCCGGTTGCCATCCCGGCACCCTCCGGGCAGATGCCTGAGCCAGCTTCAGGCGCATGAACGCGAGCTCGCAGGGCGGATCGACCCTCGCCTCGGCCCGCCAGATGGACGGCAGGTCGACAGCGTGGAGCACAGGGCAGCGGGAGGCCCTCGGCGCTCTCGGCGTCGACCCGGAACGCATCTACGTCGACCGCGGGCTGACCGGCACCAACCGGGCCCGGCCCGACCTGGGTGGGGCGCTCACCGCCTGGCGAAGAGGCGACACCCTCGTCGTGACCAAGCTCGACCGACTCGCTCGCTCGGTGCCCGACGCCCGCGACGTCGCCGACGAGCTCACCACGTGTGGGGGTCGGCTACACCTCGGCGGATCGGTGCATGGTCCCAACGACCCAGTGGGCCGGCTGCTGTTCACCGGTGCCCGTCGTTACCGTCGCCAGCATCGTTGGTCGACTCCGCCTGCCGGGAGGTCAGGAACGATGTTGAGAGCGGTGTTCGCTCAAACGCTGAAGCCCGGCGTGTCCTACGAGCAGTTCAAGGACGCCTGGGTCCCCGTCCGGGATGCCGATGCCTACCCGGCCCGGGCCAGCATCGGGCGGGACCTCGCCGATGACCGCAAGGTTCTGACGATCGTCGAGCTCGACATCTCGCCCGAGCAGTCTCCCCCGATCCCTCCAACATTGTTCCACACGGACGCTGCGGAACGGATCGCCGAGCTGGTCGCGTCCACCGAGCTGGAGGGAGTCTATGAACATCTCATGGACGATTCCGCCTTCTGATCAGGACTCGAGGCTCGAGAGCCAGCTTCAGAGAGCGACTTCCGCGAGCACCAGTCCGCACTGCTGGGGCGGTCGGGCTGGACCCAGTGCCCATCAGTAGCGGCCGCGGTCGCCCAGGCAGGCCTCCCCGCGCCCACCCGGGAGTATCTCCACCACGCGCTCACCACGGCCACATGGTCGGCGGCCGAACAAGCCGTCGCCGCGCTCGAGCAGCACTTCCGCCGCGCCCGCTTCGCAGACGAGGTGAGCTGGGGCATCCTGCTGGTCCCCGACCACCGCCGCCTCGACACCCGCCAGCCCATGCCCGGCCAGCTCCGCGCGGACCAGCGCGACGCGTCCGGGGACGATGTCATCGACCCCGACCTGGCTCCCGGGGTCCTCGCGGTCGCCACAGGCGCCGCCTGGACCTTGGTCGGAACCGTTGTTGGGTCCTACGGGCCCTCGCTCGGCAGCTACCGCGGGGTCGCCGGTGCGCCCGCCGAGGAGTTCACCGTCCTGGGTCAGGACACCAGGCGCCTCATGGCCCGGCAACTCTGGGGCGCCCGAATCTTGCAGGCCGGCCACCGCGACCTGCCCGACATGATCACAACACCCGCTGGACGTTCACCCTCTTTCCCGGCGAGCCACTTACTGACGGGCGCGCGGAGTCCGGCTTCGTGCTCAAGGGCAAGGTCCGATTCCGGCTCGGCAAGCCCGACCGTGGTATTGGCTCCGCCCGCGTCGCTCCCGCCCTCATCCCCAGCTGACCGTGCATGTTCTGTCCCAGTAGCGGGCTTCGGCGAGGGCACCCCGCTGCCCCCTCTGCAGCCTCCGAGCGGTTCGGCTGGCGGCACTCGTAGATCTACGCGCGGTGCAGCGACGGTGAGCGCGGCCCGTCACAGCGGGTGCGTCCCCAGGTGTCAAAACAGAGGGGTACTGCTCCGGGGACGACGCCGTGTACGACGCCGCGATCAGGTTGACCGTGCGGCGGCGCCACGCAGGAGCCCGACGACACCGCAGATTGCGACGGCGCCCCCAGCCAGTGGAAGACTGTCAGCTTCCCAACGACCGCCGGCGCCAAGAAGTGGACACCGACGACCAGGGAGTCCCAGCAAACGCCGCATGTGGCACGGCGAGGGGACTGCGGAGAACGGCCAGCCCGACAGCGATGGCTACGACCTCGGCCACGAGCCAGGAACCCGCGTGAAGCCTCCGCGGCCGGGCCCGGCCGGTTTTCGTGGGGGCAACGCGCAGCACCACGACCGACACCGAGGTGAATACCGCGACCACGATCGCAGTCGCCGAAGCGGCAGGGCGATCTGCCCGGGAAGCGTTCCGGTGATGAACACAACGATAAGGAGCCCGACTGTAGCGCCGATCATCAGACCCGACTTCTCAGCGGCGGGCTCGAGGAGCTGGCGAGCCGGTGCGGCGAGGAGAGCGTGACACTCGGCTGGCTCGCCGAGCAGCTGCGGGCCTTCGTCGACGAGCACCCCAAGTTCGAGGCCCCGGTCGAGCGGCTGGCGACCTGGCTCGCCCGCCTCGAGGCCGACGAGTAGAGCAGCGGCGCGGGCCGGGTTCAGACCGGGTTCAGACCGCGAGCATCCGCTCGACGACCCCCGGGCGTAGTCCGGGCCCAGCCCCCTGGCGCTGGCGCCGACGCGCCGCGCCGCGCCGCCCGCCCGTAGGACGGGTCGCCGACCAGGCGGCTGAGCGCCGTCGCGAGCCGGGCTGCCGACAGCCGCTCGGCCTGATGCGCACGCCCGCCCCCAGCCGGCGTACCCGCTGAGCGTTGTCGAACTGCTCCCCGCCGCCAGGCACGCACGCGAGCGGCAGACCGCGGACCATGGCCTTCGCGACCATCCCGTGCCCGCCCCCGGCGACGACGACGTCAGCAGCAGCGAGCGCGGGTGCCTGCCGGCCCGGTCCGACGGCGGCCCAGGACGGCAGCGGCCGGCGTGGGTGCCGAACTGCGTGCAGACCAGGCGGTGGCCGAGCACCGCGCAGGCATCCAGCGCCGCGTCGAGGACGCCGGTCGCGCCGGCCGGCGCCGTCGAGGCGGAGGCGAAGACGAGTGGCGCGTCACCGGGTGGCAGCGACAGCTGCGCAGTCGGCGGGGTCCCATTCGAGCGGTCCGACGACTGCGGTCCGGGCGGGCCAGTCCGCGCGGGCGATCTCCAGCCCCGGCAGGGTGGCAACGAGGCGCCCGACCGGTGGCCCCTCGTCCGGCAGGCCGATGACCGGCGCGCATCCCACCGCTCGTGCATCGTCTTGTCGATGGCCCGCTGGTGCAGCCTGCGCAGCGTGCTGTCGCGCGCCCCGGCCAAGTGGCCCGCGCCCCGGGGCCAGGCTCGTACCCGGTGAGCTGACGTCGGCGCAGACGTCCTGCAGGGGATGCGGGATGAGCTCGATCCACGGCAGGCTGAGCAGCCCGGCGGCGTAGGCACCACCGACGGTGAGCGTGTCTACGACGACAGCCTCCGCGCCGAAGGCTTCGATCAGCTCGGCGGTGCCCGGCGCCGACTGCGCGCCCCGGCCGTAGATCCGGAAGCCGAACGTGTCGTCGCGGCCGTCGTGCCGCAGGATCGGCAGGCACTGAGCCGGCACACCGCCCCGCGCGACGGGCGCGGGCCACAGCTCGCCGGTGAGGACAAGAACGTCGTGGCCGCGCCGCAGCAGGCCCTGGGCGAGCGCGGCGGCGGGGAAGATGTGTCCGGCCGCCGGCCCGGCGACCACAGCGATGCGCACGCTCAGCCGGCGGGGTCGAGGATGCAGAACTCGTTGCCCTCGGGGTCGCGCAGCACCTGCCAGGAGCCGCCGGCGAACACGTCGTCGGCCCGGGTGGCGCCGAGCGCGAGCGCAGCCTCGACAGCGGCCGGCTGGTCGCTGCTGGCGAGGTCGAGGTGCCACCGGTTCTTGCCGGCCTTGGCGTCGGGGACCGGCAGGAAGTCCAAGTCGAGGGCGCCACCCCGCAGCCGTACGCCCCCGTCGCCGGCTGTCGCCGAGCCGCCGAGCAGGTGCCGCCAGAACTGCGCCAGCCCTATCGGATCGGCACAGTCGACGGCGACGAGCACCCGGCCGGTGAGCCCGGGCAGGACGTGCCCAGCGCTCACCCGGTACCCGTGGTCAGCATCAGCTTGCCGAACGCGCTGCTTCGACCAGCAGGACGCGGGTCCAGGCGTCGGTGAGCCAGTCGAGCGAGTGCGGGCTGCTGCGCGATGGCTTGCAGACCCGCGCGACACCGGGGGTGTAGGCCAGGGAGAGGTCCTCGCGCGTCTCGACCGGCACGGTCACGCCCAGCTCGATCTTCCCGCCTAGATGTAGCGCCAAGACGGGGTCAGCGTCGAGGTCGACGCGCGCGCTGGCGCTGCCGGCGCCGCCGACCCCGCGGGTACCGGCGGAAGGGGGGGTACTCATGCTGCTCCAGACGGCCGGACGGCCTGACGGTGGGACGCGGTGGGGCGATAGCGCGGGAGGTCATCCGGGCGGTGGTGCCAAGGCCGCCGGGATCGCCCGGCGCTTCCGACTAGGACATTCGGCTGTTCACGTTCGGGAATCGGGCGCCTTAGGTGCTGGCGGGCCCGCGGGTGCTGGCAGCGGCACATTTGAGGAGGTCCTTTAGGGGGCACGGTCGAGCCGGTGGGCGCGGGAGTCGAGGTAGCGCTGCTCGGGGCGGTTGAGGGTGCGCCGCGCGGCGAGCAGGTACTGCTCGCGGGCAGCCTGGCGGTCGCCGGCCATTTCCAGCAGGTGTGCACGCACGGCGATGGTTCGGTGATGTCTGGTCAGCCCGGTTTCGCTGGCTTCGGTCAGCGCGCGCAGCCCGACATCGGGCCCGTGGACCATGGCCAGGGCGACGACCCGGTTGAGGGCGACCATCGGCCCGGGCGCGACGACGGTCAGCAACTCGTACAGCAGCAGGATCTGGGGCCAGTCGGTGTCTTCGACCTGAGCTGCTTGGTCATGCAGGGCGGCGATGGCCGCTTGCAGCTGGTATGGACCGACGGGCGCCGCGGCCAGCGCGGTTGTGATCAGCTCGACGCCTTCTGCGATCGCGGCCGAGTCCCACCGGGTGCGGTCCTGCTCGCCGAGTGCCACCAGCTCGCCGTCAGGGCGGGTTCTTGCCGGGCGACGGGCGTCGGTGAGCAGCATGAGAGCGAGCAGACCTGCGACCTCTCCGTCGTCGGGTAGCTGGTGGCGCAGCTGGCGTACCAGCCGGATCGCTTCGCCGCTGAGCTCCACCCGGTGCAACGCCGCACCCGAACTAGCCGTGGAGCCTTCGTTGAAGATCAGGTAGAGCACGTGCAGGACCGTGGAGATCCGGTCGGGCAGTCTGTCCTCGGGTGGGAGGCGGAACCCCGCGCCGCTGTCTTTGATCCGCTGCTTGGCGCGGCTGATCCGCTGGGCGGCGGTGGCTTCGGGCACCAGCAGCGCCCGGGCGATCTCGGGGGTGCTCAGCCCGCCGACGGCGCGAAGTGTCAGTGCCACCGCTGACGTCGCCGTCAAGGCAGGGTGGCAGCACAGCAACAGCAGGATGAGGGTGTCATCGACGGCTGGCCCCTGCACGGACTCGGACTTGGCCGCACGGGCGGCGGTCAGCTCACGGTTGCGGCGAGCGCTGTCCTGACGCCAACGGTCGGTCAACCGCCGGGATGCGACCGTGACGAGCCAGCCCGCCGGGTTGTCGGGCAGGCCAGCGGCCAGCCACTGCGCCGCTGCCGCTACCGCTGCCTCCTGCACCGCGTCCTCGCAGGCGTCGAAATCTGCGTACCGGCGTAGGAGCACGCCCAGCACCTGCGGTCTGTACGTCCGCAAGAGCTCGGCGACCTGCCGGTCATCGCTCACTGGTCGAACTGGCTCATGTCATAGACGGGCCGGACCTCGACGTAGCCGCTGGCCGCGTCCGGGGCCTTCGCAGCGATCTGCACCGCACGTTCCAGCGATTCGCAGTCGACTAGGTAGAGACCGGCGAGGTACTCCTTGACCTCGGCGAACGGGCCGTCACTAGTGACGATGCGTCCATCGCGCACCGACACCCGGGTCGCGGTCGAAGGGTCCGGCAAGCCTTCAGAGACAACCAGCTCCCCCGAGTCGGCCAGCTCGTCGGTCAGACCGAAATGCGCCTGCCCGAACGCGACTCGCTGCTGCTCGGACAGGCCCTCAAAGATCTGCCGCGACTGCGGGTTGCTGTGGATCAGGATCAAGTAACGCACGGCTACCTCCAAGAACGACCGGAACTGTCTGACACCACCATGTGTCGAAACCCGGCTGCTCGCCTCGACATCTCACGACGGCGCCACCGGGACGCCGCGCGACGGAAGGACTATTCATGATGGTCTCAACAGACATGACGCTGACAGCTGACCAGCCTGGCGGCACGGCGAGCCGGGCCGAGGACGAGATCCGCGCTGTGCTCGCGGAGAAGGCAAGCGCGATCCAGGCGCAGGACGCCGCGCGGCTCGTGGCGCTCTACACCCCTGACATCGTGGTGTTCGACCTCGCACCGCCGCTACTGCACCCAGCCGCCGAGGTCCTCGACCCGAGCGGCAAGCAGGCCTGGTTCGCCGGATTCGAGCCCGGCATGGGCTATGAGAGTTCCGACCTGACGGTCACCACCGAGGCGGGCATCGCGGTCTGCCACGCCCTGGTCCAGTTCTCCGCGACTCCCCGGGGAGGCTCGGAGGGCTTCACCATGTGGTTCCGGTCGACCGTGTGCCTGCGCACCATCGACGGTAGGTGGCGGATCAGCCACGAGCACGAATCGACGCCCTTCCACATGGACGGATCCTTCCGTGCCGCAGTCGAGCTCCAGCCCTAGCAGCTCCAGCCCTAGCAGTTCTGCCCCCAGCGGCGCCGCCTACCCAGACCCACAGCTCGAGCCAGAGACCGGAGACCATCCGATGGACGCTGCAACCACCTCCACCGACGGCACCCGCATCGCCTACGACCGGTTCGGGGACGGCCCGCCGCTTATCGTGGTCGGCGGTGCGCTTTGCGCCCGCACCACGACGCGCCCGCTCGCCGAAGCCTTAGCGGCCCAGTTCACCGTCTTCAACTACGACCGCCGGGGCCGCGGCGACAGCGGCGACACGGCCCCCTACGCGGTGGAACGCGAGATCGAGGATCTGCAGGCGCTGCTCGTCGAGGCTGGCGGCGCGGCGGGGGTCTACGGCCACTCCTCCGGAGCGGCCCTCGTCGTGCGCGCCGCGGCGCAGGGCACGGCGATCACCGCAGTCGTGCTGCACGAGCCGCCCTACTCACCCGACACGGCGGAGCGGCGGCAGACCAGCGAGCGGTACACCCACGAGCTAGGCGCGCTTCTCGGGCAGAACCGTCGGGGCGATGCGGTCGCGCTGTTCAACGCCCTGGTCGGGGTACCAGCCCAGATCGTCGCGCAATGGCGGAGCCAGCCGTGGTGGGCCGGTATGGAAGCACTCGCCCCCACCCTTGCCTACGACTCGGCGGTCCTGGGCCACGCCGACGCCGGGGGCACGATTCCGTTCGAGCAGCTCAACCGGATCACGTCGCCCGCACTCGTCCTGACCGGCGGCGCGAGCCCGCCGTGGATGACCGACATCGGAGAGCAGGTGGCCGAAGCTTTGCTGCACGGTCAGCACGTGCTCATGAAGGGCCAGCAACATGTCGTGCCCCCCGAGGTGTTGGTGCCCGTGCTGACCAGGTTCTTCACGGCGAAGGGAGCACCGGCGTGATCCGGCTGCTGGTGGTCTACGAGAAGCCCAGTGACCCGGAAGCGCTCGATCGCCACTACCAGGAGGTGCACCATCCCCCTGGCGAAGAAGTTGCCGGGGCTGCGCAGGCACACCGTTGGCCAAAATTGGACGGCTGTTCGGGGCGACTCGTTTCACCTTGTCGCTGAGCTGGAGTGGGATGACATGGCTGCGCTTTCCGCGGCGTTCGCCTCGCCCGAGGGTGCGACCACGGCGCGTGACGTCGCCGAGCTCGCCTCCGACGGTTTGCGGAGCGTGATCTTTGAGGTGGAAGAGGCCTAGCCGAGTCGGGTCGGTCACGACGCCCCGGTCGAGGCTAGCCAGCCCGAGAGCCACCCACGCCCCGACGTATAGGTGGGAGGAATCAACACGCCAGTGGCCGTCGTCGTCGACATCAACTCGTGCGGCGGCCGCAGGGTGTCGTCGGGGAACAGTCGCTTGCGCCACCAAGCAAGACCGGCTCGATCATCACCGCCTGCTCGTCGACAAGGGCGTGCTTGACCAGCAGCGTGGCGAGCGATGAATTGTCCCAGACCTGCAACCCCCTGGCCTTCGCCCGCGCAGCTGGCGCAGCGCCGTCCGGGGTTCTTCTATTGCAAGACCCCCGCGCCTGACAAGCATGCCCAGGTCGCCGGCCCCGCTGCGCGCTCCGCGGTCGGGTCGGTCTGCAATCCGCTAGTGCACCAGGCTTCTCGCGTTATCACTGGCGGAGCCGTTCGACCGCTCCCAGCCGACGCCAGCGCCTGCTCGTGGCGTCCCGGGTAGACATGCAGTTCCGCCCTCAGGAGGAAAGCTATGACCGAGCCCGACGAGACCATGACCCGGATCGGGCACGGCGTGGAGCTGGGCCAGCGAGGCGAAAAGGAGGACGCGCGACGGTTGTTCACCGAGTTGTGGGCGCAGATCGGACCCGCCGGGGACCCGCTGCATCGCGTCGCGCTCGCGCACGCCATGGCCGACGTTCAGGACGACCCCCAAGTGGAACTCGCATGGGACCTGCGCGCTCTGCAGGCGGCGGACCTGGTCACCGATCAGCGAGCCGCGCAGGCCGGTGTGACCAGCCCGGTCAGCGGCTTCTACCCCTCGCTATACCTCAACCTCGGTGAGGACTACCGCAAGCTTCACGACCTGCCGGCCGCCCGGCGCAACCTCGAGCTCGGTCGAGCAGCCGCGCAAGCCCTCGGCGACGACGGCTACAGCATGATGATCAAACGTGGACTCGACGCCTTGGCCACCCGCCTGGCGGACGCCTGAAGACGTCAAATGGAGATCGGCCACCGGACACAGGTAGCTGTTTTCAAGCCACCGGGACCGTCTATCAGCCGGAATGCATGCGGTCGAATCGTGGTCGCAAGACGCTGGCAAGTCGTGGCCGCCTTCCGCCTGGGTGCCTGAAGCGGCAGTCGGGGACTACCGAGCGCGTGCCAGTGTCGGGCGCAACCTGGTCAACGAGCGGCAGGTACTGACGCTGCTCGAGCTCGACATCGCTGCGGAGGAGTTTGGTGCGAATCGGCGCAACTGACCCGGACGGACGCGCTGGATCGGCTCGCGGAGCTGGTGGAGTCCACCGAGATTGCGGCGGGTGGACGGAACAGATTCTCGACAGCTCGTCCTTGCGAGCGTCGCGACTGGTAGGTAGACGGCACTGATCGTGACGTTCCGAGGCGACCAGCTTCAGGTGTTGAGCTCGTCGGGGTGGACTCGTCGGGGTGGGCTCGGTGTCCGGGGATGGTCGACGCCGTGGTAGGTGCGCAGCTGCCGGCGGTAGGCCGGGACTACCTGAACGAGCTGGTCACGTCTGCGCAGTGGGCCGCCGCCGGGCAGGCCGTGACCGCGCTGCGAGCTTGCCGGCTCTTCGCCCGGTTCGCCGATGACGTGGACTGGGGGGTGCTGCTGGGTCCCGGCTCACCACCGGCTCGATACCCGCCGGCCGATGCCGGCGGCGGTGGGCCGCGATCAGCTCAATGAATTGTCGCTGAGGATGCGGTCGACCCGCGGCTACCCGCGGGGACCACCATGGCCGTGCCCGCCTGCGGTTGGGCGGGCGCTAGTCGCCACCGTCGTTGGCGCCTACGGGCCGTCGCTGGGCAGCTATGCCCAGATCGTGGGGGCAGCCGCGGCCGCGTTCGCCGTGCTGGGCACTGACGAGCACGGTGATGACACGGCAACTATGGGGGCACGGGTCTTGCAGGCCGGGCGCGGCCCGCTGCCCGACAGCGAGCACAACCAGCGCTGGACGTTCGGCCTGCTCCCTGGTGAACCCCTCACCGACCAGCAGGTCGAGTCCGGCACCATCTTGGAAGGCAGGGTCCGCTTCCGGCTCGGCAGGCCCGACCGTGGCATCGGAACCCCCCCGCGCCGCGCCGGCGATCGCCATCGCCTGAGCGAAATCCCGCACCATCGCCGGCGCCAGACCCGAGGCGCCTGTCCAGTGTTACCGGGGTTCTTGGACTGTCGCACTGTCCGGGACGGTGTGGGGCCCAAGCCCAGTTGCCGTCCAGGCGATCACCTGGTGCCGCGATTCGCGCGCCACAAGCCGCGGAGCTTTAAAGAGCGGACGCTTGGCCGGCCCTTTTGCCGTTACCGGTTGGGGGCGCGCCAGTGGGGGTCCCGGCCGGAAAGGCCGAGCAGCCGGTCCAGGGGTGGAGCGCCGTTGGCCACGAGGACTGGTTCGGCGAACGCTTTGCCTGGGCCCTGGTAGTCCGTGGTGAGCATGCCGGGAGCAAAGCGCAGCGACGCCTCCGCCGCGTGGACGGGTGGAGACCAGCACTGTCCGGTCGCCCGGGCAAGGCCCCAGCCGTGCACCTGGTACTCCCACAAGATCATGTCGAGCGCGAGGTCGCCGGGCATCTCGGACTCCCCGAGGCGCAGCGGCCGGGCGGCGGCACCGCGACGAAGGGCCTGATCTAGTTGGTCGGCTGCGGCGCGGACCTCGGCCGCGGGGTCGGCAGGCGGCTGATAGCCGGCCAGGTCCCCCCGAGGTGCTTGACCGGCGGGGTCGGCGAAGCCAGCGGCGAAGGTGGTGAGCCAGCCGAGCACGTGGTCGCGCAGTTGCTCGACGGTGAACTCGAGGCAGGGAGTCGGGTCGTGGTGCCGCTCGGCGGGAATGCCGCCGACGACCGTGGCCAAGTCGGCCAGCACGGCGCCCAGCAGGTTGGCTGTCTGGTCGGTCGAGGTGGTGGTCACCCACCGGAGGGTAGGGCCACCCGATCGGGTTGGGCTTGAATATTCGCGTCAGTCCAACCGAGCCCGAGCCTGGTCAGTAGGGTCGGCGGGTGTGACAGGCCGACCGGAGGCGGTCGAACGGGACAGCCGCGGGATCCTGGACCCGTGGCTGCTGCGCGAGCGTGTGCAGCTAACCCGTTACCCGCCCAGTCCCGCGCTGGCTGGCCTAGTCGACCGTTTCTGGGCGGTGTGCTGGGACCTGCCGGCTGGCCTCGAGCACCGCCAGGGGGTGCTTACTCACCCGGGCGCCAACCTCAGCATCGGATCTGGCAACGCCGACCCGGGCGCCGACCAGAACCCGCCCATCGAAGCGCGCCTCAACGGTGTCGCCCGCGGCCTCAGCACCCGCCTTCTGGTAGGTCGAGGGTGGGCGGTCGCCGCCATGACCACTCCTGGCGGTCTTGGCGCGTTCCTCAGCACTTCGGCAGCTGAGTTCACTGACCGGGTCGTTTCGCTCGGCGAAGCCGGCCTTGGGCACACCGGTACAGCGGTTAACGCTAAGCCGGTGATCAAGGACTTGATGCCGGTTGCGGACGGGTCTACCGCAGCTCGGCGTTCGGGTGGGGCTGGGACTGGAGCCGTTCGCGCAGCTCGATCTCCTCGGTGGTGAGCGGCTCTCCGGGTCGGCGGATGCGTACGGGCTTGGGCCGCATCGGCAGGCCGTCGTCAACCGCGGCGGCTTCGGCTTCCGCGAGCGCCCGGTAGAGCGAGGCGACCGAGGGGGACTTGCCCGCGTTCTTCCCGACCTTGATGGTGAGCTTCTTCGCGATCTCGGGGACGGGGACGCCTTTGTCCTTCAGTGCGACGGCGAAGGTGAGCATGTCGTCGTCAATGACCTTCGGGCGGCCGCCGTGGTTGCCCTTGGACGCGGCGATGACCTGGCCTTCGAGGGTCTTCTCCCGGATGTAGTTGCGTTCGATCTGCCCGGCGACGGCGAGCACGGCGAAGAACATGGCGCCCATGCCGTTGGGATCGTAGATCCCGGTGAGCGGTCCGGTGAGGAGTTCGCGCTGGATGCCGCCGGCCTGGAGCTCGGCGGACACAGCCTGCTTTCGGACGGGTGGCGAGTTGCGGTGTGTCACGTTGCGCTCCGGGCCAGATCTCGCTCGTGGTGCGGCGTGTGGTCGTGCCGGGGGAGCAGGAAGGGGGTGATCAGCATGAGGAGACCGGCGACGGCGATTGCGGTGCGGGGGCCGGTGATGCCGGCCAGCAGGCCCCACAGCCCGGTCATGGCCGCGACAGTTGCCTTGCTGGTGACTGACCACGCTGACAGGGTTCGGGCGATCCGGTCCGTTGCTGTCTGGTCGAGCCGGTATGTGGCGAACACCGGGTTGAACACGCCCATACAGGTGATCAGTCCGAACTCGACCGCGATGACGAGCACGAGCCCGGCCACGCCGGGCCGGATGAAGGCCAGGCCGAGCGACCAGCATGCGCGCAGTGCCCCGGCTGTGAGCATGACCTTGTGCCGTCCGAACCGTGCGACGAGTCGGCGGGCCAGGCGTGAGCCGATGATGCCGCCGACGCAGGGCAGGCCGAACGCGAGGCCGTACTGCCAGGGGGCGAACCCGAGGTCGCCGAGCATGAGGACGGCGAGCAGCGGCGAGGTTGCCAGGATCAGGCCGTTGACCAGGACCGTGTTGAAGAACAGGGGGCGCAGGGCCGGGTGGGTCAGGATGTACCGCCACCCTTCGAGCAGGTCGCCGGGCCGGAGCCGCGTCCCGTGCGCACCGGTGCGCCCGGGACGCGGCTCACTGCCGCCGATCGCACGGATCCCTGCGGCTGAGATTAGATGGCTGACCGCATTGGCCACCACGGTCATCGCCGGGCCGAACAGCCCGATCGCGGCCGTGCCGACCGGCGGTCCGAGCACGGTGGCGGTCCAGGTCGTGGACTCGAATCGCCCGTTCGCGACGAGCAGGTCCTCCGGCCGCACGAGCGCCTTCAGATACGCGCCGCTGGCCGCGTTGAATGCGATGTCGGCCGCACCGACGACGACCGACACGACCAGGAGCTGGACGAGACTGAGCAGACCGAGTGCGTACGCGGCGGGGACACTCATCAGTGCCACGAACCGGGTCAGATCCATCGCGACCATCACCGGCCGCTTGCGACGAAACTCCACCCACGGCCCGAGCGGCAGCGCGACCACCGCCCCCACCGCCAGCCCTGCGGCTGCCAGCGCCGACACCTGGGTCGGCCCGGCGTGCAGCACAAGGATCGCGATCAGGGAGAACGCGTCGAAGGCGAACCACGTGCCGAACGTGCTGACCCCATACGCCGCCCACAGCCACCCGAACTGCCCGCCCAACCGTCGCCTGCCCACCATGCTCAGCGCACCCCTTGATGTCCCACCCGTACAAACCGACGTTGACCAGTGAGATCAAAGCCAGCAGCGCAGCAGCAGGTCAAACAACCAATCTGCCAGCGACTCACAACCAAACGTTGTGCATTAAGGTGGATCGGCATGGACATCGACACCGTCCGGACCTTCGCCGCCGCCGCCGATGCGGGGCAGTTCCAGGAGGCCGCCGCCGAGCTGGCGGTCACCCAGCAGGCCGTCTCCAAGCGCATCGCCACGCTGGAGCGCAACCTCGGCGTGCGGCTGTTCACCCGCACCGCGCGCGGCGCCGAGCTCACCATCGACGGGCAGGCGTTCCTGCCCCACGCGCGCGAGTTGCTGCGCGTCGCCGAGCGCGCGGTCACGTCCGTGCGCACCGGCCGCCGCCCGCTGCGCGTCGACGTGATCAACTCGCGCGGCGCGGCGTCTGGCCTGATGCGCGGCTTCCACCGAGGTCACGCCGAGATCGACCTCGACGTGCTGATGCTGTTCGACATCGAGACGGCCATCGCCGCCATTCGGTCCGGTGCGATCGACGCGTCCTTCCGCGCCGTCGCCGCGCCCGGCCGACCTCTTCCCGCGGACATCGAGTCCGTCCGGGTACTCGACGAGCCACTCCAGCTCCTCACCGGCCCCGCCCACGCGCTGGCGGGCGCCCGGTCGGTGACCGTCGCTCAGCTCGCCGGGCACCGGATCTGGATGCCCGGCATCGTCCCCGGTACCGAGTGGGCCGCCTACTACGACGACCTCGTCGCCGAGTTCGGCCTCACCATCGAGGCGACCGGCCCGAACTTCGGCTCCGACGCGCTCCTCGACACCATCGCCGACACCCCGGCCCTGGCCACCTTCATGGGCGAGCAGACCCGTCTCGTCTGGCCCGCCGACCACGGCCTGCGCCGCATCCCGGTGACCGGCCCGACGCCCGTCTATCCGCACTCACTGATCTGGCGCCGCGACAACCCACACCCCGCACTGACCACACTCCGCAACTACCTCGGCTCCACACAGCCCGACCGCCCTGACAGCGGGACTTGGACACCCACATGGACACTGGGGTGTCAGCACTTCCCCGGACAGGTGGCCCTGCTAGCTACTTCGACCTGAAGAAGGTCGTTGGCTGGTGATCGAGCCTGATTGCGCCCGAGACCGGACCTTGTTGATCTCCGGCTCTTGTTTCGTTACCCGGCCAGGGCTCCGATCTTGACCAGGTTG
>JAABUR0100002292.1_pt1 | contig 29823 bp, 26 predicted proteins | sample 5560091 | NCBI WGS metagenome assembly JAABUR01 (sample SAMN10711879, study PRJNA513375) | rock metagenome | isolation source: Antarctica rocks | place: Antarctica: Victoria Land, University Valley sud
CGATAGCGTCGGTGCCCGCCCAGCGTCCTGATCGAGCTCAGCTTGCCGGCCTTCGCCCAGCGTGTGACGGTCTTCGGGTCGACGCGAAACATTGCCGCCACCTCCGCAGGTGTCAGCAGGGGCTCCGACTCGGTCGGTCGTGTATTCACGCGGTCTCCTCAACCTTGCACACCGTGCCGTCGTAGCTCGGTGCTCGACGAATCAAATAACCTGCTCGATGGCCGAGGTCGGCCACCGTACGGGAAAGGCGCTGCCGACGCCGCTGAGCCTCTCATCGCAGAACGATGAATCAAGCCTGGCCGAGCGATGCCGACTGATCCAAAGATACACCGCGAACAGACGACACGTCCCCTCTCGACTCAATTGGCGCGTTCGTGAGCGTTGACGACGCGCCACCTGCTTTCAAAGCAACGGTACGACTCGCCCGCGGCAGCCCAGTCAGCTGAACCGAGAGCTGTCAGCACCCGGTGAATGTCTGCTGCCGACCGATCTTCTTCAAGCCCACCCTCGAGGTACTGCGCCACTCCGGCATAGTCGAGTTCGACCCAGCTGGCGGCGTCGAACTCGTCCAACCACCCGGCCAGGTCCTGCATCTCCTCCCGCAGGTCCGACTCGTCGAGCACCTGATGGAGCACGCGCTGAGCCTGCCCGACCCGCCGGCGCGCATCGGTGATCCTGGCGCGGTAGCGGATGCTGCTGGTCCCCCCGGCGTCGTACAGCTCACGCTCGTCGTCGGCGACCAGCGCAAACCAGGTCCTCGGCACTCCCCACGTCGTCTGTCGCACGTGGGGGACAGCCTCCGGATGAGCGCGTCGCCACGAGAGGAAGCCCTCGTCGACCACCGTGATCGACTCGGGCGGTAGGAGCAGTTGTACGTTCACGTCACTCAGGTTGTCGATGAGCGACGTCAGCGACAGCCACGACCGCAATGGCATGTCCGCCGGACAGTAGTAGGAGCGTCCGGCGAGGCGCAGCACGTACGGCGCATACGTGTGCGCGTTGTCGACTCCGATCGCCGCTGAGGCGACCGTGCGATTGAGCACCGTCGCCTGTTCGCTCACCAGGGTCGCTGCCGGGTCGACGGCGCTGTCCAGATCGTGCGCCAACGCCTCACGAGCAGCTGCGCTCAGAGCCCCCAGTGGCTCGTAGACACGCAGGTAGGATGCGTAGGGAAGCACCGGCTCAGCGTAGCCGCCAGGTGACCGCGTGGGCCGGCGCCGGTGACCGGGCATATCGTGGACGCCAACGGCCGCACCACCCCCGCGGCCGGGCCCACGTAACGGTTCACCTGACCGAGCCCAGCACAAAGGAAGAGTCACCACCGTGACCGACACCTCGGGATACTCCGTGTTCGACCAGGCCAGTGGCCACGAACAGGTCGTGTTCTGCCGCGACCGCGAGAGTGGCCTCAAGGCCATCATCGCCCTCTACTCAACCGCGCTCGGTCCCGGCCTCGGCGGCACCCGCTTCTACCCCTACACGTCGGAGGCCGATGCGGTGCGCGACGTGCTCAACCTCTCCAAGAGCATGGCGTACAAGGCTGCGGTCACCGGGCTGGACCTGGGCGGCGGCAAGGCGGTCATCATCGGCGACCCCCGCCACGACAAGACCGAGCCGTTGCTCCGCGCGTACGGCAGGTTCGTCCAGTCGCTCGGCGGTCGCTACTACACCGCCTGCGACGTAGGCACATACAGCGAGGACATGGATATCGTGGCGCGCGAGTGTGACTTCGTCACCGGGCGCACGGTCGAGCACGGCGGTGCGGGCGACTCCAGCGTCCTGACGGCGTACGGCGTCTTCCAGGGCATGCGCGCAGCCGCGGAAGTGGCCTGGGGCGTGCCCAGCCTGGCGGGACGCCGAGTGGGAGTCGCTGGGGTCGGCAAGGTCGGACACCACCTGGTCGAGCACCTCCTCGACGACGGCGCCACCGTCATCGTCACCGACGTCTACGAGCCTGCGGTGCAACGCGTCGTCGACGCGCACCCCGATGTCGACGTCGTGGTCGACAATGACGCCCTGGTGGCCTCCGACATCGACGTCTACGCCCCCTGCGCCTTGGGCGACGCCATCAACGACGACAGCGTGCAGCTGCTCAAGGCGAGGATCATCTGCGGCGCTGCCAACAACCAGCTGGCCCACGCCGGCATCGAGGACGTGCTCGAGTCCCGTGGCATCCTCTACGCGCCCGACTACTGCGTCAACGCGGGCGGGCTGGTCCAGGTCGCCGACGAGCTCGAGGGCTTCTCGTTCGACCGGGCCAAGGCGAGAGCCGGTCGGATCTTCGACACCACGAAGCGGGTGTTCGAGGTCGCCGCTGCCGAGGGAGTCCCGACCGCCGTCGCAGCGGACAGGCTTGCCGAGCGTCGGATGGCGGACGTCGGGCGGCTACGCGGCCTGTGGGTCGGCTGAGACGAGCCCTATCGCCGGGTGGCGGAGCCGTTGCCTGGATCGTCGCGACGGTCGACGTAAGGATCGTCGACCTCGTCGTCAGACTCACCAGTGGTGGGGTCGGAGCCGTCTGCAGATGACAGCCGGTCGTCGCCATGAAGCTCACGCTGCAGCTGGTTGAAGTCCGTGTTGAACTCGCGGTACTTCAGCTCGCGCGCGACCTTCGTCTGCTTCGCTTTAGCACGGCCGCGCCCCATAGGCTCGACCCCCTTGCGCATCGTCGCCGGCCCACCCCGAGGGCGCCCGGACTGTCATCAGTTCTCTCGTGCTCGCCAACGATACCTGGCGCCGAGCCAGGAGACACACTCGGCTGATCAAGTGTCGGCGACGTGTGCGCGACGGCTCACCAGGGGGTTAGCGAGGGGGGTGTTCAGCGACCAGGGAGGCACGACCGCTGGGCTCCTCGACCACCTCGCCGCACACCCACGCCGGGATCGCGGCCTCGGCCAGCAGCCGGACGGCAGCGTCGGCGTCGGAGGCGGCGACGACCGCGACCATGCCTACGCCCATGTTGAGCGTCTGCTCGAGGTCGTCGCGCCCCACCTGACCGACGGTTCCGACCAGGTCGAAGATCGGCTGTGGGAGCCAGGTGGAGCGATCGACGAAGGCGGACAGCGACTCGGGCAGGACGCGGGAAAGGTTGGCGGCCAGCCCGCCCCCGGTGACATGGGCCATCGCGTGGGTGTCGAGCCGCTGGGCGAGCGCAAGGCACGGGCGGGTGTAGAGGCGCGTCGGCTCCAGCAGCTCGGCCCCCAGCGCCCGCCCGAGGTCGTCGACGTGGCGGTCGAGTGTCCAGCCGGCCTGCTGCAGCAGCACCTTGCGCACGAGGGAGTAGCCGTTGGAGTGGAGCCCGCTCGAGCCCATGGCCACGAGCAGATCACCGGACCGGACCCGCTCGGCGCCGAGCACGTCGTCAGCTTCCACGACTCCCGTGGTCGAGCCGGCGACGTCGTACTCGTGCGGCTCCAGCAGCCCCGGATGCTCGGCCGTCTCCCCACCGAGAAGTGCGCACCCGGTGACCACGCAGGCTTCGGCGATGCCCTTGACGATCGCAGCGATGCGGGGCGGGTCGACGGAGCCGGCGGCGATGTAGTCGGTCATGAACAACGGTTCGGCGCCGCAGACGACGAGATCGTCAACGAGCATGCCCACCAGGTCGAAGCCGATCGTGTCGTGCACGTCCATCGCCTGAGCCACTGCCACCTTGGTGCCCACGCCGTCCGCGCTGGTGGCCAGCAGCGGTCGGCGGTACGCCTTCAGCGCCGAGGCATCGAACAGCCCCGCGAAGCCGCCGATACCGCCCACGACTTCTGGGCGACGGGCCTTGTCGACCCATTGCCGCATCAGGTCGACCGCCTTGTCTCCTGCCTCGATCGAGACGCCGGCAGCGGCGTACGCCGACGTACCCGGACTCTTCGTCGTGCCTGTCATCTCTCGGTCCACCTCGCAATCAGGGGCGGTTGAGGGCATCGGCTGCGCCGACTCCCGTCAGCGCGACGGCGAGACCGTCAGGGCCGAGGGGTGCGTCGAACGTGGCCTCGAGCAGGTGCTTGCCGAGGAGCTGCGGCTCGGGCAGGTCGACCGGGTAGACGCCGTCGAAGCAGGCGCGGCACAGGTCGTCCTTGGCCAGCTCGGTGGCGGCCACCAGCTCGTCGAGGTCGACGTAGCCGAGACTGTCGGCGCCGATCGAGCGGCAGATCTCGTCGACGGTCATCCCGTTGGCGATCAGCTCGGCGCGGGTCGCGAAGTCGATGCCGTAGAAGCACGGCCACTTCACCGGGGGGCTGCCGATGCGGACATGCACCTCCGTGGCGCCCGCCTCGCGAAGCATCCGGACCTGTGCGCGTTGGGTGTTGCCGCGCACGATCGAGTCGTCGACGACGACGAGACGCTTGCCCTCGACGACGTCGCGCAACGGGTTGAGCTTGAGCCGGATGCCGAGCTGGCGGATCGTGTTGCTCGGCTGGATGAAGGTCCGGCCGACGTAGGAGTTCTTCACGAAGCCTTGTCCGTACGGGATTCTGCTCTCCTCGGCGTACCCGATCGCGGCCGGAGTGCCTGACTCGGGCACGGGGATGACGAGGTCGGCGTCGACGGGGAACTGCCGTGCCAGCCGGCGTCCGATCTCGGTGCGTACGCTGTGCACGCGCTTGCCGCTGATAAGCGTGTCGGGGCGGGCAAGGTAGACGAACTCGAACAGGCACCCCTTGGGCACGGCGTCGGCGAAGCGACGAGTCCGCAGACCTTCCTCGTCGACGGCGACCAGCTCGCCCGGCTCGACCTCGCGGACGAACGACGCACCCACGATGTCGAGCGCTGCCGTCTCCGAGGCGACGACCCACCCGCGCTCGAGCCGCCCCAGCACCAGCGGCCTGATGCCCTGCGGGTCGCGGGCGGCGAACAACGTGCCCTGGTCCATGAAGACGAAGCTGAACGCACCCCGCAGTTGGGGCAGCACCTCGACTGCGGCGTCTTCGAGGCTGCGGTCCGGGTAGGACGCGAGCAGCGAGGTGACGAGATCTGTGTCGGTGGACGCGGCTGAGGTCGCCGTCGGTACGTCGAGCACGGCGCCACTGTGGTCGCGCTTGTCAACCAGGCCGGCGAGCTCGCTGGTGTTGGTCAGGTTTCCGTTGTGACCGAGGGCGATGGAACCGGTCGGTGTCGGACGGAACGTCGGCTGCGCGTTGTGCCAGACGCTGGCACCCGTGGTCGAGTAGCGCGAGTGCCCGATCGCGAGGTGGCCCTTGAGCGAGCTGAGGGTGGGCTCGTCGAACACCTGTGAGACGAGTCCCATGTCCTTGTAGACGAGGATCTGCCTGCCGTTGCCGACGGCGATGCCGGCCGACTCCTGGCCACGGTGCTGGAGAGCGTAGAGACCGAAGTAGGTGAGCTTGGCGACCTCCTCGCCGGGCGCCCACACCCCGAAGACGCCACAGGCGTCTTGGGGTCCACGATCATGCGGGTCAAGGTCGTGGGTCAGTCGCCCATCTCCGCGAGGCACGCGCCACAGTCTAGGTGGACACCACCGGCGTACCCAACCGCCTCGCTCCAGCGAGACGGCCGGCGTTTGCCATGTGGGCGTTTGCCGGGCCGGCGTTTGCCATGTGAACAATGCAGCTGGCTTGTGAACATGGCAAATCTGCCGTGCGGACAGTGCATTTGCCATGCTGACTGCGGGCGTACGCCGGGTCGACCACACGTCGGCGCCCAGCTCCTGGACTCAGGTGAGCGGCAGCAGCGGCGTCAGGTCGGACCGCTCCCCGGATGCCCGGACCCGCCCCGCGGTCTGGGCCTGCGCGAACGTCAGCCGCCCACGGGCCAGCGCCAGCCACGTGTCCGCGTCGGTCTCGACGACCGCAGGAGGAGTCCCGCGCGTGTGCCGCGCACCGTCGACGCACTGGACAGCCGCGTACGGCGGCACCCGCACCTCGACGCTCTTGCCCGGCGACCGCTCTGCCAGCACGGCGAGGTAATGCTTCACCGCGTCGCGGATGTCGTCGCGCGTCGGCTGTCCCGCGACCTGCGCCACCTCGAGCCGGCCGAGCAGCAGCGCCAGCTCATCAGGCGGAAGAGGTCGCAGTCGTACCGGCACCCCACAAGCCTATGCGTCGGCGTACACCCGGAACCCACCCCCCAACCTGCCCCCAACCTGCCCTCAACCTTCCCCCAACTTGGTCGAGCCAGGTTCTGACAGGTCGGACAGGTCAGGCGCCGAGGGCGGCGGGGAGGGTCGCCGACCAGGCCGTCCGCAGCTCGGCCAAGGCGACGACGAACCGTCCCTCCACCTCGAGGGCGGCGTCGTCGCCGCGCCCGACAGTCACGCCGATCGACGCGCAGGCTATCCCCGCGGCGGCGCACCGGGCGGTGAACTCGTCCACACCGTCTCGAGGCATCGCGACTACTGCCCGCGCGGTCGACTCAGAGAACAGGGCCACGAACGGGTCCAGCTCGGCCGGTAGCCGCACCCGCGCGCCCACCCCGCGCCGCAAGCAGCACTCCGTCAGTGCCTGTGCGAGCCCGCCGTCGGACAGGTCATGAGCGGCTGTCAGCAGGCCGTCTCCAGCGGCCGCGATGAGTACGTCGGCCAGCCCGCGTTCGGCTGCAAAGTCCACCCGCGGCGGCAGACCCCCCAGGTGTCCGTGCACGACGTGTGCCCACTCCGAGCCGCTCAGCTCGTCGCGGGTCGTTCCGAGCAGCACGATCGCTTCGCCTTCGGCCGCAAACCCCATCGGCGTACGCCGGGCGACGTCGTCGATCACCCCCAGTACCCCGACGACGGGGGTCGGCAGGATCGGCGTCTGGCCGGTCTGGTTGTAGAAGCTGACGTTGCCCCCGGTCACCGGCACCCCCAGCTCGCGGCAGCCCTCGGCCAGCCCGCGGGTCGCCTCGGCGAACTGCCACATCACGTCGGGGTCCTCCGGCGAGCCGAAGTTCAGACAGTCGGTCACCGCCAGTGGCCGAGCCCCCGACGTCGCCACGTTGCGGTAGGACTCGGCCAGCGCGAGCTGTGCGCCGGCGTACGGGTCGAGCTTGGCGAACCGGCCGTTGCAGTCGGTGGCGACCGCGACGCCGAGCCCGCTGTCGGCGTCGACACGCACCAGCCCTGCGTCCTCGGGCTGCGACAGCACGGTGTTGCCCTGCACATAGCGGTCGTACTGGTCGGTGATCCACGACTTGTCGCAGAGGTTCGGCGACGCCACCAGCCGCAGCAGGGCTGCCAGCAGTTCGGCCCCCGCCGCCGGCCGCGCCAGTGACTCCGCCACGTCGGACTGCAGTGCGTCTTGCCATCCCGGTCGCGCGAAGGGTCGTTCGTACACCGGTCCGTCGTGGGCGACACTGCGTGGCGGTACGTCGACGACCGTCTCGCCGTGCCACTCGATGACCAGCCGCCCGCCGCGGTCACGCTCCTCCTCCGTCACCGCGGTGACCTCGCCGATAACGGTCGCCTCGACGTCCCAACGCCGGCAGATCTGCAGGAACGCCTCGACGTGGGCCGGCTCGACCACCGCCATCATCCGCTCCTGCGACTCGCTCATCAAGATCTCCTCGGGAGCGAGTGAGGTGTCGCGCAGCGGCACCCGGTCAAGCCACACGCGCATGCCACCGTCGCCCGCGCTGGCGAGCTCCGATGTCGCGCAGGACAGGCCGGCGCCACCAAGGTCCTGGATGCCGACGACGAGACCGGCGTCGAACAGCTCGAGCGTGCACTCGATCAGCAGCTTCTCCATGAAGGGGTCACCGACCTGCACGCTGGGACGCTTCTTGCCGCCGGCCGCCGTCGGCGACCCGCTGTCGTCAAACGTCTCCGATGCCAGCACCGAGACCCCACCTATCCCGTCACCGCCGGTCGAGGCGCCGTACAAGATGACCTGGTTCCCCTCGCCGGACGCGTTGGCGAGGTGGATCTGCTCGTGCCGCATGACGCCGACGCACAGCGCGTTGACGAGCGAGTTGCCGGCGTACGACGGGTCGAACACAGCCTCGCCGCCGATGTTCGGGAGGCCGAGGCAGTTGCCGTAGCCACCGACGCCGGCAACGATTCCCGGCAGCACCCGGAGCGTGTCGTCGGCGTCGAGCGGCCCGAACCGCAGCGGATCCATGACCGCGACCGGCCGGGCGCCCATTGCCAAGATGTCGCGGACGATGCCGCCGACACCGGTGGCCGCACCTTGGTACGGCTCGACGTACGACGGGTGGTTGTGCGACTCGACCTTGAACGTGACGGCATAGCCGCTGCCGATGTCCACGACACCGGCGTTCTCACCGATGCCGACCATCAGGCAGGCGCGCATCTCGTCGGTGAGGAGCTCGCCGAACTGGCGCAGGTGCACCTTGCTGGACTTGTAGGAGCAGTGCTCGCTCCACATCACGGAGTACATCGCCAGCTCGGACGACGTCGGACGACGGGTCAGGATCTCGCGCAGCTGGGCGTACTCGTCGGGCTTCAGTCCGAGGTCACTCCAGGGTTGCTGGGCGTCCGGCGTCTCGAGCGCCTGGTCGACGGTGTCGAGCGGGGCGGGCTGGCGCTGGTCGGTCACCGCTGATGGCTCGCGGTCGCGACAGTGCGCAGTACCGAGGTGAAGAACTCCAACCCGTCGACGCCGGGACCGCAGAGCAGGTCGACCGCGTGCTCGGGGTGCGGCATCAGGCCGACGACGTTGCCACGCTCGTTGGTGATGCCGGCGATGTCGCGCTGTGAACCGTTGGGGTTGCCACCGAGGTACCGGGCGACGACTCGGCCGTCACCTTCGAGGCGGTCCAGGGTCGACTCGTCGGCGACGTAGCCCCCCTCGCCGTTCTTGAGCACGATGGTGACCTCGGCACCGGCGGTGTAGCCCGATGTCCAGGACGTGTTGGTGTTCTCGATGCGCAACCGCTGGTCGCGACAGACGAACTTGCGGCGGTCGTTGCGGACCAGCGCACCGGGCAACAGGTGCGACTCGCAGAGGATCTGGAAGCCGTTGCAGATGCCCAGCACCGGCATCCCGGCCTTGGCTGCGTCGATCACGGGTGTCATCACCGGCGCGAAGCGGGCGATCGCCCCGCAGCGCAGGTAGTCGCCGTAGGAGAACCCACCCGGCAGCACCACGGCGTCGAGACCGCGAAGGTGTTGCTCGCCGTGCCACACCGCGACGGGCTCACCACCGGCGAGCGAGACCGCTCGGCGGGCATCGACGTCGTCCAGCGAGCCCGGGAACGTGACGACCCCGATCTTCACTGCTGCTCCACGCGCACCGTGTAGTCCTCGATCACCGGGTTCGACAGCAGGGTCTCTGCAGCCCTGCGCACCTCGGCCAGCCGCTCCTCGGTGACGTCTCCCTCGAGCTCCAGCTCGAACCGCTTGCCCTGGCGTACGTCGGTCACACCCTCGAAACCGAGGCGGGGCAGTGCACCGTGCACCGCCTTGCCCTGCGGATCGAGGATCTCGGGCTTGAGCATGACGTCGACGACGACACGGGCCACAACGGACTCCTGGAGAGCTGAGGATGGGGTGAACTCAGTCTAGAGACTGGCGACCTCTCCACATGCGCCGGACAGCGGTCCGGCAAGACGGCCTTCAGACCAGCTCGCGCTTGAGGATCTTGCCGGTCGCCGTCATCGGCAGGTCGTCGCGGAACTCGACGAGGCGCGGGTACTTGTACGACGCCATCTGCTCCTTGCACCACTCGACCAGCTCGTCCTCGGTGATCGACGCGCCCTCGTTGCGGATGACGTATGCCTTGATCTCCTCGCCGTGGCTGTCGTGCGGCACCCCGAGCACAGCGACCAACGACACGTCCTCGTGGGTGAGCATGACCTCCTCGATCTCCCGTGGGTAGACGTTGTAGCCGCCGCGGATGATCATGTCCTTAGCCCGGTCGACGATGAAGTAGTAGCCCTCCTCGTCCCGCTTCGCAAGGTCACCGGACCTGAACCAGCCGTCCCTCATCACCGCGGCGGTGTCGTCGGGCCGCTTGTAGTAGCCCTTCATGATGTTGTGGCCGCGGATGGCGATCTCGCCGACCTGGTCCGGGTCGTCGATCGCGTTCCAGTCGTCGTCGACGAGCTTGACCTCGACGCCCCAGATCGGCGTACCGATCGAGCCTGCCTTCGGCTCCCGGTCGAGGTGGCTGAACGTCGCGACAGGTGACGTCTCGGACAGCCCGTAACCCTCGAGGATCTGTACGCCGAACCGGGTCTTGACCTCGTTGAGGATCTCGACCGGCAGCGACGCCCCACCGGCCACCGCCCGCCGGAGGTTGCCGGCGATCTTCTTCACGTCCGTCTCGTCGGTGAGGGCGCCCAGCAGCCCCCAGTACATCGTCGGCACGCCCGCGAAGAACGTGATCTCCTCCTTGTCCATCAGCTCCAGGGCGACCTTGGGGTCGAACCTGGCCACCAGCACCAGCGTCGAGCCGAGCCCGAACCCGGCGTTCAGCTGCACGGTCTGGCCGAACGAGTGGAAGAGCGGGAGCGTGACGAGGTGGACGTCGGGCGTCGATGCGCTGAGCTCCCAGATCCGGTGGCAGGTCGTCACGTTGAAGGCGATGTTGGCGTGAGACAGCTCGGCACCCTTGGGCTGCCCGGTGGTGCCGCTCGTGTAGAGGATGACCGCGGTGTCATCAGCGTCGGTCACTCGCGTCTCGAACACCTTGCCCTGGTCCTTGGTGGCGGCGAAAAAGTGGTCGGCCCCGTCCGGTACGCCGCCTTGGGGGTCAGCCGGGATCACGAAGAAGTGCTCACAGGCGGGGGTGTCGTTGAACCCTGCGAGCCCGGCCTCGGCCATCGCCAGCTCGGGTGTGCCCTCGAAGCAGAAGTACGCCTTCGCGTCCGAGTCGTCGAGGTGGTAGGCGACCTCCCTGCCCTTGAAGAGCACGTTCAGGGGGACGACGACAGCGCCGGCCTTGAGGATCCCGTAGTAGACCATCGGGAAGTACGGCAGGTTCGGGCACGACAGCGCGACCTTGTCGCCCGGCTGGATCCCACGCTCGACGAGCAGGTTCGCCACCTGGTTGGCCATCGCATCGACCTGCGCGTAGGTCAACCGGGTGTCGTTGAAGACGACGGCCTCCCGGTCGGGCACCCTGCGGGCACTGTCTTCGAGCATCACAGCAAGGTTGAGCACGGGGACCTCCAGAGGCTCTCAGGCGCTGACCGGTACGCCGGTGCAGCTGCCCACAACCTAAGCGACCGTCGTCGCCCGCGCCATCTCAAGGCGGCCCATCGCATCGACGGCGAGACGCGCCGCGGTCTGCTACTCGAAGGCCTCGCCGGTGAGACGCTCGAACGCCTCGACGTACGTCGACCGTGTCTTCTCGACGACGTCCGCGGGCAACGGTGGCGGCGGACCGCCGGCTGCCTTGTCCCACCCGGACTCCATCGTGAGCCAGTCCCGCACGAGCTGCTTGTCGTACGACGGCTGGGCGCGGCCTGGCCGCCACCGTGCTGCCGGCCAGAACCTCGACGAGTCAGGGGTGAGCACCTCGTCGGCCAGCACGATGGTGGAGTCGTCGCGACGTCCGAACTCGAGCTTCGTGTCCGCCACGATGATGTCCTGCTCGCGGGCGATCTCCTCCGCCTTGGCGTACACCGCGAGCGTCAGTGCTCGAAGCTCTGCTGCCACGTCGTCACCGACCGTATGCACGACCGCCGGGTAGTCGACGTTCTCGTCGTGCTCACCGAGCGCGGCCTTTGTCGCCGGCGTGAACACCGGCTCCGGCAACCGTGACCCTTCCAGCAGCCCGGCCGGCAGCTCGATCCCGCACACAGCGCCGGTCGCCTGGTAGTCGAGCAGCCCCGAGCCCGCCAGGTAGCCGCGCGCGACGCACTCGACGGGAAACATCTCGAGTCGCTCGCACACCACCGCTCGGCCGGCGACCTCGGCCGATACGTCGGTGGACAGCACATGGTGCGGCACAAGCTCGCCGAGCTGATCGAACCACCACAACGACATGCGGGTCAGGATTGTGCCCTTGTCGGGGATGTCTGGGGTGAGGACGAAGTCGTACGCCGAGATCCGGTCCGACGCCACCATCAGCAGGCTCCCTCCCTCGAGCTCGTAGAGCTCGCGGACCTTGCCCGAGTGGACGTGGCGGGCGCCAGGGAGGTCGCCGACGCTGGCGGCGGCGAGCGGGTCAGGCGCAGTCATGGCCACCATTGTGCCAACGGCGCGTCCGCTTTCGTCGGCTGGGCGCGAAAGAGACGAGGTTACTCTCAGGGGCTGGTGGGGTATAAGGAGTCGTGATGCAGCCAGAGACAATCGCAGATCGCTACCGCGTCGGTCGGGCGATCGGTCGTGGTGGCATGGGCACGGTCTGGTTGTGTGAGGACCTCGTCCTCAGCCGTCAGGTGGCCGTGAAGCAGATCCGGCCGCCTGAGGGCGAGTCGCGTGCCGACACCGCACGCGCCATGCGCGAGGCGCGCGTTGCTGCCGCGCTCAACCACCGCAACGCCGTCTCGATCTTCGACGTCGTCGAGCAAGACGATGCGACCTGGTTGGTGATGGAGTACGTGCCATCACAGACGCTGGCGGAGATCATCACCGCCGAGGGCTCACTGTCGCCCACCCGGGTTGCCTACATCGGCGCCCAGGTGGCCGACGCGCTGGCGAGCGCGCACGCGCTCGGGATCGTGCACCGCGACGTCAAGCCCGGCAACGTCTTGGTCGGCGAGAACGACCTCGCCAAGATCAGCGACTTCGGCATCGCCCGTGGTCATCTCGACCTGTCGCTGACGCAGACCGGCATGATGACGGGCACGCCGGCGTACTTCTCACCCGAGCTGGCACGCGGTGAGGAACCCGACTCGGCCAGCGATGTCTGGGCCCTGGGCGTCACCTTGTACTCCGCCACCGAAGGCGGACCGCCGTACCCGACGCTGGGCAACCCGCTGGCGATGTTGAGCGCCATCGTCCGCGACCCGACGCCGCCACCGACGCAGGCCGGTCCGCTGACGGACACGCTGGCCGCCATGCTCAACCGCGATCCCGAGGCCCGCGCGACGATGGAGCAGGCACGGGGCTGGCTGCACCAGGTGGCAGAGCAGGGAAGCACCTCGGGGTCGGACCCGACGCATCAGTTCCCTGCGGCGGTCGTGCCGCCGCGGGAGCGCACAGCGCCGCAGGAGACGGCGGCGCCGGCTGCCGCTGCCGCAACCTCGGCGTACGCCGAGGCAGACCAGCCTTCTGCGATGTCTGGCTGGACGCATGAGGAGTCGACGTACCCAGCTGCCGACGAAGACGAGCACTCGTCTCGCGGCCGTTGGCTGGCAGCCGCCGTCGCGCTGCTCGTGCTCCTCGGGGCCGGTTGGCTGCTGTACACGACCATCGGCGGGGAGGACAACCAGGTCGGCGACAACCCGGTCGTGGCGGGCGAGACCACCTCCAGCGAGCCGACCTCGCCGACGACCTCGACCAAGCGTACGAAGCCGCCCAAGACGTCGCGGTCGACCGAGCAGGAGCCGACCACGGAACCGACCACAGCGCCGACCACAGCGCCGACCACAGCGCCGACCACTCCCACGGTGACCACAGCGCCGACCACTCCCACGGTGACCACAGCGCCGACCACTCCCACGGTGACCACGCAGGAGACGAGCCAGCCGCCACCACCTGCCACCTCGGAGGAAGACTTCGTGGCGTCGTACTTCGCCGTCGCACCGGCGGACGAGGACGCCGGTTGGGCGCAGCTCACCCCGGCGTACCAGCAGGAGATCGGCCGGGACAGCTATGACGGGTTCTGGGGACCGATCGACTCGGTCGACGTGAGTGGCATCTCTTCCGCAGGCGGTGGGTACGTCAATTACACGATCTCCTACAACTACTCCAGCGGTGAGAGCTCGCCGACCGAGCAGAAGCAGCTCCAGCTCGTGCCCTCGGGGGACTCCTACCTGATCAACAGCGACACGACGACGGGCTGACCGGCCGCCACCACCCGGGGTGTCAGAGGATCGCGGCCGGCCGGTAGGCGGCCGCGTCGGGGCTCGCAGCGACGAGCTGCTCGACCCGGCGTACGACGTCGTCGACCTGCGCCACCGCGGCCCCGGTGAACGTCAGCGGATCTGTCACCAGTGCGGTGAGGTCAGCCGCCGTCAACCCGAGTCGCTCGTCGGCGGCCAGCCGCTCGAGCAGATCGTTGCGGTCGGCGCCCTTCTCCCGCATCTGCAGCGCCACCGTGACCGCGTGCTCCTTGATCACCTCGTGCGCCGTCTCCCGGCCGACCCCTCGACGTACCGCAGCCATCAGCACCTTCGTGGTGGCCAGGAACGGCAGGTAGCGGTCGAGCTCACGGTGGACCACCGCTGGAAACGCTCCGAACTCCTCGAGAACCGTCAAGAACGTCTCGAACAACCCGTCGGTGGCGAAGAACGCGTCCGGCAGCGCGACCCGGCGTACGACACTGCACGAGACGTCGCCCTCGTTCCACTGGTCTCCGGCGAGCTCGCCAACCATCGCAAGGTGGCCGCGCAGGACCACGGCGAGGCCGTTGACGCGCTCCGTCGAGCGGGTGTTCATCTTGTGAGGCATCGCGCTCGACCCGACCTGACCCGCCTGGAACCCCTCGGTGACGAGCTCGATGCCGGCCATCAGCCGGATCGTGGTCGCGAGGTTGCTCGGCCCCGCCACCGACTGGACCAGCGCCGACACCACGTCGAAGTCGAGCGAGCGGGGGTACACCTGGCCCACGCTGGTGAGCACGTGCTCGAAGCCGAGGTGGTGGGCGACGCGATGCTCGAGCTCGGCCAACTTCGTGGTGTCGCCGTCGAACAGGTCGAGCTGGTCCTGCGAGGTGCCGACCGGGCCCTTGAGGCCGCGTAGCGGATAGCGGGCAATCAGCTCGTCGAGGCGCTGCAACGCGACCAACATCTCGTCGGCGATGGTGGCGAACCGCTTGCCGAGCGTCGTCGCCTGGGCGGCCACGTTGTGGGACCGTCCGGCCATCACGAGCGTGCGATGCTGCGCGGCCAGCTCCCCCAAACGCGCGATGGCAGCGACCACACGTGCGCGGACATGCTCCAGCGAGCGCCGGATCTGCCACTGCTCGACGTTCTCGGTCAGGTCGCGGCTCGTCATGCCCTTGTGGATGTGCTCATGACCGGCGAGCGCACAGAACTCCTCGATGCGGGCCTTGACGTCATGGCGCGTGCGCCGCTCGCGGTCGTCGATCGCGTCGAGGTCGACCCGGTCGACGACCCGCTCGTAGTCCTCGATGACGCCTTCGGGCACATCGACGCCGAGGTCGCGTTGCGCGCGCAGCACCGCGACCCACAGTCGTCGCTCGGCGACAACCTTGCTCTCGGGCGACCAGATGTCCTGCATCGCGGCCGACGCGTAGCGCGAGGCGAGCAGGTTGGAGATCGTCACGCTGCTGAGTATCCCAGCACCGCTGGGCTACTCACGAGCGGACGGGCTCGGCCGGAGGTCGGATGGTGGCGATGTCGGTGCGGTGGTGGGCTCCGGCGAAGCTGACCAGCTGCACGCCGCGGTACGCCGACGTACGCGCTGCCGCCACGTCCGGGCCGGTCGCGGTCACCGCGAGCACCCGGCCGCCTGACGTCACGAGCCCTTCCGGGCCGGTCGTCGTACCGGCCTGGAAGACATGGACACCGTCGAGGCTTTCGGCCGCGTCGATCCCGGTGATGACGTCACCGCCACGCGGCGACTCGGGATAGCCGGCTGCTGACATCACGACTGTCACCGCGGCGCCGGGCTTCCAGCGCAGCGGCCCGACAGCTGCGAGCCCACCGGAGGCCGCGGCAGCAAGCACCTGGCCCAGCGGGTTGTCGAGCAGCTCGAGCAGGGCTTGGGTCTCGGGGTCACCGAACCGGGCGTTGAACTCGACCACCTGGACACCGCGCGAGGTGAGCGCCAGCCCGGCGTACAGCAGGCCGACGAACGGGGCGTCGAGCCGGGCCAGCTCGTCGACGGCCGGCTGGAGCACCCGCTGCGTCACCTCGTCGACCAGACCGTCCGGAGCGTCGTGCACCGGCGTGAACGCACCCATTCCGCCGGTGTTGGGTCCCTCGTCGCCGTCGAGCAAGCGCTTGGAGTCCTGGGCCGGCTGCATCGGCAGCACGGTGCTGCCGTCGCAGATCGCGAACAGTGAGACCTCCGGACCGTCGAGGAAGTCCTCGACCACGACCCGACCGCACGACTGTGCGTGTGTCAGGGCTTTCGCGCGATCGTCGGTGACGACGACGCCTTTGCCAGCGGCCAGACCGTCGTCCTTGACGACGTACGGCGGCCCGAACACCTCGAGCGCATCGGCAACCTGTGCCGCGTTCTCGCAGACGCGGGCCATTGCTGTCGGGATGCCCGCCGCACTCATCACTTCCTTGGCGAACGCTTTGGACCCCTCGATCGCGGCTGCCCTGCGGCTCGGGCCGAAGCACGCGATCCCTGCTGCTCGAACGGCGTCGGCCACGCCGGCCACCAACGGCGCCTCGGGGCCGACCACGACGAGGTCGCTGCCGAGACGCCGAGCCAGCGAAGCCACCGCCGTAGGGTCGAGCGCGTCCACGTCGTGCAGGTCAGCGACGGCGGCGATACCTGGATTGCCGGGGGCGACATGGAGCGACCCCACCTGAGGATCGCGTGCCAGGCTGGCGGCGAGCGCATGCTCGCGTCCGCCTCCGCCGACCACCAGCACTCTCACGGGCGAAGTTTGCCATGTCAACAATGCAAATGGCTTGTTCACAAGGCAGATCTGCCATGTGAACAGAGCAGCTGGCTTGTTCACATGGCAAACCCGCCGCCGCCGGAGCGGGTATGGGCCGACGCTCAGATGAGGTCGTGGATGGCGGCGGTCTCGTCGCGTCCTGGGCCGACACCTACGGCTGAGATCCGCGCGCCCGACATCTCCTCCACCGCGCCGACGTACGCGCGCGCATTGGGCGGGAGGTCGGCGAGCGTACGGGCGGCTGAGATGTCCTCCCACCAGCCCGGCAGCTCCTCGTAGATCGGCCGCGCGTGGTGGAAGTCGCTCTGGCTGACCGGCATCTCGTCGTGGCGTACGCCGTCGACGTCATAGGCCACGCAGACCGGCACCTTCTCCAGCCCGGTCAGCACATCGAGCTTGGTGAGCACGAAGTCGGTGACGCCGTTGACGCGGGCAGCGTAGCGGGCGATGACGGCGTCGAACCAGCCGCAGCGGCGCGGGCGGCCGGTCGTGGTGCCGTACTCCCACCCGGTCTTGCGCAGGAACTCGCCGCTGTCGTCAAACAGCTCAGTGGGGAACGGTCCCTCCCCTACCCGCGTCGTGTAGGCCTTGACGATGCCGATCACCCGGTCGATACGCGTCGGCGGGATACCCGAGCCGGTACAGGCGCCGCCCGCGGTCGCCGACGACGAGGTCACGAACGGGTAGGTGCCGTGGTCGACGTCGAGAAGCGTCGCTTGACCGGCCTCCAGCAGCACGGTCTCGCCGTTGTCGAGCGCCTGGTTCAGCACCAGCCCGGTGTCGGCAACCATCGGCGCGAGCCGGCCACGGTGCTCCATCAGCTCTGCCATGATCTGGTCGACCTCGATGGCCCGCCGGTTGTAGATCTTGGCGAGGATCTGGTTCTTGAGGTCGAGCGCCCCTTCGACCTTCTGGCGCAGGATCTTTTCGTCGAAGATGTCCTGGACGCGTACGCCGATCCGGTTCATCTTGTCGGCGTACGCCGGACCGATGCCGCGGCCGGTCGTCCCGATCTTGCGTGAGCCCAAGAAGCGCTCCGCCACCTTGTCGAGAGTGCGGTGGTAGTCGGAGATGACGTGGGCGTTGGCGCTGACGAGCAGCCGGGAGGTGTCGACGCCGCGCGCCTCGAGCGCGTCGAGCTCCTCGATCAGCACCCCGAGGTCGACCACGACGCCGTTGCCGATTACCGGAGTGCAGCCCGGGGTGAGGATCCCGCTCGGAAGCAGGTGCAGGGCATACTTCTCGTCGCCGATGACGACCGTGTGGCCGGCGTTGTTGCCGCCGTTGAACTTCACGACGTAGTCGACGCGGCTACCGAGCAGGTCGGTCGCCTTGCCCTTGCCTTCGTCGCCCCACTGGGCCCCGACGATGACGACTGCGGGCATCTGTGCACCCTCCTCGAATCTCGCACTGCGGCTGCGCAGTCCACGTGGCGATCCGGGAGCCCCAGCGGAGCTCGTGCGGTTCAACCTAGTGTCACGGAGCGTCCGGCGGGCGATGCGGTCGCCTAGTGTCCCCTTTGTGGACCGGATGCTGCTGATCACCAACGCTGAAGCGGGAACGAACGACCGGGAGTCGGTCGACCTCGCTCTTGCAGTCCTGCGCGAGTCCGCCGACGTCGAAGTGGCCGAGACGGCCAGCCTCGACGAGCTCGACGGCGTCCTGGAGAAGCGCGCCGGCCGCACGGTCGTAGTCGCAGGCGGGGACGGCAGCCTGCATGCCGTCGTTGCTGCCCTCCAACGGCGCAGCGAGCTCGACCAGCCGACGATCGGGCTGATACCACTGGGCACCGGCAATGACTTCGCGCGTTGCATGCAGATCCCGCTCGACCCGGCGAGGGCGGCGCGGGTGGTGGCCGGTCGGCGTACCGATCGGATCGACATTCTTGTCGACAGCGACGGTGGGGTCGTCGTCAACGCCGTCCATGCCGGGTCCGGCGCCGACGCTGCCCGCGAGGCGAAGCGGTGGAAGAAGAGCCTCGGCAAGCTGGGGTACGGCCTCGGCGCCGTCATCGCCGGCTTCAAGGTGCAGGGCGAGAAGCTTCACGTGCTGGCCGACCAGGAGGTGCTTGCCAACGGGAAGCGGCGGGTGCTCCAGGTCGGCGTCGGCAACGGCACCTACGTGGGAGGGGGGACCGCCTTGACCCCGGCGGCAGACCCGACCGACGGCCAGGTCGATCTGATGGTGTCGTTCGCGGTACGTCGCAAGGATCGGCTGCTGTACGCGATCCACCTCAAGCGCGGCACCCACGAGGAACGTCATGACGTTCACACGGCGCGAGCCAGCGTCGTCGAGATCCACGGCCGCACGTTCTGGTGCAACACCGACGGTGAGCTGAGTGGTCCGATGCGCCGCCAACGCTGGACGGTGCAGCCGCACGCCTTCACCCTGCTGCTGCCGACGCCGGAGCAGGCCGAACCGTCGGCGTAGGTCGGCTCTAGAGCCAACCCCTGCGGACGGCCTCCATCCCGGCCTGGAAACGTGTGTCGGCGCCGAGCTCGGCCAACATGGTGGCGATACGTCGGCGTACGGTGCGCAGGGACATGTGCAGGTTCCGGGCGATCTGCTCGTCCTTGGCGCCGCTGGCCAGCATCTCCAGCAACGCCTGATGCGGTTCGTCCCCCGTCGTACCCCGCAGCGCCGACGCACCGACGGCCCGGCTCCAGAGCTGTTCGTAGTAGGCGATGCACAGCGCGACGATCGAGGGTTCCCGGATCAGCAGCCGGGCCCCGCCGGTGTCCCCCCACCGCTGCGGAAGGATGGCCGCCTCGTCGCCGAACACGAGCATCCGGGTCGGCACTGTCGGCACCACCTTGACCGCCTCGCCCGCCCGCACCCGGGCATGGACCGACTGGGGGTTGAGCTCGATGACCCGAGACGGGTAGATGGCGCGCGAGGAGCGGCCGGCAGTGATGGCCTCGGTCACCGCGGCGTCCATCCGCTCGCCCATCGGCAGCATCCACTGGTCGGGGCGCAGCGCGCGCATCTCCCCCGTGCTGTGGGTGACGAGCGCTATCAGCAGGTCGCCGAACTCGGCGGCGGGGATGACGTCCACCGACACCGGCCACCGGCCGGGTCGCTGTCCGGACCGGTGCTCGGCGACGTACGTCCGCACAACGCCCTCCGCGGCGGCGAGCTGCTCCCCGAAGTCTCCCAGCCGGCGGGTCTCGTGCTGCAGCAGTCGGCCGAGGGCCAGCTCGGGCGGCTCGGCCGTGAAGACGCCGCCGCCGGCGCGGATGAGGCGGCGCTCCAGCAGCACGTCGATGTCGGCCTGGACGGTCTGGACCGGAGCGCCGATACGGTCGCAGAGCTCGTGGATGGTGCAGCCAGGGTTACGCAGGACGAAGCGATACGCCCGCTCCGCTGACTCCTCGACACCCAGCACCCCGAGCGGCCGGTGAGAAGGAACATCCGTCATGATGGCAGGTTAAGGCCACTGGCCGCTTCCTGCCACAATTTCGGTCGGCTGGTGGTGCACAATGCACCTAGCGAGCGCGGCTTCGGAATCGACGCAGGGGACGATTCCGTCGTCGCGCTCCCTGTTCGTGGCGAAGATGGGATCCCGCGTGGCGGCACTCCGACTCAGGCCGGTCACCCGCGTACCTCTGGCAGACGCCATCATGAGGCCATGAGCTTCGACAACCTGCTGGGTGGCCCGCCGCCCACCCTGCTGCCGCCCGACGCCGCCGCGACACTGCTTGCCGGCGGTGACGACCCGGAGGGGGTTGCCCAGCAGCACCCGGCCTCCTCGCTCGCGTGGGCCGTGATGGCCGAGCAGGCGCTGGCCGCCCAGCGTGACCTGCACGGGTACGCCTTCGCTCGCGTCGGCTACCACCGCGGGCTCGACGCGCTGCGCCGTAACGGCTGGAAGGGCCATGGCCCGGTGCCCTGGTCACACGAGCCCAACCAGGGCTTCCTCCGGTGTGTGGCCGCGCTGGCCCTTGCCTCAGAGCGGATCGGCGACGACGCCGAGGCAGCCCGTTGCACTGCACTGCTGGCCGACTGCGACCCAGCCGCACCGCGGTCGCCCGGCTGACGTCAGTCGGTGTCGGCGACGTCGGTGCGCAGTATCTCTTCGCGTTCGTGAGGTTCGTCGTAGCGCTCGTCGCGGCGGGTTGACCTGGCTCGCAGCGCCTCGATCGCGATCGGGATGAGCGACAGGCCGACGAGACCCAGCAGCATCAGGTCGATGTGGTCGGCGAGCACGTCGATCTGGCCCAGCCAGTAGCCGAGCAGCGTCACCCCGGTGGCCCAGAGGAAACCGCCGATGGCGGAGTACGTGATGAAGCGGCGGAAGGGCATCCGGCCGACACCGGCGGCCAGCGTGATGAAGGTGCGCACGATCGGCACGAAGCGGGCCAGCACGATCGCCCGGCTGCCGTACTTGTCGAAGAACGCAAACGTCTTGTCGACGTGCTCCTGCTTGAAGAAGCGCGAGTCGGGGCGGTTGAAGATCGCCGGCCCGACCTTGGCGCCCACGCCGTACCCGACGACGTTGCTCGAGATGGCTGACACAGTCAGGACCAGACAGGCCACCCATAGCGGGACGGTGATCGTGTCGTGCTGCGCGATGAGCAGGCCGACCAGGAACAGCAGCGAGTCTCCGGGCAGGAACGGGAACAGCCAGCACTCGATGAAGATGACCAGCACCGCACCCCAGAACGCGTACGGTCCGAACGTGTCGATCAGGTGCTGAGGATCGAGCCAGCCACCCAGCAGCAGCGTGTGCTGCACGTCAGTCATCACGCTTCCAGGGTATCTGCCGCGCGCATCCGTACATGAGCCTAGGGTGGCCAGGGTGGAGAGCCCGCCGCCGATCGAGCCGGACAGCGAGGCGGGCTTCGCGGTCGGTGTCGGCCCGTGGGACGGTCCGTTGCCTGCCGACGATCGGTACGATCCCGCGCTGCTCGTCGATGGTGACCGCCGCAACGTCGTGGACCGATACCGCTACTGGCGGCTCGAGGCGATCGTCGCCGACCTGGACACCCGACGGCACGCCTTCCACGTCGCCATCGAGAACTGGCAGCACGACTTCAACATCGGCTCGGTCGTCCGCACTGCTAACGCGTTCGTCGCGGCCGAGGTGCATGTGGTCGGCCGCAGGCGGTGGAACCGACGGGGTGCCATGGTCACCGACCGCTACCAGCACGTGCGTCACCACGAGAGCGTGACGAGCTTCGCCGAGTGGGCCGCCACGGAGTCTCTGCCACTGCTCGGTGTCGACAACCTGCCCGGCGCGTTGCCGCTGGAGCACAGCCGGCTGCCGGAGCGGTGCGTGCTGGTGTTCGGGCAGGAAGGGCCGGGCCTCACCGACGCGATGCGCAAGGCGTGTGCGTCGACGCTTTCGATCGCGCAGTTCGGCTCGACCCGCTCGATCAACGCCGGCGCCGCCGCCGCTATCGCGATGCACACGTGGATCCGCCAGCACGTCGTCGATAGCGAATGAGCGGGCCGTCCCGGCGTACGGGCGATGTCCGAGCGTTGGTCACGTGCTGTGGCAGGCGTCGGACCGACGCGGAATACTGGACGCGTCCACCGCACGACCGCGACCGAAGAGACCAAGACGGAGTCCCGAGATGCCCCTCGCCACGCCCGACGTGTACGCCGCGATGCTCGACAAGGCGAAGGAGGGCAGGTTCGCCTACCCGGCCATCAACGTGACGTCCTCACAGACGTTGCATGCCGCGATGCGCGGTTTCGCCGAGGCCGAGAGCGACGGCATCGTGCAGGTGTCCACCGGCGGGGCGGAGTTTCTGTCGGGCGCCTCGATCAAGGACATGGTGGCGGGCTCGCTGGCGTTCGCGGCGTTCGCTGAGGAGGCGGCGAAGAAGTACCCGGTGAACATCGCGTTGCACACCGACCACTGCCCGCAGGACAAGCTCGATGGCTTCGTGCGGCCGCTGCTGGCCGCGTCGAAGGAACGCGTCGACGCCGGCGGGCTGCCGATCTTCCAGTCCCACATGTGGGACGGGTCCGCCGTACCGCTGGAGGAGAACCTGTCGATCGCGAGGGAGCTGCTGGCGCAGGCGACCGCAGCCAAGATCGTGCTCGAGATCGAGGTCGGTGTCGTCGGCGGCGAGGAGGACGGCGTCGTGGGCGCGATGGACGACAAGCTCTACACGACGCCCGACGACGCACTGCGGACGGCGCAGGCGCTGGGGCTCGGTGAGCACGGCCGCTACATGGCCGCGCTGACCTTCGGCAACGTGCACGGTGTCTACAAGCCCGGCAACGTCAAGCTGCGCCCGGAGATTCTCAAGGCCGCGCAGGAAGCGGTGGCCAAGGAGCACGGGCTGGACGCTGACGCGAAGCCGTTCGACCTGGTCTTCCACGGTGGATCGGGCTCGACGCTCGAAGAGATCCGGGCGGCGCTCGACTACGGCGTGGTGAAGATGAACGTCGACACCGACACGCAGTACGCGTTCACCCGGCCGATCGTCGACCACATGTTCAGCAACTACTCCGGCGTCTTGAAGGTGGACGGCGAGGTCGGTGACAAGAAGGTCTACGACCCACGCGCCTACGGCAAGGCCGCCGAGGCCGGAATGGCGACGCGTGTACGCGAAGCCTGCGAGCACCTGCGCGCAGCCGGCACCGCCCTCCACTCCTGACCCCTCCTGCCCCCTTTTCCACTTCCGGGCGGCTGGCGTTTGCCATGTGAACAAGCCACCTGCACTGTTCACATGGCAAATCTGCCGTGCGGACAGTACATCTGCCTTGTTCACTTCGGCGCGATGCGATCGCGCCACCGACGAATCCACAGCCTTGAGCAGCCTGACGTTTGTCCACAAGAAGCTAAGCCTCGACCGCAGCTGTACGGCGATACCGGTCACCATCGTCGACATGCGAGGACTCCTAGAAGCGACAGCATGGAAGCAGGACGGCATCTTCACGCGAGCGCAAGCGATCGCCGGCGGGTTGACCTCCCGCGAGTTCACCACCATGACTGGAGCTACCGGGCCATGGGTTCGGGTCCGCTACGGCGTGTACGCCGAGCGCCGACGCTGGCAAGGACTTGACGACCCCGCTCGGGCACACCTCCGTGCCCTTGGTGCGCTACTCATGTGCGCCGACGACGCCGTGCTGAGTCACAGCTCCGCCGCCGCGCCGAACGGCTTGCCGCTCGTTGACGTCACCGACGGCCTCACACATCTCACCCGTGACGGCCAGCACCAGAGCAGTCGGACTCAAGCCGGCGTGAAGCACCACGTCGCCGCCCTCGGTCCCGAGCAGGTGCTGTCCGGAGAGTGGTTTGCTTTCACCGACCCCCTGCGGACGGTGCTCGACCTCAGCCGGGAATTCGGCTATCGCACCGGTCTCGTAGCTGCCGACGCGGCCCTCCGCCTAGGTGCCGACAACGAGCAGCTGCTGGCACGCGCCGACGCCTTGTCCACCGAGCCTCACGGTCCCGTCTTCGCCGCTGTCGCCAAGGCAGCCAACGGTCTCTCCGAGAGCCCGCTCGAGACGCTCGGCCGTACGGTCCTCGAGAGCATGGACATCACCGATCTCGAGCTGCAGCACCGCTTTGACTTCGACGACGGCACCTTTGCCTTGGGCGACATGTACTCGCCGGAGTTCGACCACCTCTTCGAGTGCGACGGTCGGCTCAAGTATCAAGATCAGTACGACGACTCAGGTCGGCTGGTTCTCGGCACGGAGATTCTCTGGAAGGAGAAGCTGCGTACCGACAAGGTTCGTGGACAAGGCACCGGATGCAGTCGCATCATCTGGGCGGACACCGTTCCCCACAACATCGAGCGCACCCGCCAGCGACTATGGCGCGAGATCGAGCAACAGCACCCGGGACGTCTCATCCGCTCGAGGCGACTTCCGTCGGCGTACGCCCGGCTCGCCTGGCCGAGCCATCAAGCGTCGAAGTGAACACAGCAGATGCACTGTCAGCACGGCAAATTCGCCATGTTCACAAGCCATCTGCATTGTTCACATGGCAAACGCCGGAGAGGGGAGGCGGGACGGTTACTTGGGGGTGGTGGTGGCGAGGTGGCCGAAGGCGACCATGCGCTCATCGGTGTGGAAGAGCTCCGCTGACGTGGTCAACGTGATCAGGGCGCGCGTCGGTGCGTCGGCCGCCTCGGACGTCGGCATCCCAGCAGGCCCCTCCCCGGCCGGCGGCTGCGGCACCGGGTCGATCACCCACGTCGCGGTGAACGGCACCTCGAGGTCCACGGGGTCAGTGTCGACCTCATAGGTGTAGGTCGCGGTAGACGTCTCCACGATGATCCTGTCCCCGGGGCGCAGCTGCGGCAGGTCACGGAACGGCTGCCCGTGCGTCACCTGGTACGCCGCCAGCGCGAAGTTGCCGATCTGTCCCGGGCCCGCCCCGGCGAAGTGCCCGACACCCTGCTCCAGGTCGGCGTCCCGGACGCCCTCGATCAGCGGCATCTCGTAGTCCGGGCCGAACCGGGGAATCCGGATCAACGCCGAGGCGCTGCCCCGGGCCAGCGGAGCTTCCGGGCCGAGCACGTCGCTGACGGTCGGTTGCTGCCACCGCTCGCGAATCTCCTGTTTCAGCACGGCTTGCGTCCGGTGCGCCACCATGTCGGTGCCGACGTACTGCCAGCCAACGTGCGCCAGCATGATCAGTCCGGCCAGCACGAGCACCACTCCCGCGAGTACGCCGACCCCCCGGACGGGCCGCCGGGTCGCCGAGGGACCGCTCGACCTGAGGTCGGGGTCCTCGGCGGTGACCGGTGTCGGTTTCGCCATGACGTGAGCAACTCTAGCCAGCCATCCCGACGACGGATGAGCTCGTCCATGACCCTGCTTGGGTGTGGACCACAGCCGTCAGCGCGGTGAAGCACCACGAGGCGGCCCGCCCCGGGCACTAGTGGTCATCTCTGTTAGTTCGTCGGGGTCCCCGCGGCCCAGGCACACACATCGCTGCGTTGGCATCGCTCGAGAGACGCCCAGTCTGCCTTCGCGACGCCACCTTGCGCTGCACGCACCTGAACCACGGCTACCCTCGACGAACTTCCGTCGATGACCACTAGCCTGGCCGGATGACGACTGCGCACGTGGCTGACCGGCTGCAGGGGATCGGCACCACGATCTTCGCGGAGATGTCGGCACTGGCGGCACGCACCCAGGCCATCAACCTCGGCCAAGGCTTCCCTGACACCGATGGTCCCTCGGAGGTCGTCGACGTCGCAGTGCAGGCGATGCGCGAGGGTCGCAACCAGTACGCTCCCGGCGCCGGCGTACCCGAGCTGCGCGCTGCCATCGCTCACCACCAGCACCGCTTCTACGGCCTCGACGCCGACCCCGAATCGGAGGTCCTCGTTACGACCGGCGCGACCGAGGCGGTCGCTGCCGCGCTCCTCGCTCTGGTCAACCCCGGTGACGAGGTCGTCGCACTGGAGCCGTACTACGACTCCTACGTCGCCTGTATCGCGATGGCGGGCGGTGTACGCCGACCCGTCACCTTGCGAGCCCCCGACTTCCGTCTCGAGCCCGGCACCCTCCGTGCTGCGATCTCCTCCCGCACCAAGGTGCTGCTCGTGAACACCCCGCACAACCCCACCGGTACCGTGCTCGACGATGACGAGCTGCAGGCGATCGTCGACGTCGCCTGTGAGCACGACCTCCTCGTCATCACCGACGAGGTCTACGAGCACCTGACGTTCGACGGCCTGCGTCACCGGCCCTTGGCGACGTTCGACGGGATGCGCGACAGGACACTGACGATCTCCAGCGCCGGCAAGACGTTCTCGTTCACGGGCTGGAAGGTGGGATGGGCGGTCGGTCCCGCTCACCTGATCCGTGCTGTCATGACAGCCAAGCAGTTCCTGACGTTCACGTCCGGGGCGCCGCTGCAGCCCGCCATCGCCTACGCCCTCGGCCTCGACGACTCCTACTTCGAGCAGCTCGGCGCCAACCTGCAAGCCAAGAGAGACAGGCTCTGTGCTGGCCTTCGTGACGTCGGCCTCACAGTCTTCGAGCCACAGGGCACCTACTTCGTCACCACCGACATCCGGCCGCTGGGGTACGCCGACGGACTGCGCTTCTGTCTCGACCTGCCCGAGCGCTGCGGCGTGGTCGCGATCCCGCACGCGGTCTTCTATGACGACAAGCAGGCCGGAAAACCGCTGGTGCGTTGGGCTTTCTGCAAACAAGACGAGGTGCTGGACGACGCCGTGCGACGGCTGCGCACGCTCAGCGGCTGACGGACTTTCCTGCCTTGTAGTCGAACCACTCCTTGGACCCGATCAGCACCAGGGCGCTGGCGGCGCCGACGTAGACGATGCTCAGCAGAGCCTGTCCTCCGCCGCCGCCGGTGGCCGTCCCATACAGGCTGAAGGCCACCCACAGCCCGCCGAGCACGACGAGAACGATGGCAGCCCACCGCTTGCCGGTGAAGGCCAGGATCGAGAACACCAAGGTGAGCAGGCACCACACAACAACGATGGCGCCGACAAACTGCAAGATGTGTTGAGTCTCGGCGCGATCCATGTCCGAGGGCAAATCTGTCAAGAACGCGTCACTGCTGCTGGCGGCGACCAAAGAGACACCTACGAGCAACCCCAGTGCGCTGCCGATCCACGCCATGATGCACCCGGCAAGCAGGGTGCCCGGCCGACTGGGAGCGGGTCGGCCATCGCCGTAGCCGTACGGATCCCCTCCAGGAGGGGGCGGTGGCGGGTAGGACGACGCGGGTGGACCGGCCTGATACGACACGTGGACTCTCCAGGGTCTGTCGGCGTGGTGGCGGCAGCCTAGCGGTCGCGCTCAACGGGGACGTGGCGGAGGCGGCGGCGGGGGGCGGGGGCCCGTGGCGGCAGGCGGTACGCCGGGACCGCCGGCGTACCCCGCATCTCCCGCGTCGCCCCCACTTCCCGCGTCGCCCCCACTTCCCGCGCCGCCCGCATCTCCGGCAAGGGTGAACCACTCCCGCGCCGGTTTGCTCCACAAGAGCAGCACGGCGCTGGCGACGTACACCGCCACCACCCACAGCTGCGGACCGGCAACGAGCGTCACCAGCACGGTCAGTATCCCCATCACGCTGAGCACGAGGCGCGACGACGTGTTGCGGTGGAGCACGAACCAGCCGAGCACGAGAGACGCGGAAGCGAACACGCTCGTCACCATCAGCATGTACTTGACGGTCTGACGGGCGAGGTCGAGCGTAAGGTCGTAGCGCGCGAGAACGTCCCGGCCGATGACATCACGCAGGAACGCACTCATGCCGGCGGAGTACAGCTGCGACATCCCCTGGAAGACACCGACGAGCGCGAAGACACTGCCGAACAACGTCAGGAACCCCGCGATGGTCACCTGCGGCGGACGGCTCGGGTCGGCGCGCGCCGGTGAGCTCACGCCCGCTTCACCTCGAGGGTGTCGCGCGTGCTGTCCACATCCACCGTCACAGTGTCTCCGTCTGCGACCTCACCTGCCAACAATGAGCGCGCCAGCGCGTCACCGATCGCGCTCTGCACAAGCCGGCGCAGGGGTCGGGCACCGTACGCCGGGTCAAAGCCGGTGAGCGCCAACCACTCCCGCGCGGCAGGCGTGACGTCCAACGCGATGCGGCGCGACGCCAGTCGCGCGGCGAGCGCCTGCACCTGCAGGTCGACGATCGCGGCGAGCTCTTCGATGCCGAGTGCGTCGAACAGCACCACCTCGTCGAGCCGGTTCAAGAACTCCGGCTTGAAAGCGGCGCGGACCATCGACATCACCGCTTCACGTTTGGCCGCGTCGTCGAGCTGGCCGTCGACGAGGTACTGCGACCCGAGGTTGCTGGTCAAGATCAAGATCGTGTTGCGGAAGTCGACGGTGCGACCCTGCCCGTCGGTGAGGCGGCCGTCGTCTAGAACCTGCAACAAGATGTCGAAGACCTCCGGGTGCGCCTTCTCGACCTCGTCGAGCAAGATGACGGAGTAGGGGCGACGACGCACGGCCTCGGTCAGCTGACCCCCTTCGTCGTAGCCGACGTAACCGGGCGGGGCGCCGACCAGGCGCGCGACGGAGTGCTTCTCGGAGTACTCGCTCATGTCGACCCGCACGATCGCGCGTTCGTCGTCGAACAAGAAGTCCGCCAGGGCTTTGGCCAGCTCGGTCTTGCCTACGCCGGTGGGGCCGAGGAACAAGAAGGAGCCGGTGGGGCGGTCGGGGTCAGAGATTCCGGCTCGCGCCCGGCGTACGGCGTCGGAGACGGCCGTCACCGCGGCGCGCTGGCCGATCAGCCGTCGGCCGAGCTCGTCTTCCATCCGCAGCAGCTTCCCGGTCTCACCCTCGAGCAGCCGCCCCGTCGGGATGCCGGTCCAGGCCGAGATCACCTCGGCGATCTCGTCGGCACCGACCTCTTCCTTGACCATCAGGTCGACCGGTTCGGCGGCCTCTTCTGCCTGCGCCTGGTCGAGCTCCGTCTCCAGCTCGGGGATCCGGCCGTACAGCAGCTCCGACGCGTGCCCGAGGTCGCCGTCGCGCTGGGCCCGCTCGGCCTCGGTCCGCAGCTCGTCGATCCGCTGCTTGATCTCACCGACCCGGTTCAGGCCCTGCTTCTCTCGCTCCCACCGTGTCTCGAGCGCGCGCAGCTGCTCCTGCCGGTCTGCCAGCTCGGCACGCAGCGTGCCCAGCCGTTGGACGGAGCCGGCGTCGGCCTCCTTCTCGAGGGCGAACTCCTCCATCTTCATCCGGTCGACGGCTCGGCGGAGCTCGTCGATCTCGATCGGGCTCGAGTCGATCTCCATCCGCAGTCGCGACGAAGCCTCGTCGACAAGGTCGATCGCCTTGTCTGGCAGCTGACGACCGGTGATGTAGCGGTCGGACAGCGATGCTGCCGCGACCAGCGCCGAGTCGGCGATCGACACCTTGTGGTGCGCCTCGTAGCGCTCCTTGAGCCCGCGGAGGATCGCGATGGTGTCCTCGACGCTCGGCTCACCGACGAAGACCTGCTGAAAGCGCCGCTCCAGCGCCGGGTCCTTCTCGATCCGCTCGCGGTACTCGTCGAGGGTGGTGGCTCCGATCATCCGCAGCTCACCGCGAGCCAGCATCGGCTTGAGCATGTTGCCGGCATCCATCGAAGAGTCCCCGGAGGCGCCTGCGCCTACGATGGTGTGGAGCTCGTCGATGAACGTGATGACGTGGCCGCCGGACTCCTTGATCTCGGCAAGTACGGCCTTCAGCCGCTCCTCGAACTCGCCGCGGTACTTCGCCCCCGCCACCATCGCAGCGAGGTCGAGTGACAGCAGTCGGCGACCCC
>JAABUR0100002296.1_pt1 | contig 29803 bp, 23 predicted proteins | sample 5560091 | NCBI WGS metagenome assembly JAABUR01 (sample SAMN10711879, study PRJNA513375) | rock metagenome | isolation source: Antarctica rocks | place: Antarctica: Victoria Land, University Valley sud
GCATCTCCGATCAGGTCATGGAGATTGCCTGTGGCCTGCACAATCTGCGTGTCTCCTGCCGACACCCGTTTACAACGCTCGACGTGCGGGACTTCGTTTGCCCCGCTTAAACCCGATAATGTCTAATCAATCGTGACGCTGAACGTGAGCGTCCTTCGGTCATCGCGTCGCTTTGCATTTTTTGCCCTGCCGCTGCTGTTCTTGATTGGAGGATCGTCATGCTCTCATTCGCGCTCCTTTGTCGTTCGCGCTCCTGGGCTGTGCTTAGTTTGCTCACCCTGAGCCTGCTGCTGGTGCCCCCCAACGCCCGCGCCGGCACTTACGCCTTCACTGGCTACACCGTCACACCCGGCAGCGGCGACACCGCCACCTATACCCCCAACAACTACCCCACCGCCACCGACAGCAGGAGCGCCTTCACCTCCTACGGCGGCGCCCCCGAATACTATAGTGTCGTCGCCAACGACAAGATCACCGCCGCCTTCACCTGGCAGCCGACGAACGGGAACAGCGCCGCCGACCCGCCCCCATCCTGCGCCATCATCCAGCAAACGTCCTCGGTGAGCTGGACCGGCGCGGTGACGGGGAACCCGCCGCTGCCCACGGGCGACTGCGACACGGGTCTGCCCGCTTCCGTCTCGACCTACACGACGGGTTATCTGACCAAGGGCGGTTCGGGGACCTACTACTCGTTGAAATCTCAGCCGGGGGCTTCGTTCACGGTGGACTGTACGCCGACGGCGAGCAGTTCGGGCAGCAGCGGTTCTCCGGGCAGCGGCAGCCACAGCAGCGTCAGCATCTTCTACTCCGCCTCCGCCAGCCCTGTCACCATCACCCCCGGTGGCACGACCCCCGACAGCAGCGGTGCCCTGAACATTCTGGTCGGCCAGGGCTGCACGGCCAGCCTGAACACGCCGCCATTCAGCGTGTCGCAGCAGTCCGGCTGGACTTGGACCGTCTCCGGCACCAAGTTCCAGAGTTGGAACGTCTCGTCCGATCAGCAGACCGCCACACTCATTCCTGTTCCCAATCCTCTCACCGATCCCACTCCTCAGTGGTTCTGGAACGACCTAGGTCCTAGTCCCACACCCGAGACGGTGGTATGTACTGCGACCGTGACGCCGTCCGCCGGTCAGGGTTCGCCCTTCACTGTCACCGCGACGCAAAAAGTAACCGTGCAGGAGCCGGACTGGCAATCAGGACTACAAGCAGGCTATATGCAGGTCAACACATTGGACTCCTCCTTTCCAAGCAATTATGCACTCTGGGCTGGGCCACCAGTAGTCAATCCACTCGGGGCAAACGGTGGTATGGGCTGGCAAGCTAAGGTGGAAACTCCACAAACTCCTGTCCCATTTGGACGGGGAAGTTTAGAAATCGTGCAGCTCGATACGCCGAACGACAGTTACACGACCTACACAAACCCCGTCCAAACACATACCGATCCGCTCAACACTGCTATTCATTATAAGGGTTTGGATGTAACTTGTCCATACCAAAATTACGTCTTTGCAGAATCGACTGACCCAAATGCCAGGTATTCAAATGGGGATGCTCCTGGACTACAACTGACCGGATTTAAGGTGCTGGTAGCAGGAACACCAACAACCGTCGTTGCGGCCTCCGCGTCGTTTAACGGCGACTACTACGACTACCTGATGTACCAACCACCGAGCAGCGGAACCAGCGTCAGTTGGGTCCCTTTGGGGACGCTCCATTGGAGCGTCACGAGCAGTGCCACTCTCCCGGACTCGAAGTTGTGGTCTGACTATAAAACAGTTCACGGGTCGGACTCGGCGGGAACAGTTACCCCTGACCAGGACCATTTCGTACCCGGAAACGCTTTTCCCTTGTGGACGATACTTAACAAACCTCAAGCTTACTGAGTGCAGGACCAAGCCTGCGGCACGAACAAGTGCCTGAAGTCGAAAGGAATAGTACTGTGAATAAGAACTTGAAAACGTCGCTGCATGGGGTCGTGCTGGGCCTCATGCTCGCCACCGCCTGCGCTCTCGTCGGACAGCCGGCGCAAGCCCAGCTCGGCGCACAGAATGGGTCTCGGGGGGTTACGTTCACCCCGGAAGGCCTGGCGGCAATGGATCAGGCGGGTCAGCTAGACCATGACGCGGCAATGGCCCTGCACGCGGGCAGGTACGCGGAGGCGGAAGCCACCGAGCGGCAGTCCATCGCTCTTTGCCCGTTCCATACCGAACTACCGGAAGAGGTGCTGGCGCAGGCGCTGGACGCGCAGGGGAAGGAACAGGAGGCGCTGCAAGTCTATCAGAGGTTGGTGACGGACCGGCAACCGCGTAACCTGCTGCCCTTTGCCCTACTGCTGCTGAAGTCGGGGCAGTGGGAGCAGGCTGTTGCCGCTTACAACCAAGCGACAGTCCTCTACCCGGAATCGAATCCCGTGCGGGCTAACAGCCACTTCTCGCCCGATGTTCTTGACGCGACCAACCTGGCTGTGATGATCCACATCGCGCGCGGCCAGATTTACAGCGCGCATCCCGACTGGGTGGGAGAGCCTCGGAATACCGAGGCGTTTGCCGAGTATGGGAAGGCGCTGCAACTCGCGCCGAACTCCGACCTGGCGAACTACTACTACGGCACGGGCTGGCAGCAGTTAAGCCCTGCCGAGCGGGCGAAGGCGGGCAGTGTCCAGCAGGCCAGAGCGGCCTTGCAGAAGGCGGTGAAGCTAGGCAAAGGAGGGGTCAAAAAGGCGGCGCAGAAGGCGCTGCTGGTCGCAATGAAGACCAAGTGAGGGCGCTGCCGCCCGAACGAACGCGAACGCCCGGCCTCGTGCTTTGAGGCTGGGCGTTTGGCTGCCGGGAGCAGGGTACATCAAGGGCTGTTCCAGGCCGCGCCCAGCGCAGCCAGCCGAACCTGCCCAACCCATCTACACGACGGGTTATCTGAGCAAGGCGGGCAGGGGGACCTATTACGCAAAGTAGGCAGGGCACAAAGAACCTGCACGAAACAGTCGGCATAGAAGAAGTGAAAATAAACAAGCCCGACCTCACCAGAGGCCGGGCTTTTGCTTTGCGCGCTCCCTGCTGCTGCTTGGGGTACAATGAGGGCAAGTCTTCCATGAAACGCTTCGTCCTCAACATCGCCGGGCTGTTCGTCGCCATCGTCGCCGTGCTGTTCGGCATCCCCAGCCTGTACCTGATGGCGGCCATTTTGTGGCTCATCCCCGCCGTTTCCTACGTCATGGGCTGGCTGATGCTCGGCGGGCTGACCTGCGAGCGCGCCCTGCCCCTGTCGGCGACGGCGGGCGAGGCTGTGCCGCTGACGTACCGGCTCGGCAACGCCAGCCGGCTGCCCAAGTTCTACCTGCTGGTGCGCGACGCGCTCCCACGCGGCGTCGGGTTCGTCGGCGGCCCGCCGCCGCTCGTCTTGAGCGTGTGGCCGGGCGAGGAGGGGATCGCCCGCTGCCAAATCGAAGCGCGGCGGCGCGGCGTATTCCCTATCGGCCCGGCCCAGATCTACTCGACCGACCCACTCGGCTTGCAGACGTTCGCGCAGCGGATGCCGCTGGTTTCCGAGCTGACCGTCTACCCCGCCCTGGTCCCCATCCAGGAGTCGTGGCTGCGCGGCGCGGCCGTCCAGGGGTGGCGCGGCACGGCCAGCGCGCTGACGCGCGGGGTGGGGGACGACTTTTACGGCGTCCGCGAATACGCGCCCGGCGACGAGCTGCGCCGCGTCCACTGGCGCACCGCCGCCCGGACCGGCACGCTGGCCGTCACCGAGTACGCCCAGGGCGTGACGCTGGACGTCACCCTGGCCCTGGACCTGTCGTGCGAGGCGTATGCCGGAACCGGCGCAGGCGAGGACGGCGCGCTGGAATGCGCCGTCACCCTCGCGGCCACGCTGGCCGACGACCTTCTGCGCCACGGGCACACCGTCCGGCTGCTGATCGCCCTGTCCGGCGCGGACGAGGCCGCCCCCGCGCGCAGCCCGGAAGAGATGCCCCGCTTCCTGGAAACGCTGGCGCGCGTGCAGGCGACCGCGACCCGGTCCCTGGCCGACGTGCTGGAGGCGGACGGGGCGGCGGGCGGACGGGCGGCGACCCTGGTGACGATCACGCCGGACGCCCCCGACCCGCGCCTGACCGAACGATTGGAAGATTGGACTGCGCGCGGCGGGCAGCGCTTCGGCTTCGCGCTGGACGCGGCCTCGTTCCGCGCGGGCCGGCCCGCGCTGCCCGACTCCTTTGGCGGGTCCGGGGTGCGCGTCGTCCGGCGCGGCGACGACCTGCGGACGATCCTGGAAAGGCACGACGATGGCTGGAGTGGATAATGCGCGGCAGAATGCGGCGGGCGCCGCCGAGACGCCCAGCCTGCCGCTGTACCTGGCGGGGGGCGTGATCGCGCTGTGCGGCATCCTGGCCGCCAGCGCCGCCCTGCCCCAGCCGGACCCCGGCTGGATAGGCCGGACGCTGGCGCTGACGGGGCTGGGGATCGTGTTCTCCTACGGCAGCCGTCAAATGGGGATCAAGTCCCAGACCGTGGACTTCGGCTTCGCCGCCGTCATCCTGCTGCTGCTGGCCGGCATCGTCGGGGGGCAGATCGTCCTGGAGCAGTTCCTGCCGGTGGGGGCGGACACCCCCAACCTGCATATCCTCTCGGCCCTGGTCTGGATCGGCACGGTCTGGGCCTGGGCGTTGCGCAGCGACAACCGCGTGATGGGGACCGCCGTCCCCGCCATGGCCGTGCTCGGGCTGGCGGCCTCGGTGGACCTGAACGACCCGGTCTTGGTCTGCTTCGGCGTCTTCATCCTGACGGTCATCTTTCTGCTGATCCACCAGAACTTTCTGCAAAACCGGGCGCGGGCGGCGGCTGAGGCGCGCAGCGCCGTTCCCCCGCGCCTGCTGCTGGCCCAGTTCGCCCAAACCGGGCTGTGCGGCCTGGCCGTGCTGCTGGCGGGGCTGGTCGTGATCGTCCCCGCCCAGGCCGTCTTCGCGCGTCTGTCGCTGGCGCAGGCGATCCGGCGGCTGGCCGCCATCCGGCCGCCCATCCCCGCCGCCAGCGCGGCCCAGCGCTTTTCGGACGACGACAACTTGCAGATCGGGACCGGCGCCGCCTGGTCGTCGAGCGCCGAGGTCGTGATGCGGGTGACGCCCTCCGACGGCCAGGAGCACTACTGGCGCGGGCGCACCTACGACCTTTATACCGGCGCGGGCTGGCAAAGCTCGATGGAGGAGGCGAAAACGCCCGCCCAAGACGCCGGCCTCGATGCCGGCGGCGAGCGCTATGACGTCGGCCCTCTCCTGACGCCGGGGGACGTAGACGATCCCGCCGTCCCGCCGATGACCGCCCTGTTCCGCGTCCTGGGCGACACCAATCAGTTCTACTACGCCGCCGGCCCGCGCCAACTCATCCTGGGGGTGGACGCGGCTCGGTTCAATCAGGGCGCGCGTGAAGGTAAGGACGGCCGGCTGGACTTCGTTTCCGGCGGCCCCGTCCATTTCCCCTACGCCGTCGTCTCCCGCCCCGCCCCGGACGCGGCCAAGCCCGAAACCCAGGACCGCCTGCGCCGGGCGGGAACCGATTATCCGTCCGAAGTGCGGCGGCTCTACCTGAGCACGAGCGGCAGCGGCATCACGCAATCCGAAGACCTGGCCTTCTTCCGCCAGGCCGTGGCCGAGGCCGTCCGGCCCCTCCCGCCGGGTCGCCGCGACCCGCTGGACGAGGCGCTGGCCCTGCGCGCCTGGGTTTCGCAGCGCTGCGTGTATTCCCTCGCCCCGCCGCCGATCCCCGAAGACGCCGACCATGTGCGCTACTTCCTCAGCGACAAGCGTCGGGGCTACTGCGACATGTTTGCCTCTTCGCTGGCGGTCCTCTGCCGCACGGCGGGCATCCCCGCGCGGCTGGCGACCGGCTTCGCCCCCGGCGACCCGAACGGCGACAGCTTCAACCTGCGCGGCGAGGACAAGCACGCCTGGACCGAAGTCTACTTCCCCGGCGCGGGCTGGGTGGCCCTCGATGCCACGGAGGGATCGGTCACCGACGGCTCCGTCCCCACCGCCAAAGGACGGGGGCGGGCCGACTGGCTGAACTGGCTCGCGCGGCTCCGGGCCGGCCTGGGCGCAGGCTGGGGCCTGGTGTCCCCCCTGCTCGCCGGCATCGCGCTCATCGTGGGCTACGTCCTCAAGACCGAGGTGTACGACCGCTGGCGCGCGAATCGCTCCCGTTCGTTCCGCGCAGGCGCCGTCCCGGCGCAAGCCCCGCGCACCGAGCTGGGGCGGCGCTATGCGCGCCTCGCCCGCGCCCTGGCCCGCCTGGGCCTGCCGCGCCGCCCGTCCGAGACCCCCGCCGAGCACGCCGCCCGCGTCGTGCCGCGTCTCCCCGCGCTGGAACGCGAGTTCGGCGTTTCCCTTTCGCGGCCCCTCGTCCTCGCGCTGACCGGCGCCTTCACCCAAGCCTGCTACGCGCGCCCCGGCGCCCTGGCAGGCGGCGTGGAGAAGTGGGACGAAGCCTTGCCGCGCTTCGAGGCCGCCGCCCGCCGGGCCGTTTTGCTGCGTCTGTGGCGGCGGATCGTCTCCCCCGGCTCGCCGAGGGCGAACGCAAGGACCTGAGAGGCAAGAAGGAGAGGCAAGAAGGAGAGGCAAGAAGGGCGGAAAAGAAAGGGCGGAAAAGAAAGTGGAAAAGAAAGGGCGGGGGAACCCCGTCCCTCTTTCTGAACCCCTCCCTTTGAGGGAAGGATGGCGCGCTTGCGCGCCGGGATAGGATCGTTTCATCTATGGAACTCGACTACTCGAAACTCGCCAAAGGCTTCCCTGAGCCTATCCAGCGCGTCTACCTCTTCCTGGGCAGCGACGACGCGCTGAAGCGCGAAGCCTGGCAGAAGCTGACCGGGCCGCTGCTCGACCCGTCCTTCGCCGACTTTGACCGCGAGGAGCGCGACATCCCGCCGACCGGGGCCGGCGAGCCGGGCGAGGCCGCCCGCGCCGTGCTGGCCTCGGCGGGGGGCGCCCCGATGACCTCCGAGCGCCGCGTCGTGGTCGTCACCAACATCCAGCGCCTGGGCAAAGAGGACCAAGAAGCGCTGGCGGCGGGCCTGCCCAAGCTGGGCGACTTGTCCTGCCTTGTCTTAGTGGCTGGGGCGACGGAGTACGACGCCGGAAAGGCGAAGGGGAAGGCCGTGGCGGCGAAGCTGCTGGCCGCCATCGCCAAAGCCGGCGCGACCGTGCTCTGCGACGCGCCCGGCGAGAGCGGCCTTCAGGCCCGCGCCAACGCCCTGCTCAAAGCGCGCGGCAAGACAATCGAGCCGGCCGCGCTGGCCCTGATTACCGACCGGGCCAAGGCGACGGCGGCGGAGCGGGGCGGGAGCGGCAAGACGGGCGACCTTCACGTCCTGATGAACGAACTGGAAAAGGCCATCGCCTACGCCGGCGACCGGGCCCAGGTCACCCGTGCCGATGCCGAAGCCGTCGGGATGCATACCGTCCAGGACAACATCTTCGCCCTGCTGGACGCCGTGGGGCATCGCGACCCGCGCCGCGCCCTGGACGAAGCCGACAAGATGCTGGACGTGGGCGACAAGCCGGACGGCGTCGCCGCGCGGACGTTCGTCATGCTGGCCCGGCACCTGCGCCACCTTTGGGGGGCGAAATATCTCGCTGACCAGCGCTTGAACGGCTTCAACGTCAAAGGCGGCCTGCCGCCCGACGTCCAGGCCGTCCTGTCCGGCGAAATGATCGGCATGACCGCCCGGCAGTCGTTCCTGCTCAAGAACTTGCAGGATCAGGCGCGCGGCTGGACTTACCCCGCCCTTGCCGACGGCCTGCGCCGCGTCCTGGCGAGCGATCTGGCGATGAAAAGCATTCCTCCCGGCGCGGCGCTGGGCGCGAAAGCGCCCGCTGACGATCCGGCCTCCAATCTTCGACTCCTGGTGGTGGAACTATGCCGTCCCTCATGATGCGACACGGGGCTGAACCCCCGTGCTTTAAAAGTGCAAGCCCCCGCCTGCGCGGGCGAAGATTTCTGATCCGTTCTTATGCCCGCGCAGGCGGGGATTTGCACTTCCAAAGCCCCGCCGTTCAGGGCGGGGTACATGCCCTCCTGATCCGCGCCCTCCATTGCACGCTCATCCTTGCTCTCGCGGCCCTGACTTCGTGCGTCCAGGCCGCGCCCAGGGTCGCCGTGCGCGCCTTGCCGTCGCCCGGCTTGGCCGCCTACGGACAAGCCGAGTGGACGGTCACTCTGGACAAGACCTACGCCAACCCCTTTGACCCGGACGAGATCGCCGTGGACGCCGCCTTCACCGGCCCGCGCGGTCAAGTCCTGCGCCTGCCCGGCTTTTGGTCCCAGGACTTCCACCGGCAGGCGAACGCCGACAGCTCCGAGACCCTACTGCCGCAGGGAGCGCCCGAATGGCGCGTCCGCTTCTGCCCGCCCGCGCCGGGCCGCTGGCGTCTCGCCGTCACCGCCCGTGACGCGACGGGGATCGGAGCATCGTCCCCTATCACGTTCACCGTCCAGCCCTCGAAAGCGCCCGGCTTCGTCCGGCGTGCCCCCGGCAGCGACCGTTACCTGCAATTCAGCAGCGGCGCGTCCTTCTTCCCGATTGGCGAGAATGTCTGCTGGGCCGGGCGGCGCGGCCTAGCCGATTACGAAACATGGTTCCCACACCTGTCGGCGGCGGGCGGCAATTACGCCCGTTTATGGATGGCGAACCGGCCCCTGGAACACGGAAAGAACGGCCTCGGCCGCTACGACCTCGCCAGCGCCTGGTATTTCGATCAGGTGCTCCGTCTCGCCGCCCGGCACGGCATCCACTGCATGATGGCCCTGGGCACTTACGGGGAATTCACGACCGGCGGCTACTTCAACGAGGGGCAGTGGCCGGTCAACCCCTACAACAAGGCCAACGGCGGTCCCGCCGCGACTCCCACTGACTTCTGGACCGATGCCACGGCCCGCGCCCTGTACCGCCGCCGCCTGCGCTACCTGGTCGCCCGTTACGGCCCGGAAACGAGCCTGGCCTTCTGGGAGTTTTGGAACGAGACCGACGCCCCCGCGCCCTGGGTGCGCGAGATGGGGACTTATCTCAAGCAGAATGACCCGTACCGGCACCTTGTCACCAATTCCTACGCGACGACCGGCGTCCCGGCCGTCTGGAACCTGCCGCAGATTGACCTGACCCAGACGCACCGCTACGGCGATGAAGGCACGATGAAGGACATCGCCCCGGTCATCCTCGACGACGCCCGGCAGCACGACCGCTATGCCAAGCCGCACTTCGTGGGCGAGTTCGGCATCTCCTGGCGCGGCGAAGACGCCAAGTTCGACCCCAACGGCATCGGCACCAACCTGCACAACGGCCTGTGGGCCAGCGCCCTGACGGGGAATGCGGGCGGGGCGTCCATCTGGTGGTGGGACAACTATGTCGAACCCAAAGACCAGTACCCCCGGTTCACCGGCCTGGCACGCTTCGCGGCGACGGTGGACTGGCCGCGCCGCCGGTTCGCCCCCCTCGCCCTCCCGCCGCCGACGCGCGGCGCGAACGCGCCCGAAACCTTCGCCGACCTGGTCCTTTCCCCCACGGCGGCCTGGGGCGAGAAAGCGGCCGCGCCAGTCGTCGTCCACCCCGACGGCACGACGACGGGCGGCCCGCTCCTGTCCACCCTGTTCGGCCCCGAAAAGCCCGACAGCCGCAGCGTCCTCACCCTGCGCGTCAATCTGCCGCGCCCGACGACGCTCACCCTGCACATCGGAACCGTCTCCCACAAGGGCCGCCTGTGCGTCGGTCTGGACGGCCGGCCCGCCGGTGACTATGTTTTCAACGCCGCGCCCGGCTTGGGCGGCGGCTACGAGAGCACTAAGTCGTTCCCGGAATACGGCGGCGTCTACCAGGCCCTCTTCAACACCGACCACACCCTGGCCCTGCCCGCCGGTCCGCACGTCCTGACGCTGGAAAACACCGAGGGCGACTGGCTCCAGATCACCACGCTCACGCTCGCCCGCGCCCTTTCCTCGCGCTATGCCCTCCTGCGGACAGCGGCCCTTCAGGACGCCGCCACGGGCGAAACCCTGCTGTGGCTCCAGGACCCCGACTCGAACTGGTTCAACGACCGCGCGGGCAAAACACCGTCGCCCCAGACCGGCATCCGCCTGGCCCTCCCCGTTCCGCGCCCCGGCCTGTACCATCTCGCCTGGTGGGACACCCGCCGGGGCATCGTGCTCCAGTCCCAGCGCCTCTCCGCCCAGGGCCGCCGCCTGCTCGTCCCCGTCCCCCCCTTCACCCGCGACATCGCCCTGCGCCTCGTTCTGGCGAGGCCGCCCCGGCAAGCCTCCCTCAGCGCCGGGATGCCACGCTCACGGAGCGACGACCGACATTCCGCCAGAGAGTGACGGCAGTTTGATCGGGCGTGGAGCCGAAATTGAAGTTCCCCGTCACGAGGTCGGTCTTCCCGTCACCGTAAATGTCGCCCGCATCGCAGGTGGCGTGGTTGCAGGAGCCTTTCTCCAGCGCGTAGCGCTCGAAGCTGCCGTCCTTCCGCTGATCCAGATAAATGATAGAGTCGAGGGTGGCAGGCTTGAGCCACCGGCGCAGGTCGGGCGTCAGGCTCACCGCGAAGACGCCGAGGCGGCCATTGTGATTGACGTCGGCCGCCACCGCCCGCATGGCGCCGTACATCGTCGTCAGCTTCCGCGTCGTGTAGGGGTAGCTCCCGTGGTCGGCGAGCCAGTAAATGCCCTGGAGTGACCGAGGGACTGCCGTATCGAACATGTCCCCGGCGGCGTAGAGCACCCCCGGTTTCTGAGTGGGGCTGAGGCGCGTCAGCTGGATCGAGTCCGAGCCGAGGGCAGGACTGGAGCCGGTGAAAATCGTCTTTTCGACAAAGCGCCCGCCGCCTTGGTTGATAAAGGCAACGACGGTTTCATACTCGTTGGAAATCAGGGCCGTGAAGTCCGGCCTGCCGTCATGGTTGAGATCGCAGACCGGCACATGGATCGTCCCCGCCCGGCTGTCCAACTGGTGCGGGATGAACTTCGGATGGGACCAGTCCTTCGTCCGGTTCTGGAGCCATAAGATGCTGCCGGTCCTCTCATGGCCGAACTCGGCGACCGCCAGATCGTTGAGTCCGTCCCCGTCGAAGTCCGCCATCTCCACGTCGGTGACGCGGCCGACCCCGCTCAGAAGCGTGTACGGGGTGTAGGTGCCGTCGGCATGACCCCGGAGCCAGATCACCCGGCCCACTTTGGCGTCGGTGGGGTGGAACTCGCCGAGGTCCGCCACCAGGATGTCCTTGATGCCGTCCCCGTCGAGATCAACCACCTGGGTGTGGCCGGGATGTCCCAACTTCGCCAGAATTTGAAAATGGGGCGACGCCTCGTAGGGCTTCATCAGCATGACATTGCCGGTGCCCATGTCGCAGGCCAGCAGGTCAAGACGCTTTTGGCTGGAAAGATGCACCAAGTTGACGTTGGAGATGACCGGATGCGCCACTCCGGGCTCACGGAAGCGGACGGGTTGGAAGCGCACCGGGCAAGGCTCGGTCCGGTCCGTGTCGGGGACCTGGGGCAGGGACTTCGGGGCGCGGTTCTCGAAATAATGCACCATCTGCTCGCGCGGCGGCGGGTGCAGGGGCAGGTGGGCTTTGGCCAGGAACTCGTACCCGTTCTCGACCTGACTCCTCCAGACGGAGCGCGGGAAGTTGCTGGGGTCGGTGTAGGCGTGGCAGGCGGCGCACATCTCGTGCGCCTGTTGGTCGGTCGCCTCCACGGTCTGGGCTATGAAGGGCTTAGGCTGCGGCACATAGGGTGGATCCTGTTTGGGGAGCCACAGGTAGCCGACTCCCACCGCGCCCAGGGCCACAGCACCCGCGCAGCTCAGTACCGCTTTCCAGAAAAAACGACCGCTGCTGTTAGACATGAAGAATTCTCACTTTCAGAATTGATGGCTTCACTATACCACACGGCGGCTTGCGCCGTTCGTGGCCGTTGGCTTGTTTTGCCGGCTTGTCCTGTTGGCTGGTGCTCTTGCTAGGACCGTGGGAGTTCAATCAAAAACCCGCCACTTCATTGGAAGTGGCGGGTTGTAAAAAGTGGAGCTAAGGAGACTCGAACTCCTGACTTCTACAATGCGAATGTAGCGCTCTACCAACTGAGCTATAGCCCCAAAAGCAAGTTCATTCTAGCACAGGCGGGGCGGCGTTGTCAAGGCCCGGCTTGCGTCAGGCAGGGTAATTGCATATAGCCCCGGCACTGGAAGCGCTGGTCTACTCGCAGTGAAAGTGCCTCCGGCACTGAGGATGAGCCTGAGGACGGTGGTTCTTTAGTCGCGGAGCGACTTTCATTCCAGAGTAGACCGGCACTTCCAGTGCCGGGGCTATATGCAATCGCCCTGTTGCGTCGGGCCATAGGTTATTAGGAGGCAACTCACGAACGAGGGAAAATCACTCACTAACAGAAACTCGTGGCTGAACAAGAAAATCGGTTCTGGTTCACTTTTCAAGAGGAAAGCGGACTAAGGCAGTTCACCCTCCGCTGGGTGCCTTGCGCCTCCCTGTTCCAAGTTACGCTTGATGTGAAATAATATTTGCCTTTATTACTAGCAGATCAACGTAGTTGGCGGCATTAATCCTTATCGCCATTCGATAACAAAATGGTTGTTCGGTACACGAAACTTCGCCTGCCTCCAATAATAAGGCCAGAAGCAGACGGCCTAACAAAAGATGACTGTTATTGACAACTTAAACGGCGAAAACAGCGAAATCATTTCACATCAAGCGTAAGTTCTGAAGCCGCGCCGCCCTTGTGCCCATCAAGCCACCAACGAGAATGCCAGGGCAGGCGTACACGGCATTGTGGGGCAAGTGAAGCAGATGGAGCATGATGAAGAATACGAGGGAGAATGGCAATGGGAAGAGGGCAATTCCCAGCAGGGAGGCTGTACCCTCGTCTGTTACCCTTAGCCGCTGCCCCAACCGATAAGACATCCAGAGGCACAGCCCTCCCAACGGCAGCATCACTAAGAGAGCGACAGCGAAGTTGAGCAGATCAGACATATTCCCTCCGCGATTACGGGCGGATAATTCGCGCTTCGTTCATAAGGACGAAACTAAACACCCGTTCGACGCCGACGCGCCAGAAGCCCAGAAGAACTTGAGGAAGAGGCGGCAGGACAACAAGGGTACGCTCTTTTCCGTGAGGGCTATTCACTCCTCGTTCCCCTCCTTAACAGGGAGGGGTGGTGAGCCAAAGTGAGCCGGGGTGGGTTTTTGTGAGCGCCTTTTACAGCGGGATGTCTACGCTCTTGCCCTGCGACTCGCGGAACCGCATCAGCTCCAGCGCGAGGAACAGCGGGTCCAGGTTGACGATGCCGCTCAGGCGCTCGATGGCCTTGGTCAGCATCCGCTCCTGGGTGTCGTCGCGCGGGGCGCCGGGCGGGGGCATCAGGACGTCCATCGTGTCCGAAATCAGCTTCATGGCCGTCAAGATGTACTGCGCCTGGCCGTGGGCGTACTTGATGAAGGGCGCGGACTTGTACCCTTGCCCCAGACGCTCGTTCAGCTTCTCCCAGGACGGGCTGACGACGCGCGTAGACGGCGCAGGTGCAGCAGGCGCGGGCGAAGCGGGGGCCGGCTCGCTGGCGGCGGGCGGCGGGCTGGATTCGGAGCGGAAAAAGGCGGGCGGCGGCTCGGCCAGTTCCTCGGCCCGGAAGAACGCCGGGGGCGCTTCGGCGGGGCGGCTGCTGGCCGCCTCGCGCGTCTTCTGCGCCTGCCAGTCGGCCAGCGAGTCGCCCGTGATCAGGCGAAAGGCCAGGATGCGGCCCGTGACCGTCCGCAGCGCCTCCTCGATGGCGGTCGTCGCCTGGTTGTCCTGCAAGTGGCCTGCCAGATACTCCTCGGACGCGGGCAAGGCGGCGACGAAATAGCTGCCGTCAATCGTCAGGGGACGGGCCGCCTGCATTGCCAGCCAGACAGTCGGCACGGCCAGGGCGCGGCGGACGATGTCAAACGCGCTCGCCCAAATTTCTGTCGGTTCCATGGTTGACTCCTTTGCGTAAGCATCTGCGTGTGCTATAATAAGAGAGCGTTCATTCCCTTACGTCCCATCCCCTAGAGCGTGTTAGGCACTTTCTTTGAGCAGTAGCTTTGGTCTAGGACCAATTTCTATCAGTCCCCTTGCTTCGGCCTTCGACAGCAGGAGTGGTCGCTGTTCAGCAAGGCCAAATCTTGGGCCGCTGAGGGCCTGTAGGCCCTCACCAAGCGCAAAAGTGCCTAACACGCTCTAGTGTTCATTCGGAGGAACTTATGATCATCCCGGAAGTCGCCCCCATGCTCACCTGCGTGGCGAGCAATGACGGCTTCATGTACGAGCTGCTGCTGCGCGCCGACGAAGGCAAGCCCGCCATCACTCGCCTCCGACTGGGGCCGTACCTGTTTCGTCCCGAATACCAGCCCAAACCCTTGTTCCTCGGCCTGACCAGCGGCGGCCCTGAGTCGGCATTCTGGATGCACAAGTCCGTCCCGCGCGGCTGGTCCCGCCTGCGCTGGGAAGTGGCGCTGAACGAGCCGGATTCGCCGACGTATCTGGTTTCCACGGGCACCCTCGCGCCGGGGACTCAGGGCATGTTCCGCCTGGTGTCCTTTTTCCCGCCCGGCGGCCTGCGGACGGGCTTGGAAGTCTACCGAGGCGATGCGCGCAAGGACTACGGCGTCAGCGGCCCGAATTACGAGAAGTTCCTGCGCGGCGAGCACGAACACTAGGTTTAGACGTCCGAAGAAGGGCAGGGAAGGAAAGAAGGGCAGGGGAACTCTGCCCTTCTTTCCTTTCCCGTCCTCCCTTTTTTGGGTGCGCTGGGACTGCGCTCACACCGACCAGCAGCAGCGCGCAGAACCCTACGAACCAATCGCCCCAGCGGACATAGGGCGTGGTTGTCGCCCGCGATTCGACCGGCGCCCAGACCACGGCGGGGCGGAACAGGCCCGCCTCGGCCAGCACCCGGCCCGTCGGGTCAATCACCTGCGACACGCCCGTCGCCGCGCTGCGGACCAGGTAGCGGTCTGCCTCGGCCGCCCGCACGGCGGCGATGGCCGAGTGCTGCCGGGCCGCCGCCGTGCGCCCGAACCAGGTGTCGTCGGTGGAGATCACCAGCAGGCCCGCCCCGCGCGCCGCCTGCTCCCGCAGGAAGCGCGGGTATGAGGACTCGAAGCAGATCGTCGCCCCGATCCGGCCGATGCTCGGCCCGCCGTCGAGCAGCGGCTGCGTGTCTGCCCCCGGCTTCATGTCGAACGGGGTGACGTGCAGCGACTCCAAAAAGGGCATCCAGCGCCGGCCCGGCGTGAATTCGCCAAACGGCACCAATTGGCGCTTCTGGTAGCTTCCCGTCACCTGCCCCCGTGCGTCCATGAGAAACAGGCTGTTGGCGTTTTTGCGCTGGCCCGCATCATACTCCACGCCGCCGATCAGGGCCACCTGCCGGTCACGAATCATCTCCGTCGCCACGCGCGCGCGCGGTCCGAACCCGGCATCGGGCTGCAAATACCCCGGATACGCCGTTTCGGGCCAGACCGTCAGCCGCGCCCCGTGCGCCGCCGCCTCCCGGCTCTGCGCTCCAAACGTCTGGGTCACGCGCTCGACATACGCGGGCGTCAGCGGGACGTTCTGGTTGATGTTCCCTTGCAGCGCGGCAGCGACAAACGTGGGCCGCAGCCGCTCGGTGCGGATCGTCAGGACGCCATAGATCAGCGCGGCGGCGACAAGAGCGGCGGTGAGGAGAGGGAAGAAGATCGCCCCCCGGCCCCCAATTCCGGGGGAGCCGGAGAGGACGGCCCCGTAGGAGCGCGATTCATCGCGCCCTCTGCCGCCGCGCCCTACTTCTCCCGCACCCCCATTATTGGGAGTGGAGGGGGCGATCTCCGCCAGCGCCACATTCACCAAGACGATCAGGAAGGCCAGCCCCCAGATGCCGGTCAGCTTGGTCACCTGCAAGATCGGCAGCGCCAGGTGCTGCGTGTAGGCCAGGTCGCCCCAGCCCAGCGCCAGCGTTCCCGACTGCCGCCACCACTCGACGACCGCCCACAGCGCGGGCACGCCCAGCCGCCACGCCCAGGGGTTAGGTCGGCCCCGGAGCCACTGCGCGCCCGCCGCCCAGACGGCGAGGTAAAAGGCCTGATAGGCCGTCACCAGCATCCAGCCTAGCGTGCTCAGGGCCGGGCCGATGATGTGCCCGGCGAAGACGATGATCCAGTAGGACATGACGCCGAGGTAGAAGACGCCCAGCGCCATCCCGTGCCAGAACGCGGCGCGCGCGCTGCGGAACGGGAACAATCGCAGGAACGGAACCAGCCCCACCCACGCCAGCCAGCCCCAATCCAGATGCGGCAGCGCCCCCGCCAGCAGCAACCCGGAGACGGCAGTGAGCGCAAGCGTCTTCCAGACGGAGGCGCGGCCACCCGGCGAGCTGTAGGGGCGAACCTTGTGTTCGCCCCTACGGGTTTCTCCGGCTCCCCCAGAATTGGGGGCGGGGCGGGATTGTTCCTTCGTTGTCAATGCGGTCTCAATCCTGCTATAATGCTTCAATGCAAACGCCTGAAGACCAACCCAAAATCACCCGCCGGACCCTGCTGGCCGCCCTGCCGGGCCTGCTGCTCCTGCCCGCCGGCTGCGCCAAAGCGCCCAGCAGCGGGATCACCAGCCCTGTTTCCGGGCCGCAGCTTCTCATCTCCATGACTGTTGCGGGTACGATCAATCCCAGCTACTACTACTTCGTCCTGTTCAACGTCAACGACACGCCTAGCCAGAACAATTCCGGGCCGACGGGGCCGGTTCCGGTCGTCGCGCCGCCTTATGGGAACGGCTTCGCCGCCGGGGCCATCACCAATTTTGTCGAGCACAACAGCGGCGTTCCGGGCGGCACAGGCTTTGGCTTCTATGGCTTCAGCGACCCTAAATTGCTTCAGCCAAGCTATCTGGGTTCGAGCCAGTATCTTGTGACTTCCCAAGCGATAGGCAGCACCCTCTCGTTTCAGCTTCCTCTGGTGTATCTGGCGACCTCCGCGATCACGGTGGATCAAATCCAAACCCTGCAAATCAACTTCGTCGCGACCAACACGATCCAGGTGATCGGGGAGAACTTCAGCACCCCCAAGTACTTCGATGCGCTGTATCCGCCGGATCAAGCGAGCGCCAGCTTCGTCAACGTCCCTGTTCGCCTTACTGCGGGCGGGCCGGTTCAGCAGTTAAACTATCTCAACACTAACATTGAGAGCGGCGGCGATGTCGCACAGTACGTTGGCGGCATTCCAGTGATCGTGAGCGGTGTCCAGAACGGCGTGACCATTGCGGACCTGGACATCACGGATTTCACGATCCGGCTCAACTTGCCGTAGCGCCCTGTGCCGGAATTATACCCCATGACCGTCGCCGTTCCCTTCTTCTTCACCCGCCAGCCGTTCCGCCTGCGCGCCGTCGAGTCCCGCCCGCCGCGCGGCTCCCTCGCGCCTGCCGACCTAGAGGCGTATTACTTCCGCCGCTACTCGCTGCCACACCCTGTCCGGCCTGTTCGACGAGGCCCGGAGGGAGTTCCGGGCGTAGGAGGATTTCTCCATGATCAAGCGCATGGACCGCTATCTGCTCGGCGAAATGGTGCTGCCGCTCGTCGGCGGCATCTTGCTCATTGTAGTCATGCTGGTCGGCAACACGCTGTTTCCGCTCCTGAATGACATCGTCAAGAACGGCATCCCGGCCCTCATCGTCGCCCGGCTGATCGTGTTCAACATCCCCATCCTCATCCCGCTCACCCTGCCGCCGGGCGTCGCGCTGGCGTCCGCCTGGGCCGTCAATCGCATGGCCCGCGACTCGGAAGTCACCGCGATCCGCATGTCCGGCGTCCCGCTGCGCCGCCTGTTTCTGCCCATCATCGTCGTCGGCCTGCTTTCCAGCGCGGCGTCGTTTCTCGTCGGCGACCGCATCGTCCCGCCCGCCTGGCGCGAGTTCCAAAAGACGCAGAGCCAGATGTTCTCGTATGCCCTGCAAGCGTCCCCGGCCCTGGCCGCCAACAAGGTCTTTACGTTCCAGGATTACTCGTTCCACATCCGCGAGATCCGAAAAACCCCCAGCGGCAAGTCGAGCCGGCTGCAACTGTACGGGCTGACGATCTACCAGAACCCGACGGAGCCGGGCGGCTTCCCGACGCTGATCACGGCCAAAAGCGCCGACTACGACCGCGATGTCTGGACGTTATACGAGGCCCACATAATGACGTTCGACCAGGAGGGCCTGATCAAGATCGAGGCGCGCAACCTGCCCGGAAAAACGATCACCCTGAACCTGCAAGTGCCCCTGGAGAGCCTGTCGCAGACGACGGCGGGGACATTGGACGACCAGACGATGGCCCAGCTCGGCGCGGAAATGGCCGCGCTGGCCCGCACCGGTCAGGACAACACCGACGTCGCCTTCAGTTACTACGCCAAGCTGGGCCTGCCCTTCCTCTGCCTGGCTTTCGCGCTGTGCGCCCCGCCGCTGGCCCTGCGCTTCGCCCGCGCGGGCGCGTACATGGGCATCTTCCTGAGCATCATCATGGTGTGGGTGGCCTGGAACACGCTGCTGCTGACCAAGATATTGGGCCTGGCCGGCAAAATGCCGCCCTCGCTGGCCGCCTGGTCGCCCGCCCTGCTGTTCGCGGTATTGGGCGTCTACTTCTTGTGGCGAGCGGAGTAGAGCAGAGCCACCGGCACTGGAAGTGCCGGTCTACTATAAGTGAAAGTCGCTCCGCGACTGAGGAACCGCTGCCGTTTGCTCTCTCCTCAACCGCGTAGCGGTTTTCACTCAACATTAGACCGGCACTTCCAGTGCCGGTTCATGCAAAAAGACCGGGAGCCTCGGCAGGCCCCCGGTCCGGTTCCGTCTATTCAGTTGTGCGCCCGGCAGCGTCCCTAGATCGTGCGGCGGCCGGCAATGGCGCGCTCGATGAAGACGACCACGATGGCGCCCAGCGCGGCCCACAGGATGCTCGGCAGATCAAAATGGGTCGTGAAGTTCCGGTTGCCGCCGGAAACCATGTAATAAATGAACCCGCCGACGACCGCGCCGACGATGCCCAGGATGGCCGTGCCCAGGAAGCCGCTCGGCTTCTCCGCCGGGCCGGGGACGATGGCCTTTGCCAGAAGTCCGGCCAGGAAGCCCACCACCAGCCACATGATGATTGTGCCAATGAGATGCATTTGTTGTTTCCTCTACGCAAAAAATGACTTCCCTGTCGGGCTGTGACGCCATCCTTTGCGTTCGGTCTGTGTTCTTGTTGGTTCAACGGGACATTCACCCCGTCATCCTGTATGTTCCCCGCGCCTGCTTGGTCTAAACATTGTCGTTGCCGAGCACGAAAATTCCGGTAAATGTACCGAACCTCCTGCAATTCGGAACGCCGCCGCCCCTGCCGGTGTTCGAATACTATGACACTCGCACTCTTGGACAAGCCCGCCGTGACCGTTCCCACCACCTCCGTCAATCCCCGTCTGTGGATGCCCCTACAGGCTTTGTTCACGCCTGCCGCTCTGGAACAACCCTGGGGGCGACAGATCAAGCGCCGCGTCGAGGCGCTGGGCGTTCCCGTCGCCATCCTCAAGCAGAACCGGCTGACCGGGCTGCGCGGGGAGGACGAGCGCGCCACCTACAACAAGGCCAAGCGGACGCTGGCGGTGGTGAACGCCGCGCCGGGCGCGGCCAAGCTCCAGCCCATCCCGCCGTCCGCCGACTGGCAGTTCCATCTCGCCGAGGGCTGCCCCGCTCACTGCCAGTACTGCTACCTTGCGGGCAGCCTGGCCGGCCCGCCCGTCATCCGCGCCTTCGCCAACCTGCCCGGCATCCTGGACAATCTGGCGCACTCTGAGAAGCCGGGCGCGGGCCGCAACGAGGACGCCGGGACGACCTTCGAGGCGTCCTGCTACACCGATCCGCTCTCGCTGGAACACCTCACCGGCAGCCTCGCCGAGACGATCCGCTGGTTCGGGACGCGCGAGCACGCTTACCTGCGGTACACGACCAAGTTTGACGCCGTGGAGCCGCTGCTGGACCTGCCCCACCACGGCCACACCCGCCCGCGCGCCTCGGTCAACGCCGACCCTGTCGCGCGCAGGCTGGAAGGCGGCGTCGCGCCCGTTTCCGCCCGATTGGACGCCCTGCGCCGCTTGGCCCTGCCCCCCAGCGAGGGCGGGGGCGGCTACCCCATCGGCCTGGTCATCGCGCCGATCATCCCCGTGGACGACTGGGAGCAGCACTACGCGCAGCTTCTGGACGACGCCCAGGCCGCCGTCGGCTTCGCCCCGGACATCACCTTCGAGTTGATCACGCACCGCTTCACGCCCGGCTCCAAAGAAGTGCTCCAGTCGTGGTATCCCAAGACCACCCTGGACATGACCGAGGAAACGCGGTCGCAGAAGCGGAACAAATTCGGCGGCGTCAAATACGTCTACCCTACGGACCTGATGAAGTCCCTGCGCCGCTTCTTCGAGGCCGAGATCGCCCGCCGCTTCCCCCAGGGGCGCATTCTGTATTGGACGTAGGCCCTCATCCCCGCCGCGAGCGGCGGGGATAGGAAATCCCGCAAAGAAAAACCCGCAAGCCCTTGACAATATCGGATTGCCATAGTATACTATGGCGACAGGTAAACCTATGGCGGAAGACATCCCTGACATTTTCGAGTTGCAAACGCCCGCGCAGTGGAAGGCGCTGTCCCACCCGCTCCGGCTGCGTATCCTGGACCTAGTGGCAGACGACGCCCTGACCAACGAGGAGCTGGCGGCGGCACTGGGCGAGCAGAGCGGCAAGCTCTACTTCCACACCAAGCGGCTGCTCGACGCCGGACTGATCGTTTTAGATCACACGCGCCAAAAGGGGCCGATCACCGAAAAGCTGTACCGGGCGGTTGCCCGCCGGTTCCTCGCCCCGCCGCCGACTCTGGGCGGCGATGCCCCGCCGCTTGAAGTGGCCCTGACCTCGGCCCTGGACCTGTACCGGAGCGACTGGCGCGAGTCCGGCGGCCTGCCCGGCGAGCTTCAACTCGGCTTCCATCTGGCGCTGCCGCTGGCCCCGGAGCAGCGGCAGGAGTTCGCGCGGCGGATTCGGGCGCTGTTCGACGACTTTCAGATCAGCGGCTCGGATGCACCCGACGCCCGGCGCGTCTCGCTGGCGGTTCTCCTGCACTCCTACGGCACGAAGGAAGGAAAGACGGATGAAGCGAGTAGGGAAGACGAGTCTCCTGATGAGCCTCGGAACGTTGCTGCTGGCGGCGACACCCCCGATGCGCGCGGATAACGTGGCCCGCGTTGAGGGTCCCTCTCCGCTAACGATCTCTTTCGGATTCATGGTCGCGCAAGGGCGAGTCAATGCTGAGGCGCCGCCTTACGCCGTGACGCTGGATTTCACCGACATGCGATTGGTGCTCAACAGATCCCGCAAAAAAGAACAATAAGAAGTGTGGCGCGCGGGAAGGATTCGTGCGCTCGAAAATGAATCTTGGGAACATACAACACTCGCTCCGATGGAAGGGAACCCCATGAGACATATCAATTTGATCGCCCGCGCGTCACTGCCCCTGGCCGCCGCGCTCTCCCTGACCGCCCCTGTGGCCCACGCCCAGACAAGCAACCAGGCCGCCCTGCAAATCACGCGGCTCTACCGGCTCTCGGACCAGGCGGCAGACGCCCAGGATGCCGCCACGCCCGCGTCCCTGATCGGACCCAGTTTCGTTCTCATCGGCCCCAAAGGCGATCGGCGCGACCGCGCCCAACTCCTTTCTAGCCTCAAGACCAACTACGCCCAGATGCATAGGTTTGGCTTCCACACACAGACCACCACCCGCGTCAAAAGCATCCATGTGGCCGGTGATCGCGCCGATGTGGCATTTGGCCAGCACCAGGTCCTCCGGCACGCTTCCCGAACCCTCGCGCTGGACACGACCGGCACGGAACAGTGGTTCCACACGCCCGCTGGCTGGAAGCTGACGCAGACCCGCGTTCTGACGGTCCGGCAGAACAAGCCCATAGCGAGCCTGCTTTCCCCGCAGGAGTTGGCGGCCCTGAACACGCTGACCATGGTGCGGAACCGGGCGGCGCTTCAGAACCTCGACGACTCGGTCTCGCTTTTCAACCAGGCGCGCGCCATTGACCAGTCCATCAACGATGCCTCTTCTCAGCAGATCCGGGAAGAGGAACAACGCCGACGACATCGGGAAGCATACGGTTACTGAGCGAAGGTGAAAGGAAATCCTTATGAAGCTGACACTTGTCCTCGCCGTTGCGCTGCCCCTCGCCGCTGCACTGCCAATAGCCGTCCTCGCGCAGATGCCCACGCCTCATGGTCCCCAGACGTCGGTCCGCCGCTCCGAGACGCCCGACCAGGCCCGGCGCGAAATCAGGCGCCTCTACATGGCCCAGGACGTCGCCTACGACCGCCAGGATTCCGGGGCGAGGATCGCGCTTCTGACGCCGGATTATGTTGACGTCGAGCAGGACGGGAAGCGGTATGACTTCGCCGAGATGAGCTCCCGCATCCGCCTATCCGACGAGCGGGGAAGGCAGGCCAAGCAAGGCAGCGGGGAGCGAGACTTCATCAAAACAGACCTAAGGCGCATCGTGGTCACCGGGAACCGCGCCACCGTCCTGTGGTCGCAGCACGCCGAATCCCTCGCCAGTCGCGGCGGGGCCTGGGGGCACGTTGTGCAGGAGGCCGCAGGCGAGGACCGCCTCATTCGCACACCACAGGGCTGGCGGTTCCAATGGAGCCACACGGCCACCGAACATCGCACGGCCTCCGGCGGGCTGACCCCGGAGGCCGCGCTGGCGGTGCAGAAGGTGTTCCAGGCCAAGCGATTGCTGGACCAGGAAATCGCAGGCGAGCAGGCGTCGGACGCCCAGCAGCAGCAGATGCGGGTTGAGCAGAACCAGCACGACCAGCAGGTCTGGCGCAAGAAGCAGGGTTACTAAGAGACCCCAACAAAAATAGGCGGCGACATTCCTCTTTCCCCCCTCACAGGGAGGGGTGGCGAGCCTCAGCGAGCCGGGGGTTGTTAGCGCCTTTAAGGAAAACGGATGCGCTTACGGACAAAGATGAGCCTCGCGGCCTGGCTGCTGGGGGCGCTGTTGGGGTTAGGGATGATGGGGCAGACGCGCGCGGACAGCGTAGATGACTACCTGAAGGCGGAGATGGCCCGCCGCCACATCCCCGGCCTGTCGGTCGCCGTCGTGCAGGGCGGTAAAGTCGTCAAGTCCCAGGGCTACGGCTCGGCCAGCCTGGAACTTTCCGTGCCCGCCACGGCCATGACGGCTTACCAGATCGGGTCCCTCACCAAGCAGTTCACGGCGGCGGCCATCCTGAGTCTGGCCCAGGACGGCAAGCTGAACGCGGACGACAAGATCACGAAGTACCTGGGCGTCCTGCCTGGATCGTGGAAGGCGATCACGATCCGGCAGCTTCTCAACCAGACGTCCGGCATCCCCAACTACCGGGGCGGGATTGACATCTTCAGGGGGGCGTACCTCAGAGACTACACCGGCGCCGAGATCATCAAACTGGCGTCCGCCCACCCGCTGCTGTTCACGCCAGGGACGCAGTTCAACTACAGCAACACGAACTACCATCTGTTAGGCATGATCGTAGAGAAGGTGAGCGGCAAGCCCTACGCGCAGTATCTTCAGACACGGTTCTTTGGGCCGCTGGGCATGACGCACACGAGGCTGAATGACCCTTCCATCGTGGTTGCCAACCGGGCGCAGGGCTGCCTTTGGGATGGCACGACCCTCCAGAACAGCATTTACGTCTTCAGCCCGACGGTCGCGTTCGGCGACGACGGGGTTCTCTCCACGGTGGACGATCTGGTGAAATGGGATGCCGCCCTGGACGGCGACGCGCTCCTCAGCCCTGTGAGCAAAGCCTTGCTCTGGACACCGCCAGCGCTCCCCAATGGGGCGCCGACCGAGACGCCGGCGGCTGGATGGTCACCCGTGTCGGAGGCCACGCGCTGATCTGGCACAACGGGGCTACCATGGCAGGCTTCACCGGGGCCATTTTCCGGTTCCCGGACGACAAGCTGACGGTCATCGCCCTGAGCAACGGAGTGGACATCCCCGGCCTCCAGACGAGCAAGCCGCTGTACGCGCTGACGCTGGGGCTGGCGAAGCTCTACCTGCCGGATCTGGCAAAGGCGGACGCACCGGTCGCCGACGCCGAGCCGCAGGTGACGCAGATGCTGCGGCAGGCACTGACCGATTTGGCGGCGGGCAAGGCCGACCCGTCTCACTTCACGCCCGCCATGAGCGCCGCGCTGACGCGGGCCGTGATTGCTCAGACCAATCACAACCTCGCCCCGCTGGGCACGTTCCAGCCGCAGTCGCTCACGCCGGTGGGGCGCGCGGACGAGGGCGGGCTGCGGGTGTACCGCTACCGCGCGCTGTACGGCGAAACGCCGGTCATTTGGATGGTGCATCTGACGCCGGAAGGCAAGATCGCGGGGATGGTCCCGCAGGGGGAATAGAGGGAAATGCGCCCGGCACTGGAAGTGCCGGTCTACTCTAGGGTGAAAGTCGCTCCGCGACTGAGCACAGGTTTATAGAAACCTCTTATAGAAACCTCTTCAGTGCCGGAGGCACTTCCACTCCAGAGTAGACCGGCACTTCCAGTGCCGGGCGCATTGGACGGCGCCGGGACGCATTGAGCGACGGTATCACTCCCCATAGAACACCCGCCGGCAGACCTCACGAGCCGCCGCCCGCCGCGCGCGCAGGTCGTCCGGCAGGGCAGGCGGCGCGTCCCCGGAGACGCCCGCCCGCAGGTACAGCCGGTTGCGAAGCCGGGTCAGGCGCAGGTAAGTCTCGGCCAGCGTCTCCCAATCCGCTTGGGTGATCAAGGCATCGTCGCGCAGGCGGCGCAGGGCGTCTAAGGTGCCCGGCGTCCGCAGGCGCGCGCGCCGCGCACCGTGCCGTAGCTGCAACATCTGCGCCGTCCACTCGATGTCGGCCAGCCCGCCCGGACCCAGCTTGAGGTCGTTCGGGTCCTTCAAGCGCTCCGTCTCGATGCGCCGCTTCATGGCCTGGATTTCGCCTGTCTGGGCGTCCGTCAGCGCTGTCCCGTAAACGGCGGCCTCGGCCAGCGCGGTGAACTCGCGGCCCAGCGCCTCGTCGCCGCCGACAAACCGCGCCTTGAGCAGCGCCTGCCGCTCCCAAGTGGCCGCTGAATGGGTGTAATAGACGCAGTACGAGTCCACGTCCAGAACCAACTGCCCTTTGCGGCCTTCGGGGCGCAGGCGGGCGTCCATCTCATAGCGGAAGCCGAACCGAGCCATGTCCTCCTTCAAAAGCCGCTGCGCGCGCTCGGCCAGCCGCGCCGCGTGGGCCGGCTCGCCCGCGTCGGCGACGTACAGCACGTCTAGGTCGGACCCGTAGCCCATCTCCCCGCCGCCCAGCTTGCCCAGACCGATGACGGCGAAGCGGCCCGCAAGCCCCAGATCACGCCGGGCGATTTGCAGCGCGCTCGTCAGGGCGGCTTCCGCCGCCGCCGTCACCTCGGCCATGACTTGCGCCGTGTCCGCCAGCCCCCACAGGTCGCGCGCGCCTGTTTTGAGCCGCGCCCGCCGCGACTGAGCTGCCGTCTCGGCGACGGTTGCTGCGGGCCGGAAGGCGGGCGGGGCGTCCATCGCTTCCTCGTCGGCCAGCAGATCGAGAAGTTCGAGATGGGACACCAGCATCTGCCATAGGTAGGAACTTCCGGCGGCCAGGAGGCACAAGCGCGGCAGGAGAATGGGGCTGTCGGCCAGCATCTGATAGAGCGCTGCGTGCGAGGGGACGGCGACGGCCAGCGCGTCCAGGCCGCGCAGGGCAGCGTCCGGGTCCGACGTCTGCCCCGCCCCCTCCAGCAGAGCGGGGACAAGCGCGGCGAAGGCGGCCCGCGCGTCCGGCATGATGCCGCCGTACTCCGACCCGGAGACGCTGCGCCGCAGGCTTTCCAGGGCGGCGTCCACATCCCGAAAGCCGCGCGCGGCCAGCGCGTCCCGCAGAGCGGCCTGCGCGGCGGGGTCGTCCGGGGCCAGCGCCAGTTCCGTCAAGTTATTGGCTGTCACCGGCCCGGCCTGAGCCGGAGCGGAGGCGGACTCGCCGCCGTAAAACAGCCGCTCGAACAGTGCGTGAACGCGGCTCGTGTGCCGCCGGTAGTCGGCTAGAAACGCCGCGCACTCCGGGTAGCCCAGGCGGCGCCCGAAGCGGCGCATCTCGTCCGGGTCGCGTGGGATGCAGCGCACGGGCAGCTCGTCCCGAATTTGCAGCCGGTGCTCGACGGTACGCAGGAAGATGTAGGAGGCGCCCAGCGTGTCCCGCTCCTCGCCCGTCAGCAGCCCCTCGGCGGCCAGCGCCTCCAGGGCGTGGAGCGTGTTGCCGCCGCGCAGGTGCGGCCTCGCGCCGCCCGCCACGAGCTGCATGAGCTGGGTCGTAAACTCGATGTCGCGGATGCCGCCGACGCCTTCCTTGACGTTGACGTCGGACTCGCCCGCCCGCGCGATCTTCTGCTCCAAGCGCCGCTTGTTACCCCGGATGCTCTTGACAAAAGTTTCCTCGACGCGCGCCCGGTAGACGAACGATTCCGCCATCTCGGAGAACGCCTTCCCGACCTCGGCATCCCCGGCGACGAAGCGGGCCTTCATCAACGCCTGCCGCTCCCAGGGTTCCGCCCAGGACTCATAATAGGCGCGGCACGACTCCAGTGACCGCGAAACCGGCCCGAACCGGCCTTCGGGCCGCAGGCGCAGGTCCACCCGGAAGACAAACCCGGCGTCCGTCGCCTTCGCCAAAGCGTCCCGCACCGCCTCGCCCAGTTTGGTCGCCGCGCCCGCCGGCAGGGCGTCCCCGTGGACGAAGATCAGGTCAATGTCCGAAGCGTAATTCAGCTCCCGCCCGCCCAATTTGCCCAGCGCGAAGACGGCGAACGGCGGCGCGGCCGGCCCGCGCTCCTCGGCGCAAATCTGAAGTGCCATGCGGACGCAGACATCGGCAAAGTCGCTGATGGCCCGCGCCGTTTCGGGCATGTCCGCGTACCCCAGCAGATCCCGGACGCCGATGCGGAGTACTTCGGGCGGCTTGAACCGCCGCAGAGCGTCCCGCCGCGCGTTCGCCGTCTTCGCGATCTCGACCCGCCGGGACAGATCGGCCCAAAGCGCGTCCGCGTCCCGCCCCCGGTCCCGAATCCGGGGGTTGGTCAGCACTTCCAGGTACTCGGGCGTCTGAATCAGCAGATCGGCGAAGAACTGCGAGGCCGCAAAGACCGTCGCCAGCATCTGCGCCGCCGTGGGGTAAGACGCCAGCAGCGCATAGGCTGATGCGCGGCTGCCGACCGCCTCGGCCCAGCGCCCCAGGTTGGCGACGGCCCGGTCCGGGTCCGCGCAGCCTTCGAGGGCCTGGGTGACGGCGGCGAGGAACGCCCCAAACGCCGCATCCGGCACGTCATGCCCCGCCATGCCTTGCAGGACGCGGCAGGCCTGGGCGGGGTCGTCGAAGCCGAGCGGGGCGAGCGCATGGGGCGTCAGGTCATCATAGGTCGCGAGCATGAGGAGATTGTACCCGCGAGACGCCCGGCATCGTCCAATGCGCCCGGCACTTCCAGTGCCGGGTTCCTCTGGCTTGAAAAACTCCTTGAAGCCTTCCGCGCCCGCCGGGTCTAAACGGACAACGATCAACACAGGCCGCGCCCACGCGCCACGAAAGAGACCCGCCGATGATTCCCATCCAGACCCTCAAAGTCGCCTCGCCCTGTCACGCCGACTGGGACGAGATGCAAGGCGACGACCAGGTCCGCTTCTGCCAATCCTGCCGCAAGAACGTCTACAACCTATCCGAGATGACGGGGGACGAGGCGCAGGCGCTCGTCAATCGCCTGGAAGGCCGCCTGTGCGTCCGCTTCTACACCCGCGCCGACGGCACCCTGCTGACCCAGGACTGCCCCGTCGGCCTGCTCGCCGTCCGCCGGAAGCTGGTCAAGAAGCTGTCCTACGCCGCCGCTGTGTTGCTTTCCTGCGCGTCGGGCTTGCTGCGCTGGACGGGCACGGCCCAGGCGGTGACGGTGGGGAAGCCGCCCGCGTCCGGCGCTCAGATGGCTGTGAGGCCGCCGAAACCGATCCTGAAGTGCATCGCAGGAGCCGTGAGCGGCCTGTTGCCCAGGCCGCACCCGACGATGGGAGCGCCCCTTGCCGTGTCGCCTGCGCCTGCGTCCGCCGCCAAGTCTCAGACCAGACCGGCACACGAGCAGGTTGATGGGAAAGGCAAGCACGCCCCGCATCGTCACAGCATGGGCAAGGTCGCCTTGCCCCGGCTTAAAGCAGACAATCCTGCGGTCGGCCCGGACCCGTTCGCTCTTCCCCGTCCTATCGGCCCAGCAACGATGGGAAGGGTTAGGAGGCCCGCTGCACCCGCGCCGCCGACAATGGGCATGACCAAGAAGCAGGCCGCGCCCGCGCTGCCGGTCATGGGTCTGATTGCTCTGGCCCCGCCTCCCGCGCCGAAGCCGTGAACATCTATCCCGCCGTCAGCGGCACCCGCAACCTCCGCACCGGCGGCGCGGGCGCGAACAGCGGCTCCAGGCCCGACGCCGCCACGGGACGCGGGGCCGGGGGCAGCGCCAGGATATACTCCGGCAGCGCCTCCTGCGTCACGATGGGGATGGTGGGGTGGGTGATCTCGAGCCGGACGCCGGGCCGGAACACGGCGACGGCGTGGACGGGGGCGGACACATCGCAGTCCACCAGGTAGTGCGCGACGGCCTTGCGCCCGCGCTTGAGCTGGCGCGAGACGCTGCCGCGCAGGGGCTGGCGCGACCCGTCGGCGTGGACCGCGAACCAGGCGTCGCCGTGGCAGGCGTAGCGGCCCGTATAAGATTTGATCTCGACCACCAGGACACCCGCCGGCCCCAGAATCAGCAGATCCATGTCGCCCTGCCGCGTGCCGGGCGCGACGAAACTGGCGACGGCGGTGTAAGCATCGGGCAGTCCGCGCAGGGCGTGCAGCACGGCGTCCTCGCCCTCCGTCCCGCGCGAGTAGCGGTTGTAGGCCCGCAGGGCGCGGACGCCGCTTTGGACACCGCCCAGGCTCAGAAACGCCGCCGCCCCGAACCCGTAGCCGGCCAGGTGGGCCGCCTGCGACCAGAGCAGAATGCCCCCGACGACCCCCGCCACGGCCAGAGTCCCCTCGATCCGCATGATTCTGTCCGCGTGGCGCGCGTGCCGCATCACCTTCATGCCCTTATTATTGGCGGGCGCGTCCCCGCCCTCTAGCCCGAACTGCAAAACGCCCGGCCCCGTTCTAGAATGGGGCCGGGCGTCCGGCGGTTATGGTGATGCTGTCGCACTTTCGGAAGCAAGGCAGCCATGCACGTCGAATGTTGTGTGCGAAGGCCCTTGGCTTTGCGTCCCTGCGTTTCCCCAGGTTTGCCTTTGTCGAGCAGCGATTGGCGGGTCAGACACCCATATTATAGGCAGGTTCGCGGGCATTATTACCGGGAGGATTACGGGGTTTAACCAAGCCGCCTGCTGTTATTTGGGCTGAGGCTTCGAGATCAAATACCGAATGACAGGAAGCATGAAGGTCGGAAACATCAGCGTCCATCCGATCACGAACACCCAGTCCGTCCAGGGCTGCTGGTGTACCGCCACCCGCAGGAGTAGGCAGAAGCTAAATGTTACGGCTACGCTGATTAGCCAACCCGAGTCTTGGGTTGAAAGTCTTTGATTATGTTTGATTATGCAGGCAGGTAGCCTGCCTGACACAAATTAAAGTGGAGCATCTTGAGTTTGAGCGTACTCCACAACCCCTGCC
>JAABUR0100002299.1_pt1 | contig 29786 bp, 38 predicted proteins | sample 5560091 | NCBI WGS metagenome assembly JAABUR01 (sample SAMN10711879, study PRJNA513375) | rock metagenome | isolation source: Antarctica rocks | place: Antarctica: Victoria Land, University Valley sud
TGACCGCCCCGGACATGGATGACCAGTTCTGCGAAGAGATCGTCCAACGACACCACTGCGTCGTGGTCTCCGTGGACTGGCGACGCGCCCCCGAACATCCCTTCCCCGCCCCAGCAGAGGACTGCTATTCAGGGTTGGCGTGGACGATCCGCAACGCCGCTGACCTTGGCATCGACCCAGCTCGAGTCGTCATCGGCGGGCACAGCTCCGGCGGCGGCTCCGCGGCCGGATTGGCTTTGCTCGTCCGCGACAGGAAGGAATTCACCATCGCGCATCAGCTGCTGATCTACCCGATGCTCGATGACACCGACACCACCCCGTCCAGCTACCTGGTCACCGACCGGGAGGTCTGGAACCGCACCAGCAACGAGATCGGCTGGGCCAGCTACCTGGGCCACACCCACGGCACCAACGATGTCTCACCGTATGCGGCCCCTACCAGGATGGAGGACCTGGCAGGCTTAGCGCCGGCCACGGTGCTCACTGGGGAGCTGGACCTGTTCGTCGACGAGGACGTCACCTACGCGCAGCGTCTGATGCAGGCCAACGTCCCAACGGAGCTACACGTCTACCCCGCCGCCCACCACGGCTTCGACCGGATGGTACCCACCGCCGTGGTCTCCCAACGATTCATCGCAGACCGCGACGCCGCCCTCACTCGCGTCTTCACCCGGAGCCAGCCCCCGCTGCCCGTGACCTGAAAACAACCACCAGCTCACAGTCAACGTCAACACGCTTCAGCAGACCGGATCCCCAACCCAGGGCCGCCACTGACGGGCGCTCATCGGCCAGGGACGGCCCGCGCAGCGGCATGATCCGGCTGCGGATGTATTCGGCTTAGAAACGTTAGGCCGGGCGCGCCGCGGAGAATCCGATTATGACAAGTGAACGCGCAGAATCGGTAACGCGCGCCGCGACCTCCTTCACCTCCGACTGATCCAGCACCTGTTCCACCGCCGCCGGGACCGCCCGTGCCGCGGCCGCGTCTCCGCCCCTCCACGCGTCGACGAGCAGCCACAGCGACAACAGCTCGGCGGTGTAGCTCTTCGTCGCGGCAACGGACAACTCCGGACCGACGTGGATGTCGATGTGCAGGTCCGCTGCGCCCGCAAGCGCAGGACCAGGCGTATTCGTCAGAGCCACCGTCAACGCGCCGGCGGTGGCCGCTATCTGCGTGGCCTCCACCAGTCGGGCGAGCCTCAGACTGACTGACCGCCACCTACAGGACGTCGTCCAACCGTGCCGACGCTCCGTACGCCGTCAGGGTCGACAGCGGAGCGAGCCCACATGGCAGTCCCAGCTCGACTCGATGAGGTTACTTGGCGTAGAGCGCAGCGTGGTCGCTGGTGCCACGCGCCGCCAGCAGGACGAACCGCAGGCTGACGTCACGGATCCGCGCCGCGATCTCCCGCAGATGCGCCAGACCGGTCTGCATCTGGCGGGCCAGCATCTCCGGCTGCTGGGAGATCTCGGCCGCCATCAGATGCCCGGGGGCGGGAGAACATGTTCAGGCTGAACCACGGTCTGTGTCCTGTCGTCTCAGAGCCCGGGCACACCGGTGCCTTGAGGTTCCTGGCCGGCCAGTGCGCGGGCGAACCGGTTGGTGATGCTCGTTGGATGGGTGATTGCCGTCCCCACGACCACGGCGTAGGCGCCGAGCCGCAGGCAGCGCACCCCGTCCTCCGGTGAGCGGATCCGGCCCTCTGCCAGGACAGGCGCCTCCCCCAACGCCACGAGCTCGGAGAGGAAGTCGAAGTCCGGCCCGTCGGTGCGGGGCCGGTCGCCGGTGTAGCCGCCCAACGTCGTGCCCAGGCAGTCGGCCCCCGCGTCCAGGCTTGCCGCGGCGCCCGTCGATGATCCGCAGTCCGCCATGACCAGTCCGCCCTCTGCGTGGATGGCGTCGAAGCAGTCCTGGAGGGTGCTGCCGTCTGGTCTGGGCCGGCGTGTGCCGTCCAATGCGACGATGTCGGCACCGGTCTGTGCGACGGAGACACAATCGCTCACGGTCGGGGTGATGAAGACGCCATCGGTGCCCACCTTGACCAGACCGATGAGGGGCACGTCGACGGATGCCCGGATTGACCTGAGGTCCTCCAGGCCCTGCGCCCGGATGCCTGCGGCTCCGCCCAAAACGACCGCCTGCGCGATGGCGGTCATGATCCGCGGGTCGCGCATGGGCTCCCCCGGGTAGGCCTGGCAGGAGACGACGAGTCCACCGTGGATGGATTCGAGGACCTTGCTGGTCACGGCATGCCCTTTCGCATCTGGGCGTAATAGGCCGCGCCTCTCAGCGCGAGCCACGCATCGGCCTCGGAGGTAATCATGGGTATGCCGGTCAGCGTCGGGATGAGAGTCTGGACGAAGCTGACTCGCAACGGCTCCTCCCATCGGGGCCCCGCCTGGGACAGCCCGCCCGCTATGACCACGACATCGGGATCGAAGGCATTTGCCAAGCCGCCGGCCGCGGTCCCGAGCGCGGACGCCCCCAACTCGACGGCCTGGGCGGCCGTGCCCTCCGCTTCGGCCCGGGCAAACAGCTCTCGGGCGCTGCGGACGGCTGGGTCACCGCCGTGACCGTGGTACCACCGCAGTATTCCGGCGCCGCTTCCGATGGCCTCCAGGTGCCCGGACTTGCCGCAGTCGCACCGCAGCCCTTCGGCCTGGGGGACCGGGAGGTGACCGAAGTGGCCTCCGGCCCAGTGGCTGCCCAGCAGCGGCTCTCGGCCAGAGACATAGGAACCGCCGACGCCGGTCCCGGCGACGAGCACCAGGAGACTGTCGGCAGCGCGAGCGGTGCCGTAGACGGACTCCCCCAGCGCAAAGGCGTGGCCGTCGCCAAGCACGAAGACGGGGCAGGTCATCGCGAGACCGACCCGCTTGGAGATCTCGGTCCCGGCCCAGCCTCGGATGCTAGCGGTGGCGCCGAGGACCGTCCCCGACGTCGAGTCAATGACGCCCGCAGAGGACACCCCGATCGCCGTCACACCCTCGCGATCCAGCCGGTGCAGGGCGGCCACGATGGCGTTAACAACCGCGTCCGCGCCGTCGGCGGCCGGGGTGGGGACGGTCAGTACCGGTCCTCGAATGGAACCGTCCTGGGAGACTGTGGCTACCGCGATCTTGGTGCCACCGACATCGGCGGCCAAGGACGTCACAGGTCCCTCCCGACCACGAGGTCGAAGCTGTACCGGTCGCCGCGATAGATGGTCTCGGCGTGCTCGAAGGCCGTCCCGCGGTCCGTGAAGCTGACCCGCCGGACTCGAAGGGCCGCCGCACCGACGGCCTGATCGAGATAGCGGGCCTGTTGCGCGTCGAGGTTCACCGCCTCGATCGTCTGCGCGGCACGCGTCACGTGGACCCCTTCGTCCCGCAGCTGCTCGTAGAGAGAACTGCCCACGTCGATTCTCTGGAGGTCCACCACGGCGGCGACCAGGTAGACGTTCTCCAGGGCCATCGGCACATCGTCGGCCAACCGCAGTCTGCGGATCGCGATCAGGGGAGCCCCTGGTGCAACATGCAGCTTGACCGCAAGGTCCGGTGATGCGGCGACGGTGCCCTGCTCGAGGACGGTGCTCGCAGGCTCGAGTCCGCGTTGCCGCATGTCCTCTGAGAAGCCCGTGAGCCGCAGGGACTTCGACACCACAGCGGGGTTGGACACATAGGTGCCCGAACCCTGCACGTTGTAGACCAGGCCCTTGCGGATCAGCAGCTGGATCGCCTGACGCACCGTGGTCCGACTGACGTGGAAGTCCTCGAGCAGATCTCGCTCGGTGGGAAGGGCGTCGTGCGGTTTCATCGTGCGGACGCGCTCTTCCAGCACAGCAGCCACCACCTCGTACTTTGGCGATCGCCGACTCCCCATCGCCTGTGCTGACGTGGTCATCCCTTCACCGCTCCTGAGGAGAGGCCGCTGACAAGGTACCGCTGAGCGAAGACCGCGAACAGGACCGGCGGCAAGGTGGAGAGCACAGTCGCCGCCGAGATGTCTCCCCACCGAATGCCGGTGCTCGTCACGAAGTTCGCTGCGCCGAGGGTGACTGGTGTGGCGTTGGAGGACGACAGAACCAGAGCGAAGAGGTAGTCGTTCCACGAGAAGATGAACACCAGGACGGCGACGGCCACCAGTGAGGGCGCCAGCATGGGCACCACGACCGAGAACAGGGTGCGGTATGTGCTCGCCCCGTCGACCCAGGCGGCTTCCTCCACCTCTAGCGGGATATCCCTGAAGCCGGCGCTGAGCAGGATGATGCCCAGAGGGAGATTCAGGAACGTGTTGGCCACGACGAGCGCCGGGACCGTGTCAAGCAGGTGCAGGTTGGACATCAGCAGGAAGTATGGGACCGCAAAGAAAATGGCGGGAAGTAGCCTCAGCCCGCTGGAGGCGTTCATGATCAGGCGACCGCCGAACCCGAGCCGCACCGCGGCATACGTGCTCGGTATGGCGATGACCAGCACGAGAACGACGGCCCCCAGGGCGATAAGGGTGGAGTTGAGGAAGAACTTCGGGAAGTCGTAGCCGGCGGCGCCTAGGGCGTTCTTGTAGTGCTCTACGGTAGGGGCGAAATGGGTTGGGAGGGCGCCACGGCCGATATCGCCCTCCGACTTGAAGCTGACCAGGAGGGCGTTCAGCCAGGGGATGTTCACAACGAGCGCGATCGCGCCGACCGCGACAGTGGTGCCCCACCGCCGCGGCCTCCGGGACCGGCCGATGGCCGATGTCACCGTCGATGCCTGGGCGGCGCTCATGGGAGGTCTCCTTGCTGCCGTGCTATCCGCTTGACCAGCAACGGGACGAGCGGCAGAAGCACGATCATGATGACGGTCGAGGCCGCCGCTGCCAGGCCAAACCCGCCGGACTCGAAAGCGGTCTTGTAGATGAAGATGCTTAGCGTGGTGGTCCTGGTCCCCGGTCCGCCGGCAGTCAGCACATAGATCACGTCGAAGGTACGGATCGCGTCGATGAGGCGTAGGAACACGGCCGCGAACAGGACCGGCTTCATGATCGGCAGCACGACGGACCCCAAAGTGCGCAGCCACCCGGCGCCGTCGATCTGCGCCGCCTCCAGCACGTCAGTGGGAAAGGACTGCAGTCCCGCGTAGATGATCAGGAAGGTGAACGGCGTCCACTGCAGGACGTCCAGAACCACCAGGAGCGGCACCACCGACCCTGGCGCGAAGAGCGAGACCTGGAGGCCGACCTTGGCCAGGATGGCCGGCACTAGCCCGATGTCGCCGTTGAGCAGCAGACGAAACATCACGCCGAGCAGCGCGGGCGCGATCATGATCGGCACCAACAGCATCGTGAAGACGAGCTTCTTGCCCGGAAAGGAACGGTCGACGAGCAGCGCCAGGAAGAACCCGAGAACGGTTTCGATGCTCGTGACGACGAGGGCGAAGCCGATGGTGAACTTGGCGGCGTTGAGGAAGTCTGGTGACGAGAACAGGGACCCGTAGTTCCGCAGACCGGCAAAGGGCGCCGTTGGATTCTGCAGCGTCAGATCGTAGAAGCTTGTCTGGATGCCTTGAAAGACTGGGATGGCCACGAACACCACAGCGAACAGGAGGAGGGGCGCCCCCAGCACCCACTTCGCGCTCCGGGCCCCGGCTTTGCTTTGAGCAGACATGTCAGCCTCTCTGAGGATGGGCTGTTCGCGCGCGACCCGCACCGCGCACGAAGAGCCCAGCGCTCACTTCAGCAGGGCCTGAAGATTGTTGTTCGCCGTCTTCAGGGCAGCGGCGGCGTCCGTCGTGCCAACCCAGGCGCCGCTCAGATCAGCAGCCAACTTGCTGTAGGCCTGGAACGCCTTGGGGAAGACCGGCTCCGCGTAGCCATACTTGTCGATGGACTGAGCGATCATCGGGAAGGCAGGGTTCACGTCTGCCTTCTGCTCCAGCACCTTAGGCATGGCCGGTATGCCACCCGCCTCGGCGTAGGTCGTCATCGCATCAGGCTTGGCCAGGTAGTCAAGGAACTTCTTCGCCGCTCCCTTGTTTGAGGAGTACTTGTTCAGCGCCACAGCCAGCGCGTGAACATGGGTCTTGTGGCTCGGCACGGGGGCAATCGCCATCTTCCCGGCAACTTCTGGCGACTTCGTCTTGTCGTTGAGCTCCGCGAAGCCGGCGGACCACTGAACAGCGAAAGCGGCATTGCCGGACTTCAACGCGGCCTGGGTTTCAGGGAACTCCGCCTGTGAGCTGTCCGGGGACGTCCACCCGTTCTTGTAGATGTCCGCATACAGCTTGACGGCCTTCTTCGCCCCGGGAGTGTCCAGGTTGGCTTTCCCGTCGGGAGTCGTCCAGCTGCCGCCCATCCCCCACAGGACGTCGTCCCACACCATCGTGTTAAACAGTAGGTTCTTGGCCTGAAGGATCGTGCCGTATTTGGTCGGCGACTTTGGATTCGTGCCCTTGGAGAAGTAGGCCGACATCGCCTCGTAGTCGTCCCAGGTCCACTGCGCAGCCGGCTTGGGGTCGAGTTTCTGGCCCGTAGCCTTCAGGGCCACAGCCTCGTATGCAGCCTTCTGCGACGGGTCGTTGACCAGTGCGTCGACGAGGTCCTTGCGGTAGAGCAGGAAGTGGTTGCTGACGTCCAGGGGCAGGGCGTACTGCTTGCCCTGGTACTTCAAGCCGTCAACGGCGACCGGGAAGTAGTTGCTGGCGTCGATCGTGGACAGCGGGTCCAGCGATGCCGCGAACTGGCCAACGTTGTAGCTGGCCACGAAGTAGATGTCCTGATTGCTCGACTTCGTCGCCATCAAGGTCGCCTCCTTGGAGAACGTGTCCTGACGAGACAGCAGGGTCATGTCGACCTTGATGCCGCCGGTCTTGCCCTGGCCGGCGTTGTACTGGGCGACCACCTTGGACATCGCATCACCCTCTGGACCGGGCCATAGCACCATCTTGACGGTGCCCTTTCCACTCCCCTGGCCGCCGGAGCCTGACCCGGTGCTGGGAGCACATCCGGCGACAGCCACGACCGCAGTCAAGCCGACGCACGCAACCCATATCTGCCTCTTCATGCCCACTCCTTTGGTACGGACCATTGAGCGAGAGGCTAGTCAAAAAGTGGGGATGAAGCAAGAATAGATCACTAATTGGTCATGATCAGTTCGACTGCGCCATCACCGGGCTGGCGTTCCGTGCACCTCCAACGGCGGGAAACCGCTCGAGGCCCGGGACTGGGGGATCCTGGAAAAAGCAGTACGACCCGGGCGACACCCAGGACGAGCTGCCCGACCGCGACCGGAAGAAGCTGCTGATCCTGCGCCAGCTGCTGACCATGGTGATGGACTGCGGGCGGGAGGTGGGCCTGGCCATCGAGACCAAGCACCCCACCCGCTATGCCGGGCTGGTCGAGCGGCGGCTGGCGCAGGTCCTGCGTGAGTTCGAGCTCGACCGGCCCTACCCACCCGGGCGCCCGCAGGTGCGGGTCATGTCGTTCTCCGCGCTGGCGAACGCCCGGATGCGCCAGCTGGCGCCGATGGTGCCGCTGGTCTACCTGATCCACGACTCGATCCCGCTGCTCTACCGCGACGGCTCCCTCCCCCGAGGGACGATCAGCGGCGTGCTGCGTGCGGTGACCGACGCGGCGGCCTCGTTGCTGCGTCTGGAGCTGCGCCAGGCGCACCCAGAGATGAGCGACCAGGCTCGCAGCACGGGCAAGGCTCGGCTTTGCGGGGCGGGGGTCTGCTGGGCGCTGCCGCGTTGGGTACATCAATGACGCTGCTGATCGATCGCCTGCTGCCGCGCCCAGCCTCCGCCGCAGTCGCCACCGTGTGCCCGACGGCCGCGACAACGCCGGCATCGACGATGTGCCGGATGGCGTCGGATCCGCCTACCAGCTCAGGAGCCAGGGTGACCATAGCGACCGCTCCGCGTCCGGCCGCGAGCAGGCGCGCTATCTCGGTGTGGTCCGGGTCGCGCAGCTGGGCCGGGTCGTGGGCGCCGCGGCGGTCGGGGTTGATCCACGGCCCTTCAAGATGGATGCCGGCGATGACGCCTGCCTCGTGGAGGTCGGCGAGCATGGCGACCGACTGGAGTCACGGCAGCCTTTTCCTGCATCGTTGTAAAGGGCAGAACCCGCCCGCGCCACTGACCGCTCAGCAAGCGGACCTCAGGCCTCACCGACCCAACGTGGCTGGTGGGCCCGGTGAACCGGCCGCTGCGTGTGGCGTTAGCACCGCCGACTGGGTTCATTCTTCCCTTGGCCTAGCGCGATCGCGCTGCCTTTCGTTTGACTCGTCCAGCCTGAGGTCGCACAATCACCGCGTCACCAGATCGTGGTCAACACACGTCGGGCGACTGGTACCGGTCGCGACGCTGTCAGCGTGTCTGGGTGACCTTGAGCAGCCCCCGGGGGGCGTCGGGGTTGTGACCGCGCGCGACTGCCAGGTGCATCGCCAGCTGTTGGAACGGCAGGATCTCCAGGATCGGCGACAGCTCCTCCGGGACCCGGACCGGCAGGACGACCCCGCTGGTGGATTCGGCGACAGCCTGCGCCGTGCCGACGGTGAACACGTCGGCGCCTGCGCCGGTCAGCCGGGGCAGCACCTCGCGCATCGCGTTCCCGCCGGGTCCGTCGGCGATGACGGTCAGCACCGGCACCTGCGCGTCGACCAGCGCGAGGGGGCCGTGCATCAAGTCCGCACCGGAAAAAGCCTGAGCGGACAGGTAGGAGGTCTCCATCAGCTTCAGCGCGGCCTCGCGGGCGGTGGGGTAGGAGTAGCCGCGGGCGGTGGTGACCAGCCGTTGCGCGAACCGGTAGCGCTGGGCCAGGGCGGCGATGTCGCTCTGCTGGCCGAGCAGCTGCTCACCAAGATCAGGCAGAGCCACGGCTGCAGTACCCGAGCCGCCACGCACCCGGTCGAGCAGCAGGTACAACGCGAGCAGCTGGGTGGTGTAGGACTTTGTCGCTGCCACCGCCCGTTCGGTTCCGGCCAGGACGTCGAGGTGGACCTCCGCGGCTGCGGCGAGCTCGGAGTCGGCGTTGTTGGTCACGGCGAGGGTCAGGGCGCCCTGTGCGCGGGCGACCTGCAAAGACTGGATCAGGTCGGGTGACGCGCCGGACTGGCTGATCCCGATCATCAATACGTCGCGCAGGTCCGGGCGGGCGCCGTACGCGGTCATCGTCGACGGTGAAACCAGCCCGACGGGGAGCTGGTGGGTGACCTCGAGCAGGTATTTTGCGTACAGCGCGGCGTGGTCGGAGGTGCCCCGCGCGGCCAGCAACACGAACCTCGGGTGTGCGGCGTTGATTCGCTGAGCGGCCGCGGTGTACTGCTCTGAGGCGAGCAGTCCGCGCCATACCTGTGGCTGTTCACGGATCTCGGCGTTCATCAGCGCCGCTGGCGCTTCGGTCGTGGAAGTGGTCATTGTTCTCCTTCGGTAGCGCTGGGCGGTGGTTGCGGCGTGCCTGGGGCGAGGGGTGACCGCGCCGTATGCCGGTGGTTTGTGCAGGGCCCGCACGTGCGGACTGCGCCCCTGGAGGAGATGCTCCGCCAGAGTTCTACGCGTTTGGCCTAGGGCGTGTCTCCTAATGCGGTGAGCCATAGGACGACGACGCGTAGGACGACGCCGGCGCGGTAGGTCAGGGCGAGCTTGTCGTAGCGGGTGGCTAGTGCCCGCCACTGCTTGAAGGTGTTGAACCCGCGTTCGACGACGTTACGGCGTTTGTAGGCGACGACGTCCAGGGCCGGTGGTCTCCCACCGGCGCGACCGCGGCGTTTGCGGTGACCGATCTGGTCCGACGGTTCGGGGATCCCGGCCTGGATCCCGCGTGCAGCGCAGCAGGGCCCGGGTCCCGCGGGAGGAGTAGGCCTTGTCACCCAGCAGGGCATCGGGGTGCTCCAAGGCCGGCCCGGGCCGGTCCCGGCCCGGCGATGGATCTTCAACGCCGCCAACAGATGGCTCAGCATCGGGGAGTCACCGCCTTGGCCCGGACCGATCAGCATCACCAGCGGCAGGCCGGCGCCGTCGCACAGCTGGTGAATCTTCGTGGACAGCCCGCCCCGAGACCGGCCGACAGCGTGGTCAGCCGGCTCGACCCGCATGTTCGTGTCATTCGATCCAGCCCCCTGTGGTCTGTGCAGGTCGGGTCAGGTTCGTGCCATGCTGGTGCGCCCGGTTGACGGTGGAGTCCACCGACACGTTCCAGTCGACCAGCCCCCGCGAGTCGGCCTCGCTCAGCAGCACCGCCAGGACCGGTCCCACGTGCCGTCACCGGCGAACCGGCGGTGCCGTTTCCACACCGTCTGCCACGACCCGAACTCCCCCGGTAGATCCCTGCCACGCCACCCCGCTGCGGTACCGGAAGATGATGCCCTCGACCAGACGGTGATCACGCAAACGCCTGCCCTGCCTGCCATCCGAGGACGGCATCAACGGCGCGATCCGGCCCCACTGGGCATCGCTCAGAACCTGGGGGCGTGACATGCCTCGCACAATCACCCAGCAGACACCTCAACTATTGGAGACACGCCCTAGCCAGCGGGTGCCGTCGGCCCTGTCAGGGGACGTTGCTCACAGCTGGTTGGCAAGTCCGTCGATCACAGCGCCGGCTGGTTCGGTGGTGGCGCTTTGGTAGCCGGTGCCGGCCCACAAGTGCAGGCCGTGGGGGTCGGCGGCGGCAGCGGCGGCCTGGCGCAGGGCGCGGGTGAGGTGGTGGATCGCCGGGTAGCCGGCCGGGGCGGTCGCGCCGTAGCGGTCGGCGAACCGGTTGCGCAGGGCACGGGCCGGGCGCCCGGTGAATGCGCGGGTGATGACGGTCGCGGTGAACTGCGGATCGGCGAGCGCGTCCTTGTGAGTGCGAGATGCCCCGCTCTCCACGGTGCGCAGCAGCAAGGTGCCGACCGCGACGGTCGACGCCCCGGCAGCCAGCAGGTCCGCAACCGCCGCAGGGCCGTCGACGCCGCCGGCGGCGACGACGGGCAGCCCGGTCGCCGCGATGACCGCCCGGGTGAGCTGATCGGTTGGCATGGCAGTGATGGCCCGTCGGGGGTCGTGGGTGCCGCTGTGCCCGCCGGCGTTGCTGCCCTGCGCGACCAGGGCGTCGGCGCCGACGTCGGCGGCCGCGCGGGCCTCATCGACCGTGGTGACGGTCACCAGCATCTGGCTGCCGGCCCGGCGCAGGGCGGCGATTTCGCCCGGCCGGGGCAGGCCGAAGGTCACCGACACCACCGGCACCGGGTCGGCCAGCAGCAGGTCGAGCTTGTCGGCCCACCGGTCGTCATCCTCGACCAACGTCGCCTGGGACAGGTCCAGGCCGTAGCGCTCGGCCTCCGGCTGCAGCTCGCGGGCGTACCGGAGGAAGTCCGCCTTGCTGATCGCGGTGGGGTGTGGAGCGAACAGGTTCACCCGAACGGCGCGCCGCCGCGGCGCACTTCGGCGATTTCGGCGGCCAGCGCCTCCGCGGCCTTATAGCCGCCGGCGAGAAAGGCGAAGGCGCCAGCGTCGGCAACTGCGACGGCAAGCGCGGGCGTGGTGGGGCCGCCAGCCATCGGCGCGGCGGCCAGCGGCAGCGGACTGCCCAGCAAGTCCGGTGCAGTGCGGGCCATCAGCGTCGCTCTTTCTTGGGTGTTTGCATGCCGGAAGCTGCGGTCCCACGTCGGCAACGGCGAGCATTCCACCCAACCCACACAACCGCAGGTCGAGCCCAGGGACGTGGTGGATGAAGACGTCACCGTGTGATCCGTGGTTTGCAGTGATTCGCCGGGGCGGACCTGCGGCTGCAGCGTCCCGTACCTGGGGGCTACGCCTGGTCCAGGACCCCCGCGGTGAGCAGTGCCGGGTCCAGCGAGTCGGGGCGGACGCTGCGCCGGGGAACCTGCACGTCGTGGCCGTCGAGGTCTCGCAGCCGGACACTGTCCTGGTTTGCCGCTACGACCAGCCATGGCTGGTCCCGGCCGGTGCGGACCACCGTTGTCCCCGGCACCGGCAGGTGGCCCTCGACGGCGGTGGCGTGCACCACCTGCAGCGCGGTGCTGCTGGCGGCGTCCGCCGCGACTGCGCGGCGTCCTGCAGGGTCCGCCGTGCCCGGGACCGCCAACGTGAGCAGCACCGTCACCAGCCGCTCCCCCACCTCAGCCACCGGCGACCCGCCCTACCCGCAGCTGCCGGACCGGCGCCCGGCCCTGGCCCGACTTCTCCCCCGCCTTGACCAGCGTCTCGACCGCGGTCTCGGGCTCGTCTTCGTCCTGGTGCCGGTCCGTGGGAGCCGGGCCCGCGGCGGTCACCGGCTCCGGTGGCCGCGGCGGCAGGTGCCGGTACACGCTGGAACGGGTGATCCCGGTCTTGGCCACGATCTCCGCGACCGTGTCCCCCGCCTCACGCAGCTTCTCCGCGTACACCAGCTGAGCCGCGGTGACCGTCACCGGACGGCCGACCTGGCGGGCCCTTGGCGACCGCGAGCGACCGGGCGTGCGCCGCCCGCTCGAGCAGGTAGGTGCGTTCCATCTGCCCGAACAACGCCAACAACACCACCACCAGCTGCGCCATCGGGTCGGCCGGGTCCGCCGAGTCGATCTTGATCGCGTCGGCCAGGTTCCGCACCCCCACACCCCGCTCAGCCAGCCCGTGGATCATGTTCAACGTGTCCCGGACCGTGCAGCCCAACCGCGTCGAGCGCCTCACTCTTCCGGTCGTGGCCGATGTCAAAAAGCCGGACCCGGGCGGCGAGCTTAGCTGCCACGCCGCTGCTCGTCTGCCGTGAGACGGAGCCCGGAATGGTGCCGACGACATCCGCCTCAGGCCAGCACTGACTGCGGAGTACGCTGCCGACATGCCGCGAGCGCTCTATGTTGGCGTTCGCCGTAGTCCCGAACTGAGGCGCCTGGGACCCACGATTCGTAGGTGCGGCAGGTAGATCTGGTACCCCACAGGCCGATGCGAGATCCCCAGAGACGACTTGCCACTACGTCTCGGCATCGATGACGCGCTCGAAGACATCTGCTGCTTCGCTCGCCTGCTCTCCCAGGACGTGCGCATAGACCCGCAGGGTGATGGCGGGGTCCGCGTGGCCCAGACGGTTTGCGACCACGTGGACCGGTACCCCGGCCTTGAGCAGGAGCGTGGCGTGCAGGTGCCGCAGGTCGTGCAGCCTGATCCTCGGCAAGGGCTCGCGCTGCTCCGCCACGGCCTGCTTATTGTGCTGGCGGAGCAGCTTGGCCATCAGCGCGGTCGGGGAATCGGGAAATAGTGGCTCGCCGAGCTCTCGGCGGAAGACGTGGTCATCGTCGATCCAGGAGTCCCCGGCAACGTCCCGCTCGGCCTCTTGACGCTCTCGATGGCCGCGGAGAACGGCGACGGTGCCGGTGTCGATGCTGACTGTGCGTTCTCGCCCACCCTTCGTGGTCCCCTCGACCCGCTGCCCCTTGATGACGGAGACCGTCCCTCGTAGTCGCACGGATGGGTTGTTCTCGAGGTGCACGTCGGCCCAGCGCAGGTTCATCAGCTCCCCCCGCCGTGCACCCGTGTAGGCGGCGAGCCGGAAGAACGCGTTCAGCCGGTGACACTCCGTAGTCGCGAGGAAGGACGACAGATCGGCTGCCGTCCACATCACGGTCGGGTCCGGGTAGGGCTTCCGTGGCCTCTTGGCCCGCTCAGCAGGGTTGCTGGCGAGCAGCTGGTCGGTGCGGACCGCGTCCGCGAACGCCTTCCGCAGTACGGCGTGCACGTACTCGACCGTTCGAGGTGACAGACGCTGCCCGTGCTGCCCGCCGGACTCGAGCAGCTGGCGGTAGAGACCGCTGAGGTCCGCCGGCCGAAGGACTTGGAGGCGGCTGTGGCCAATCCGGGGGACGACGTACGTGTCGATGAGGTGGGCGTAACCCGCCCGGGTCCGGGGCTTGACCTCCAGGGCGTGGGCCGACAACCAGTCCTGCAGGTACTGCCCGACGGTCACTGCGCTCCGGTCGATGTAGTCGCCGTTGCTGGCCGCGATCCGGGCCTCGTCCCGAGCCCGCTTGGCCGCAGCCTCCGTCGGGAACCCCCCGACCCAGCGAGGCTTGCTCACCCCACCACTGTCGGTCACCCGGATGACATACGACCACGTCGTACCCCGCCGGATGACGCCGTTACGCAACCGCGGAGCCGGCGCAGACGACGCGCCCGACGTGGGACTCATGGGACGCCCGCGGTGATCCGCTCGAGGGAGTCGACGTACCGGGCTAGGTCCTCCCCCCGGATCCGACGCGACCCACCGATACGCACCGACGGCAGGACGCCGGTGCGCACGAGCTCGTAGACCGTGGTCCGGCTCAGGCTGAGGAACGCGGCCACCTCGCTCACCCTGTACAGCAGCTTGTCGTTCATGACTGGACCTTCGCTTTGGGGGTCCGCCGGTGCCCGGGCGGACGCCCGCGGCGGATACGCTTCCTTATGCACCGAACCGGCTCCGGGTGGACGCCTAACGCCTCACCAAGGGTCGGGCGTCTGTTCGCCTGAAGAGGGGCCACCGGCGTTAGACGGGGACAGGCAGGGCCGGTCGTGCTAACACTTTTGCTAACCAGAGCACGGACGACCCCGGACTCGCAGAGCCGAAACAGGCACTCGCTGAGCACGATCCACACCTGGAGGGACGCCCACCACCACGCTGTCGCGATCTGAAAATCGGAAGGTCGGCGGTTCGACCCCGCCCCTGGCCACACCCCGAAACCGCAGGTCAAAACGTCGCTGACCTGCGGTTTCGTCGTCCCAGACAGCGGGTCCCGGGCGTGGGCGAGTGTCCTTGGGAGACCCCGATTGACCCTCGGTCGCCGGGAGATGTCGCACGAGATGTTGCACGAAGAAGCTAACGGGGCTGGATCGGTCAGGCTGGCGGTCGGCAACCGCGAGGTGACGCGAGTTGAGTCCACGGACGTGGTGTACGACGGCCTCGGCGACCAGCGTGTCGTGAGGGCGTAGAGGACGGTCACCGCGTGATCCTTCAGAAGACCTGGGTAAGCCACTCTGAAGGAGATCGACACGATGACCGTCACGACCAGTATTGACCCTGCGCTGGCGTGGGCTGAGCAGATCGATCCGGCCGAGCCGGACCTGTTGCGGGCGCTGCTCAAGACGTTCGTGGAGGCGTTGATGGGCGCCGAGGCGGACGCGGTCTGCGGCGCCCCGTACGGCGCGCGCAGCCAGGAGCGGGTGAACTCCCGCAACGGCTACCGGGCTCGGGAGTGGGATACCCGGGCCGGGACGATGGAGCTGGCGATCCCGAAGCTGCGCTCCGGGTCGTACTTCCCGGACTGGCTGCTGGAGCGGCGCAAGCGCGCTGAGCGGGCACTGACAACGGTGGTCGCGACCTGCTACCTGCTCGGGGTCTCCACCCGCCGGATGGAGAAGCTGGTGGAGACGTTGGGGATCACCGCGCTGTCGACGTCGCAGGTGAGCGTGATGGCCCGTAAGCTTGATTGGGGGTACCGCCCGCTTGCGGGGGAGCAGGTCGCCTCGTTCCGGACCCGGCCGCTGGACGCCGGCCCGTACCCGTTCGTGGCCGCCGACGCGCTGGTCCTCCAAGGTCTGTGAGGGCGGCCGGGTCGTGGGGGTGCACGCGCTGCTCGCGACCGGGGTGAACGCCGACGGGCACCGCGAGATCCTGGCCTGCAGGTCACCTCCGGAGAGGACGGTGCCGGCTGGTTGGGTTTCTTCCGTGACTTGACCGCCCGCGGCCTGAGCGGGGTCCGGCTAGTCACCTCCGACGCGCACGCCGGGCTGGTCGCCGCGATCGGGGCGACCCTGCCCGGGGCGTCCTGGCAGCGCTGCCGCACGCACTACGCAGCGAACCTGATGAGCGCCACCCCAAAGTCGTCCTGGCCGTGGGTCAAGACGCTGCTGCACTCGGTGTATGACCAGCCCGACGCCGCCTCCGTCGCCGCCCAGTACGACCGGATCATGGACGCCCTGGCCCAGAAGCTGCCCGCCGTCGCCGAGCACTTGGACACCGCCCGCGCCGACGTGCTCGCCTTCACCGCGTTCCCCAAGGAACTGTGGCGCCAGATCTGGTCCAACAACCCCCAGGAGCGTCTCAACCGGGAGATCCGGCGCCGGAGCGACGTCGTGGGCATCTTCCCCGACCGTGGCTCCCTGATCCGCCTGGTCGGTGCGGTCCTGGCCTGGGGGCACCTCCCGCTTGCGGGGGAACAACACGACGAATGGATCGAAGGGCGCCGCTACCTCGGCCTGGACGTGCTGGCCCGCTCCGCCACACCACCAGCAGCAGCAGCCCGACAACGCTGCCCGCTGAACCGGAGGCGATCAGTGCCTAAGCGCCCGCCGCGTGACGGCTCCGTCACGGCTCCCACCGACCGAGCCTGCCCAGTCTGCGCCGCACCGCTGTCCGGCCGCACCGACCAACGCTTCTGCAGCCCAGCATGCCGACAACGTGCCCACCGCCGGCGCAGCGCCCCGAGGATCACCGCACCACCAGCGCTGAAAGCGGGCCGTTCCCGACGTCAGTACAGCGTCTACGAATGCGACGACTGCGGCCAACGCCTCAGCGGCCAGCAATGGTGCCCCGACTGCCAACGACCCTGCCGCCGGCTCGACTACGGCGGACCCTGCCCCAGCTGCGGCGAGGCGGTCACCATCACCGACCTGCTCGAGGCGCCTATGCCCTAACCTGACAACACCGGATCATGTGGTGACCGCTTGACACACCACGTCCGAGGACTCGACCCTCAGTTGACGGTTTGCAGGCCGAGCATCCCGATGAGGGCGAGTGCTTCGGCGTCTGCCCTGGCCCGGTGCGGCGGTGTAGGCGACGACGCGCAGGTCGGTGCCCTGGACGAGCCAGGACGTCGCAGTCCAGGCTCAGGTGCCCGACGTCGGGGTCGCAACTTCAGATCGCGGACCTGCCGCGGCTCGGGCCTGGGCGCGACCGGGATGCCCAAAAGCGCGCGCGCCAAGACAGCACAGGTAGCCGGGCTCGGCCAGTTTGACCACCCGTGAAAGGCAACCTAGCGCGGGTTCACCGGCCACTTCCGGGCTGGAAATCCACCTCTCGTGCTGCAGCTCGAGCAGGGTCACCGCACCTGACTGCCCGAACTGCCCGCGGGCAGGCACGGCGACGAGCAGCTCGCCTTCAAGTAGGACCTCTAACTCGAGCGGCGGGTCCTGGTCGTCGTCCGGCGGCGGGTAGGGCGGCCGGGACGAGATCACGGCCAAGTCCAGGGTGGCAGCGCGCAGGCTGCGGGTCAGCGCCGCGGTCGAGCCCTCCCGGGTGACGACCTCGACGTCGGGAGCGCGATGCCGCATCAAGCTGAGCGCCTCCGGAAGGAGCGCGGCACCGATGCTGGAAAACAGGCCCAGGCGCACGGTGCCGCCGACCGGCGCCGGCCCGTGCAGGAGGCGCTCGGCGCGATCGACCTCGTCTAGCGCAGCTGAGGCATGCCGCAGCATGGTCGCTCCGGCGGCGGTGAGCCGCACACCCCCGGGCGCTCGCTCGAACAGCCGGGTGCCCACGGCACGCTCCAGCACAGCGATCTGCCGGGACACCGCGGATTGCGTGTACCCCAAGCCCGCCGCGGCTTTGGTGAACGGAGCCGGTCTCGGCGACCACCCGCAGCACCCGCAGGCCGGTGGATGACCACTCTATGACAGTGCAGCATGCCAACTCCTGCCGGTCCGGCCGGCATGACCTCGTCGCGGGGTCACGGCGGCAGAGCGACCCGGCTTACGAATCTCCGACAACAAAGGGAACGCCATGGTCACAGCCGCCTCAAATGATTCTGACCGGCTTGGCGGACGGCTTGCCCTGCTCGCTCCGGCCGATCTTGATGACGAACAGCGCCAGGTGTACGACCTGCTGACGCGGGTGGTCGTTGCGGAGGCCGCGGAGAGCGGGTTCACCGCGCGGTTGAGCGACGGGCGGTTCGTCGGCCCGTTCAACGGCCTTGCTCAGGGTGCCGCGCATTGCGCAGGGTCTGGGCCAGTGGACCGGGCAGATCGCCGCGTCCGAGATGGCGGCCGACGTTGGACAGGTCGTGATCCTGACCGTCGGCTCCACCTGGTCGGCAGAATACGAGCTCGACGCGCACATCTCGGCCGCCCGGGTGGCGGGTGTCCCGGACGGCGCGATCGACGCCATCGTCCAACGACGAGCGCCGGCTGGTCTGAGTGAGCCCGGGGCGGTGGCGCATCGGCTGGCCGTGAACCTGCTCACGGAGCACACTGTATCTGACGAGCTTTGTCAGGAAGCCACTACCGCATTCGGCGAGGCTGGGTTGATCGCGATCCTGTGCCTCATCGGCCACTATCAGACGATCTCCTCAATCCTGTCTGCTTCCAGGTCCCCGTGCCGTAGCGCCCAGCGCGGCGGCGTTTAAACCGCCCTGGCATGTCCGATGGTCACGGGTTTGACAGCTCAGCGGCTGGCTGAGCTGAGTGTCCAGAGTGGCGACCGCCCCTGGAGCTCCCGGTGGCGGTTGGGGTTCCCCCGGTAGGCCCGGTCTGTAGGTCGTCCGGCGTCCCGCGTCCGGCGTCGGGCCGGGTCGGCTGCTGCGCCGGTGGGGCGCCTCAGTAGCCGAACTAGATGCTCAGGCCGGTCCCTGACTGAGGAGGTCAGTTCGTGGCAACGGTCACCGCGCGGTGCACGTAGTCACTGTTGGCGAGCTCGGCGATCAGCCATGCCGCGAGGTCGGATCGGGCGATCTTGTGCGCCTTGGCGCCGGTTGCTGGGTCGAAGACTTGTACGTGGCCGGTAGCCGGGTCGTCGTTCAGGATCGGTGGGCGCGCGATGGTCCAGTCCAGTCCGCTCGCTTCGACGTCTCGTTCCATGGCGGCCTTGTCCACGCTCGCGCCGCGCAGGAAGGTTCTTTGCAGGATCCGCACGAGCGCGGTGGTGTTGGCCACGCTGTCGCCCACGCCCACCGAGGAGGTGACGAGCAGTCGGCGGACGGCGTGGCGTTGCATGGCGGCGATGACCGCCTTGGCTGCATCCCTCTCGAGCGTGATGTTCGACTTGTACGGGGTCTTGCCGCCGATGGTGTCGATGACGGCGTCCTGGCCCGCCACAGCGCCCGCGATGGCGGTTGCGTCGGTCGCGTCGCCCTCCTTGACCCTCACCCCAGCTGGGCCGTGATAGCTGCCGGCGTGGTGGACGAAGGCAGTGACCTGGTGACCGGCGGCCATGGCCTGCTGCACCACCGCACTACCGGTCTTGCCGCCAGCACCGAGAACAAGCACCTTCATGACGTCTCCTGTCGCTTAACGGGGTGTCTACCGTCGAGTCTCGGGACGACCTGGTTGTCGGCCGGTCGGGCGTCGAGAGCCTCGGCCAAGCCTGGCCGGCGGCGCCGGTGACCACGACGGCCGTGTGAGCTGAGCTGGTGACCTACCCTCGTGTGTCCGTGACTCGCTAATCAGGTACCATATCAGATAACTGATAAGCAGGCTAACCTCTGCCGTGATGGCGGCAGCACGAGCAAGCAAGCGATGCTGGGGCGGAGCGAGGGCGTGATGATGGCGGCGGAGAACTTCGAGGAGCGACTCACCTACCTGATGCGGCGGGTCAGCACATCGCTCGCGCAGGACGTCGACCGGACGCTCCGCAACTTCTCGCTCACGCATGCGCAGTACGGCGCGCTCGCCCAGCTTGGTCTGGTCGATCCCGAAGCGCTCTCCGCCGCGACCATGGCCGAGCGGAACGGGATCACCGCGCAGTCCACGTCGACGGCGATCGCCGGGTTACTCGATCGAGGTCTCATCCGCCGGGAGCCACATCCGACCCACGGGCGCATCCTTCAGGTGCGGATCACGCCGGGGGGCGCCGAGCTGCTCACTCGCGCCCACGCCGCCACCAAAAAGGCAGAGGACCGGGCCCTGGCTTCCCTGGACGAGAGCCAGCAGCGCGCGCTTCGCGGCGCGCTGCGCACGATGATGCAGGCGATGGGCCTGTACCTGTATTTTCCGGTCGCCGACGACGCCAGGATCAGCCAACGGTGAGCGTCCCACCCGGATGCCAACGGCTCGCCCGGCCGCATCGCGTGTCCGCTGCGTCGAGCCGACGCCCTCGCGCACCGGCAACCAGCCACCCCAGGCCCGCGAAGATCCTCCTCGCAGCGACCGGCAAAGCCGCCGCGTACGCCAACGACAGGCTCACGGCTTTGGCGACACGGACCCGGGCCAGCGCCCACCTGGTGCGCCTCCCGTGGCCGCCCCAGCCGGAAACCTTGTCGCCTTACCGGGACCCCACGCCCACGCCGACCGCGGCGGCGACACCAGACAGCTCGAGGCCCCGTCAGCGGCTTGCCCGTCGGTTCTCGCTCCGGAACAGACAAGCTGACCAGCGGCATCGGACACCTAGGCGTCGACCTGTATTGCCAACAACTGCGCTGTGCTGACCACCCCAGACTCCGTGCAGCGTGACCTCCCTTGCTCTACCAACCGCGGCAACTCCACCTGCCCCCGCGGCTCCGGCCAACGACACGGGTAACAATCCCAAGGAGGTTTCCTCTCATGACTGAAAACTGGTCCCCGCACGAGCTGGAGCGGATGGATGCGGCCACCGAACTGCACATCGCCGTCAAGCGCACCAACGGAACCCTGCACCGCTGGACGCCGATCTGGCTCGTGTGCGCCGACGGGGAGGTGTACGTGCGGACCTGGTACCGACGCGACACCGGTTGGTTCGGTCACGCCCTGCGCGCTCGCAAAGCCCGTATCCGCGTCCCGGGCCTAGAAGCCGACGCCGTCGTCGAGGACGTCGGCGAAGGCACCGCCGGACTGCGCGAACGCATTGACACCGCCTACCGCAACAAATACGGAAGCTCAGGCAGCTCGTCCATGGTAGGAGCCACAGCCGCGGCCACGACCCTGCGGCTCAGCCCGGAGCCGAAGATGCGGTCGGATTGCTGACTCCGGTACGTTTGCTGCCCACCAAATGCTCGAGCCGTAACCGATCACCAGGGGTAACACCGGCCCCTCACCAAGATCGCCGAGGAGAACCGGCGGCGCCCACCGCCCTCCGACTCTGCGCGTTGCGCGCGGTGATCGTCAACGAGTGTTCCGTTCGGCTTGCTGCGCGTCAAGCCCCAGAACAACGGCGGCGCGGCCGAGGTTGAGGCTGTCTGGTGTGCTTGTCCCGGGGTAGGACATGCTGGTCCCGATGGGCCGGTCGACGAGTCCGGTGTCGGCGCGGTTGTAATCGCGGGTCGTCCTGGTCATGACAGGCTGTACCCGCCGTCCATAAGAAGCTCGGTACCGCAGCAGAATGCGGCTTCGTCGCTGAGCAGCCAGCCGGCAGCGGCGGCCACCTCGTGTGGATCGGCGAAGCGCCCGACGGGTGTCGCTCGTTTCCATTGCTCATGCAGGTAGGGCCGGTTGGCCAGTAATGGGGTATCAACGTACCCGGGGGACACGGCGTTGACCCGCACGCCACGGGGCGCCCATTCGTAGGCCAACGAACGGGTGAGCGCCACGACAGCAGCCTTGGAGGCGTTATAAGCGGCTTGTTGTTGCGGGACGTTGACGACGTGGTTGCCCGACATGGAGGCGATGGTCACGATGCGTCCCGCGCTCTGGGCCAACATGACGCGGCCGAAGCGCTGGCAGGTCAGGAAGACGCCTCGCAGGTTGACGTTCATGGTGCGGTCCCACACGTCCAGCGCCATGTCCTCGGCGGGGGTCGACACCTCCGACAAGCCGGTCGCAACGACCAGACCGTCGATGCGATTAGTGGAGTGCGCGACGGCGGCGACGGCGGCGTCCACGCTGTCCGGGTCTATGACGTCGATCGGTACATAGGTTCCGGAGCGACGCTGGGGTGCCTGACGATCAAGGTCGAAGACTCGGGCGCCCTCGGCCACCAACCACGCCGATGCCGCCTCGCCGATACCGCCGGCAGCGCCCGTGACTACCACGGTTGCACCCGACAGTCCGCTCACGAGATCCCCACTTTCGGTCGTGTGAATCACACCACCTGTTACTACAGGATGTCAAGCAGTTATGGCAATGCTTAGGAGAATCGGCCGCAAAGCCGCTGCGGGTTGTGCTCCAGGACGGCGCGGGCGAGGGCGTCGCCGCCGGATGCCAGCAGTCGCGGCACGAATCGGTCGCCTAGGTAGGCCAGTCCTGGCATTCCCCCGTACGCCACGTATCGCGTGCGGCGGGCGACGTCGCCGCCAAGAACGATCCGCTGCGCGCCGCCACGGCTGGCGGTGTCCAGCAGGCAGGCCAGCACCACCGAGTCTGGCCACCGGGCGTGCCGCCCCATGCCGTCGTAGCCGAGGTATGCGCCGCGCGCGGCCAGTTCCGAGTGCAGGCCCGGGTCGGGATTGCGATCGACGTGGGCCAGGACCACGGCAGAGGCATCGACGCCGGCCGCGGCGAGAACGTCTAGAACCTCGAAGGCGGCCGATCCGTGCTCAAGGTGGATCATGACGGCGGCGGCGGTCCGGGTGTGCGCGTCGGCGACGGCATGCAGGACCCGCATCTCGAATGGTGTTATCGACCAGTAGCCGATCCCTGCCTTCAACATGCCGGCCCGCACCGGAGTTCCGTCCGGTGCACGGGCGAGGCCAGCCCGGGCCGGCTGGTCTAAAGCCGGCATGCCGACCTGCACGTCGGCGACGAAGCGCTCGGTTAGCGCCGCCACCGATTGGTCCAACAGCCAGTGCGAGGTCTGGTAGTGCTGCTCGCGGTGCGCTCCGGTGGTCGCGATGACGCTGAGATCGCTTCGGGCGCTGGTCCGGGCGAGCGCGGCCGGGTTCCGCCCGAGGCTGGTGGGGGTGGCGTCGACCATGGTGGCGAAGCCTGATGCCCGCAGGAGCGCGGCCTCGCCCGCGCTGGCACCCTCGTCGGTAAGGTCGTCGCCCGGTAACAAGGGACTGACCTGGAACAGGTGTTCGTGGTAGTCGACGCGGCCGAGGGACGCAGCAGGGCGGTCGCCGAGAACCGTTCGGGCCATCTTCATCTGATCGCCGCGGCGACTCGACTCAACTCGCTGACGATGGCGGGTGTCATGGGGATGTTGAACACGTCGGCGACCACCTGGGACCACCCGTGCACGAAATATCGCCAACCGTCCTCGAGAAGCAGCCCGCGAGCGGCGCGTTGCGCCTGCGCCTGCTGCAAGAATTCCAGTGACCCGCGGTAGTTGAATTCCCAGACAAGCGCACTCCGCGGGAACCGCACTTGGTCCGTCAAGGGCGACCCGGGCCGATCCTTGCCCAGGCCGGTGGCGTTGACGACCAAGCTGGCGGGTGGCAGATCCGCGACGAGCGCGTCGGCCTCGGTGGGGTCGGACGTAACGACGTACCGGTACAAGCCTTCCGGGAGTCGGGCGCGGGAGTGCAGGTCGCGCAGGTGGGTCAGCCCCGCGTCGGTCCGTGCGGTGCAGGTCACCCGCGCCGGGCGGTCGCGTCGGGTCCCTAGCTGGTGGCTTAGCGCCATACCCGAACCGCCTGAGCCTAGGCAAAGGACTTCGGCCCCCGTGGTGGCGAAGTGATCCATCCCAACGAACTCCTCCAGCGCCAGCCGAACGGTGATCGGGTCCTTGGCGGCGCCGCATAGGCGTGATCCCCGCTTATAGATGGAGGAGATCTCACCGAAGGTGCGCGCCAGGTCGTCGAGGTCGTCGAACAGGTCCGCCGCCGCGTTGAACACGCTCACCTTGTGGGTGGTAACTAGGGCACCCCGGTGGTGGCCGTCGTCGCGGATTTGGGTTACGAGGTCGCGGTAGTCCGTGGCGTCCGCGCCGGGGGGCAGATCGTGCCCGAGCAGGACGGAGGTGGGCAGCCCAAGAGTGTCCGCCCAGGCCGGGAAAACTTTGCGTATCGAGGACTGCCCGGTGCTGACCCCGACGAACCCCAGATACGTCCCATCGTCGGTCATGCCGCAGCGCGCGCGGCGTGCAGCGCATCGGCGAACTCGGCGGCCAGCGATTGGATGCGGGTGAAGTCGCCCGCTGCAATGGCGGCCGGAGGGCATAGGTCGCCGCCGGCGCCAACGGCGACCGCGCCGGCGGCTAGCCAGGTGGCCAGGTTTGCTGCGGTCACCCCGCCGGTGGGCATCACGGCAGTGTCCGGGAAGGGCCCGCGGAGAGCCTTGAGGTAGGCCGGCCCACCCAGCGAGGCCGGGAAGATCTTGACCACCGTGGCGCCGAGTTCCACCGCTGTCATGAGCTCAGTTGGGGTTAAGGCGCCAAGCATGACCGCCGCGCCGGTGGCTCGCATGGCCTCGGCCAGTGGGCGGGTGGTGCCGGGGCTGACCAGGTAACTTGCCCCGGCTTGTACGGCCTGCTCGGCCTGCGCAGCCGTGGTCACGGTGCCGGCGCCTAGCAGGATGGTTCTGCCGTGACGGCGGCGGCATTCGGCGATGACGGCCGCCGCGTCTGGGATGGAGTAGGTGATCTCGATGCCGGTGACGCCGCCAGCAACTAGCGCATCGACGGTGGCTAGGGCGGCCTCGGGTGCGGGTGCGCGTAGCACGGCGATGACACCGGTGGCGACCAGTTCTGCAAGCACTCTTGCGTCAGACACGAGGTCTCCTCGGGGTTAGGCCGTTGGGGAGGTCGGCCAAGGGCCGCTGATGATGTTCGCGGGAGGTCGGCCGGCCAGGACGGCGAGCACGGCCTCGGTCGCGGCGAGGCTCATGTTGTCGACGGCTTCCAGCGTTTGAGCTGCCGAGTGCGGCGTGACGATGACCCGGTCGGACAGGGGTTGCGCGAGCAGCGGGCTGTCCACCTCGCCGTGGCCGCCACCGATGTCGTCGGCGGCGTACGCGCCCAGCCCTCCGGTGGCGAGCGCGGTGGCGACAGCCTGCTCATCCACCAGCGACGCCCGGGCCGTGTTGAGCAATATCAGGTGGGGGTCGGCCCCCCGCAGCCATTCGGCATCCACCAAGCGGTGTTGCCCCGGCGCGTGCAGGGACACCACGTCGCACCGGCCGGGTAGGTCGGGCAGGTGGCACGGGGTCGCGCCGGCCGCGGCGATGTCAACATCGGACACCGCCGGGTCGTACACCAACACGACCGTGCCGAACGGCAGCAACCGTGCTGTGAGGGCGCGGCCTATTCGGCCGAACCCGACGATTCCCACGGTCAGTGTGCTCAGCTCGCGGGCACGCTGCACTGACCAGTCCCCGGCCCGCACGGACCGGTCGCCGGAGACCACACGCCGCAGGGACGCGAGCAGCAGAGCCAGGGCGTGTTCGGCGACCGCGCTGCTGTTGGCACCGGGAGTGTTGGTGACGTAGATTCCGGCGCTGCTCGCCGCCTCGACGTCGACCGCATCTACTCCCACCCCGTAGCGGGCAAGCAGCTGGAGGGTGGGGGCCGCGGTGAGGTGCGCGGCGCTGACCGGCCCGGTGCCCGCAATCCAGGCCACAGTGTGGGCCAGGACAGGTCGCAAGGAGTCGAGGTTGTGATCGGGTGCACCGCGCACCACCCGGGCGCTGGCGGCGGTCAGCCGAGCCACCAGGTCCAGGCGGCCGGTGGAAAACGACCTGCTGGTGACCAGCACGGTCGGGGCGCTCACTCGGGCTTCCCGAACCACGGTTCCAGCCGTCGGTAGGCGTCCAGGAACACTTCGTGCCGGGCGCGGTAGAGCGCGTTGCGAGCGGCGTCGGGCTCGAACACAGCCACCACATCGGATAAGGCGCCGGCTACGGTGAAGTCCGGCAACAGTCCCACCCCGACGCCCGCGGTGACGGCAGCGCCGAGGCTGTTGGCCTCCTCCACGACGGCGCGCCGTCGCACTGTGCAGCCCCACACGTCGGCTAATAGTTGCAACCAGACATCGCTAACCGCGCCACCACCGATCGCGTCCACCCGGTCGACCGCAGCCCCGTTTTCACGGAATGCGCTGATACAGGTGGCCAGGTTGAACGCCACGCCCTCCAGCACTGCTCGGGTCAGGTGCGCCCGGCCGTGCTGGCGTCCCACACCGACGAACGCTGCTCGAGCGGCCGGATTCCAGTAGGGCGAACGCTCCCCCAGCAGATAAGGCAGGAAGTACAGGCCATCGTCTGACGCCTCGACCACGCCTGCTTCACTTACCAACCGATCAAACCTGGGGACGTCCCCGGTGCCGGCGAGCAGGTCGGCGATCCAGCTCAAGGAGCCACCGCCGGACTGCATTGTCGCCGTCGGGACAAACTGCCCGGGCACGACGTGATCGAAGGTCATTGTGCGCATCTCGGGCAGGTCAAGCAGCGGTTTTGATGAGCTCACCGACACCCAGGAGGAAGAACCCAGATAGACGTACGCCCCGTCGTCCGCCGAAACCACCCCGGCACCGACCGCGGCCATGGGTCCATCACCCCCGCCCATGACTACTGGAGTGCCCGCGGCCAGGCCGGTCGCCGCGGCGGCGGCGGCAGTAACGCCACCAACCACGGTGGTCGAGGCGAGGATCTCGGGGAACAGCGACGGGGAGATGTCGGCCGCAGCGAGCACGTCGTCGGACCAGCGTCCATTTTCCTGGTCGTATGCGTTGGTGCTCGAGGCGTCGGACGGATCGGTAGCTACGACACCGGTCAGTCGTGACACCACGAAATCTTTGGCCAAACAGAACCGGCGCGCTCGGGCAAAGACCTCGGGTTCGAAGTCACGTACCCACATCAGCTTGGTTAGCGAGTAGGTGGGATTCAGCCGGTGACCCAGGATCCGGTATCCCCGCTCTGCCCCGATCGCGTCCACCAGAGTTCGACACTGACTGCCGCTGCGGGTGTCGGCCCAGATAAGTGATGGTCGCACCGGATCACCGTGCTCGTCCAGCAGGACAACGCCCATCATTTGACCGGACAGGGCTACCGCGCTGATCTGGCCCGGGGCGACGGCCGCACCTTCCATCAGCCGGCGGGTCGCGTCGCACACGGCTACCCACCACTGCTGTGGGTCCTGCTCGACCCGGCCGTGCCGACCGTAGTGCGTCGGGTACGCCTCCGTGACCGCCGCGACCAGGCGTCCGGTGTGGTCATGCAGCGAAGCCTTGTTGCCGGTGGTTCCCAAATCGTGGGCGATCAGCATCTTCAGGACCGGCCGTTCACGCTGAGGCCGCAGTGAACGGAGTCAAGAGATGACCGGCCGGACCGGCGACGACACGCGATCCCATCCCATGTTCGACCACCCACCCGTAGTCGTGACCGGCTGAACCCGGATACACGGCCAGAAAGCGATAGTCGGCCGTCCCGGTGTTGACGCTGCGGTGAGCCCAGCCAGGCGGGATGTAACCGATCAGCCCTTCCGCCATGTCAAGCCAGGCCACCCGCTCGCCGTCGAAGAGCAGTAGCCCACCCACCCCACCCAAACCCAGATAGATCTCTCCCTGGGCGTCGGGATGCTGATGACCCTTCGTCATGAAGAACTCACCGCCGACAGTGCCGGGCCGGATGGCGGTGATCGATTGGGGCAGCTCCCGATCGATCTCCGGCACCGGTGACGACGCGACCGAGTACACCACCGGGTCATCATCAGCCGCGAGTTCCTTGCGCAGGTCCTCCCGCGCGAACAGGCCTTCCAGGTCCGACATTCGGCGCGTCAGGACTGGACCCGCAGGGTCGACCTGCGACCCGCCACTGCCGAACCGAATCGTCATCGGCGCGATGGGGGGCACGGCGAAACCTGTCATCAACCATTACCTCGTCTGGCTGCGCGCGTCGCCGGACTCGCCAGCCCGACCCGCCTATCCTGACATCCTGTCATTACATCCGCAAGTTCCCAGTCTCAGGATAGAGTGAGGTCATGCCCGTCAACGGGTCGGGAGGCTCCGAGCGAACGGTCGATCGCGCCTCGCCCGTGCCGTTCTACCATCAGCTCAAGCTCCTCCTACGGTCGATGATCGAAGCTGGCGACCTGCTTCCAGGTGACCTCCTTCCCGGCGAGTTCCGCCTGTGTGAGCAATACGACGTGTCCCGGACCGTCGTCCGGCAAGCTCTGGCCGCCCTCGAGTTCGACGGTTTGGTCGACCGTCAGAAGGGCCGCGGCACCTTCGTGACGGAGTCCAAAACTGGGCAGGGTCTCGTCCAGTCGTTAAGCGGCCAGTACGAGGACCTCGCCGCTCGCGGACTGCACCTGCGGAGTGAGGTCCGACGCCTGGAGCTCATCCCCGCCACGCCCATCGTGTCGGCCCAGATGCAGCTCAACGTCGGGGAACCGGTCGTCCTGCTTGAACGACTGCGGCTGGTCCACGACGAGCCCTGGGTCCTGGCCATGACCTACCTGCCGGCCGACATACTGCCCGTACTGCAACGAGCGAACCTGCGCGAGGGCTCGCTGTACGCAGCCATGGACGACCTGGGCATCCGCCCCAGTCGCGGTCGGCGAACGGTCGAAGCGCGGCGGGCAGGCCGAACCGTCGCCGACCGCCTCGGGCTCCGGCGAAGCTCCCCAATTCTCCTGCTCACCAGCGTAGGTCTGGACCGAGCCGGGCGCCCCGTCGAATACTTCGAAGCATTCCATCGGGGCGATCGAAGCCGGTTCGAGGTCAGCCTTGTGCGCAGCGACGCGACCCCGTCGAACCCGGGCTTCTCGCACCAATTGGTCGTCGCGCCCGCCTGAGCTGAGGAACCGAGTCTCGGTATCAGCAGCGAGCCTGCTTTGGATGTATCGGGCCCGCTCCGTTCGGATCGGGGAACCGTCTCGACACGGTCGGGGAGGAGGGCTTCGCGGCAGAGGCGCCGTTGTTACGGCCGTTGCCGGCCCAGGCGTTCAAGACGGGGCGGTCGTGGACCCACTGGTCAACCGGGACGCCCAGGTGATGCAACACCACGGGCCCACCAAGGCCCACGAGTCCCGGCACACCGCCAAAGGCAAACCCAGGCCGAGAGCATCTGCTGCCTCACGCCTGCTGTCCCGCGAAATTTTGGCACTCATGCTGGCCCTACGCGCACCCGCCCAGCAGTCGTCAACCGCCGTTTTAACGGCTGTAGAAGCATCAACGCGATGGCCGAGTCGATTCCAAGTTCGGCGGCGATCTGTACCTTCGTGCGGTGGTCGCGGTAGTACCGGCGTGCTACCTCCGGTCGTGATCATCTCAAGGGGTCCCGCGAAAGGGGGGATTCGTCTTCCGCCAAGGAGTTTGGGTCGGCAGGCAACTGGTCCCTGGTCCCTATCGCCGTCGGATGTGTCGCTTGCCACGTTGCTGTGCCTCCGTCCGCTTGGTGGGTGGGGGGTGAGGCGGTTGCCGCCAGGGTCGGGACGACGGCCGTGTCCGGCCTCGGCGACGCTAGACAACGGTGTAGCCGCCGTCGATGACGATCGTTTGACCGACCACAAAGTTGGAGTTTTCGCCGCAAAGGTAGGTCACCAGCGGCCCGAGCTCCTCGGGTCGGCCCATCCGCCCGGCCCCTCCCTGTCAGGCTGTAGTGAGACACCCCGGAGCCCCCGGGTCCACCGTGGAGGGTGGTGATAGGAGACAGTTTCGTGAGCAGCAGTCCAGTTCAGTCCGGTGCCGGTGACCATCTGGAGCCGGGCCCAGAAGAGGTCGTGGTAGATCCGGCGGCTCGTCCGGTTCGGCGCTCGTTCACTGCGGCGTACCGGGCCAAGGTGGTCGCGGAGTACGAGGCTGCCCCGCACGGCAGCAAGGCTGCGGTGCTGCGGCGTGAGGGCCTGTACCAGTCCCAGATCCGGGAGTGGACGCCCGCGCGTGAGGCACTGGGCTGGGGCGCGGCGACTCCTCGGCGGCGGCATCGCGCAGCCACCGGTGGTAAGGACGATCCCGCGCGGTTGCGTGCGGAGAACCAGCGGCTGACCCGCGAGCTGGCCAAGTCGGCGGCGGTGGTGCAGATCATGGGAAAACTGCAAGGGCTCTTGGAGACCATCTCCGAGAGCACGGGCACGCCGACGTCGTCGAAGCCGCGGTGAG
>JAABUR0100002301.1_pt1 | contig 29770 bp, 21 predicted proteins | sample 5560091 | NCBI WGS metagenome assembly JAABUR01 (sample SAMN10711879, study PRJNA513375) | rock metagenome | isolation source: Antarctica rocks | place: Antarctica: Victoria Land, University Valley sud
TTATCTTACAGAAACATGAAGATTGACTAACCTTTCTGGGCCTCACTGGACATAGGACTTCTACTCCCCATACAAAGCACACCAAACCTCAAATTCGTTCGCTCTGCCCACCCCAACCATTTCCTTGCCTGTTGGTCAGCCAGAAGGCCACCCACAACTCTCGTTCCTTGGCTGAATCCGAGCGCGCCAACCCATTCCTTTCCGTCCCCAACCTCGTCCATCCATTCATGGACCCGATCTATACCATCGGCAACATAGGGACTGTACCCGCTTCCGTCATCTACGCCTGCCGCGATTTCTTGCGCTTCGGTGTTCACTGCTGAACCGGGAGGATCAGGACTGCCCGGGGAGGTCGGTTTGTTCAAGGGTTTGAACCAAGTCCGCCAAGGAGGGTAGTTCTTGAATGCAGGGAATACACCTGGACCTGGTCGCTGGGGAAAATGTTAGCAGGTCAACGCGATTGGTAAGAACCGTTTCTGGGTAGTAAGCTGATTTGATGAAAATGACTACAAGGAATCTTTGACTCTATTCTTTCGCCAATGACGATGATCTACTCCATCATGCTGACCCATCTCACCAGCCTGTACATATATACATTCTTCCCATTCTTCAATTCTGTTTCATGGTCTCTTTCTCGCCGGAAAATGATAGAAATTCAAGTTCCACTCACCTCAGTAACAAAGGGCGCATCAAAGAAAACCAACTCAAATGTCTCTCGCAGCAAAGCCTGAATACGCGCGCACTGTATTTTGTGAATAGATGCGTTGGAGCCACCGCCGTGGAAGCAGGCGATTTTCGGCAAAGTCGGTGAAGGAGCCGGCATGATCGGTTGAAAAGCGTGTGTATCCAGCAAATAACTATTTACCAGATCAATTTTCTTAGAACAAAGCTGAAAGGGGATGACTCGTCTGACCGTTCCAAAGATGCCCGCGAAGAATTCAAAGAGTGAGAGAAGATTATAGGTTGGAGGCGCGAAGATGAAGGGGGCAAGGTATATGTAGGTGTCTTGCAGAAAAGACTATGGACCCTCGGCAACCGAGAAACTTCTTACGATTACCGAGATCGACGCGAGCGCAGTGCAGATAAAAGTCGGCCATTTTTGAGAACACATTGTCCGCAGAAATGAATGTCTCACAAAAAAGGCTTTATATATCAATGATGTATGGTGGTGCGGCGATCAAAAAATGAAACTTGATAAATATAGCAATCTGTCCTATACTATGTATTCAGCATGTTACTTATTAGCGCAACAGGGATTACTTTGGAGAGGACACACCAGAATAATCCCTGTCACGCTAACAAGTAGCCCGTTGGACACCACAGTGGTCCACTCGTACCTCGCTACGGGGGCCAATCAGAAGCAAGTATTAATGACGTAGCCTCCCTCTAGGGTCTGAGGTCAAACCCCCGAAATCTTTAGTGGGGTTTATATAGTACGAATAGGCGAAATCTCATCCTATCTCTTTAACCACGTAAGGTACTATTACCTACTATAACACTTAGATACTATTATCGTATTACTTTCCTAACGTAGCAGCTCGCAGTACCTAGGTCGAGAGTTGCATGCCCTGAAGCCGTCGTTTTGGACGTGGCCCATATCGCTTCCGCTACCATTTTGAAATTCAGACAGCCAATACCGTCCAGGACCATCCTGAGCACTGACTGGACCTTCCGACACCGAGGGCAGAGAATATTCCCCACCGTCCCCAACAATCGCTATCATACAAAAGCGATCTTTGTTCCTCAACCTTCCCACCTGCCTCTTCACCCCCAACCCCCAACCCCAGAGACCTCACCACCACCCCAAGATCCCCGACCCCAATACTATCCCTACCATCCCAAAAAACCAATGCCTCCACTGGCCACCCCCCGTCACGCTCTGACTCGCCACCCCATCCGCAACCGTGTATATCGTGGCCCCGAACATGCCCCACCCTAGCGCCTCCCAGCTCCCTGTGAAATAAGCCGCGAGCGCCGCGCAGGCTACGCTGAGCTCCCTGGACCCGTAGACCAGTACTAATCCATCGACCAATTTTTCGTTGTAGTCTTGAGAGCCGGGGGGGGAGCGGGACGCGGAAGGCAAGGGGCGGGGGAAATGCAGGAGGGAGAGGGCGGCCCGGGGCCGGAAGAGGGCGTTGAGGCCGACACAGAAAGGGATGGCGTAAAGGAGGAGAGCGATGTGGGCGAGATAGGGGCGCGGGCAGTTGGGGAAGGCGAGGATTGCGTCCATGATTGGATGGGGGAGGATTTGGAAGAGGAAGGGTAGGGGCGGCGCCGATGGGGGGGAGTAGAGACGGAGGAGAGAGAATAGACTGGAGTTTTGAGAACGTCGGGTCGAGCGAAATACAGATAGGCCGGACGTGCGGTAAGACTACAGAGTTAGAAATTCTAGGACCGAGGGTCGGTTGCAAAAGTCCGTGCCGACTGTTTTGGTGGGCGCGAGGGACAAAGTCGATAGGGACTTTTGCAACCGAGCCTCGGACATGGGATTTTAGTACCAATTAGATAAAGTCCGCGAGTGGAGTTTCTCCGGACATAATGCTTCTGGTTTACGCCCTCGCTTTCTACAACCACGCACTTTATTATTTTATTTCCGCCACAAGGATTATAGAACGCTTAGATACGAATACTTCTTATAGCGGAATTAATTATAAAACAAGCCTGGCTAAGGATCTGTAGAAGCGACAGTATTAAGGCCTAAGGGTACCCTAGAGCACGCCCGGAGCTAGGCGACGGAGTATGGAGTTTTAAGAGCTCCGGGTCACTAACCCCTTAGGGCTGGACCGTTTGGACCAGAAGGGGTGAACTCTTCTATCATGAGCGCCCCTTCCCGCCAGCAAGGGCGATACAAGCATCGAACCCCACAACCTCTATCTAATCCTCCATACCCGCCCTATCAGAGGTGCCAAAGAGAGCAAAAGAACCAACTCATCTCTCGACGATTCCATCAACTCCCATCGTCCCGTCAACAGAACGATGTCGAATTCTCGTCGCACCGTCCTGATCACAGGCTGCTCCGACGGCGGCCTCGGTGCTGCCCTCGCGCTCTCCTTCCACCGCGCCGGCCTCCACGTGTACGCAACAGCCCGGGATACGTCTAAGATGACAAATATCAAGAAAGCTGGCATTGAGACCCTCTCTCTCGACGTTCTCTCCCAAACGTCAATTAATACCTGTGTTTCCAAGCTCCCCCACCTCGATATCCTTGTCAATAATGCCGGCGCCGGCCTGATCATGTCTATCTCTGATCTTGATATCTCCCAGGCTAGGGACTTGTTCGATTTGAATGTCTGGGCACCCATCGCCGTTACTCAGGCGTTCCTGCCACTCCTGCTCAAATCAAAGGGAATAGTAGTCAATAATACGTCAGTAGCGTCAACGATGGGACTACCGTTCCAGGGCACCTATAGCGCCTCTAAAGCTGCTATAGCCATGTTTTCGGATGCGCTCCGACTTGAAATGCAGCCTTTTGGTGTCACGGTCATCGACCTGAAAACAGGCGCCGTACAGTCAAACTTCTTCGAGAACCACAAAAAGCAGATCGGATCTAGCTTGCCAGAGGACTCAATCTACGCGCCGGCTAAATCAGCGGCGGAAAAAATCATGGGTGGTGATACGATGAGCGGCACAGGCATGCCATCCCCCTTGTGGGCGGATCAGGTGGTCAAGGATCTCTTAAAGAAGAACCCGTCACCGAAGATTTGGAGGGGAGCCCAGGCGATGTTATCGTGGCTTGGAACATGGCTGCCATTCGGAATGATGGATGGGGAGATGAAGAAAGCGGTCGGATTCGATGTCTTAGAGAAGGAGTTGCGGAAACAATAAAAGAAGCGTTGAGCACTAGAGATCCCGCACGCTCGACAAGACAGCGCGGCGGATGCCTTAGCTACCTGGCGTTCGAGCTCCATGCAGCGGTCTTTGCGCGCAACGGTTCAAGAGGAAATGCGCGATATCTTCTGCGATACAGCACCGATCTACGTCAGTCATAGCGTGTTGGAAAGCGCAGAGTGAGCCCTACAATCTAATGTATACCTTCAAGTATCATATATGTTGCGCGTGTAGTGCATAGTGTGCGAAGAAAGGAGCCGCTTTTGATGGTCCATTTGCTCAGCCCTAAATGCGGAATGAACCCGCTGAAAATATGCTTGGCAAGCCGGTGAATAGGCTTGGCATGCTGGTTTTGTACGTATCGTGATGAGGGGTAATTGGACTAGCGTTGGAAGCATGTATTTAGGGCCCTATTATTCCTACTCCTTAGCAACCCCCATAGTAGCAAATCAATATCAGACAACGACAAGACCAATCTCACCTTTTCTTATCGCATAAAACCCATATATCGCATTTATCGCGTACATTACCTATATCACATATTATCGCATACGCGACCTCTTTTGCCAAGGATAATCTAGATTGACTTCAGCTGGATCCATCTAACCCTAGGTGGATTACAGTATCGAGCACATCCTGCACATCGAACCCATCGCGCATATCATATATATCATACATCATTCGTAGGCATACATTATTCATAGGTCACAGCAGCGCTTGCTTGTAAACCTCATTCCTCATCATCATTTCATTCGTATACTCATGGATATCTGGCCCGATCACAAATAAACCCTCCTTCCTCGTCACCCTTGAAAGCCCTATATACAACTGACTATGGCTACACCGACCGAGACTGCAGATCAACGCCTACCTTATTTAAAGATTGACCCTCGGCCTTGTTAATCGTGATGGCGTGGGCTGGCCGTACAGGATACTGCTTGCGGACAAACGGTGTTGGGATCCGCTGATTGTTCTGCTTTGACTGCAGCGGAGTCTTAAAGAGCAAAACCTTTTCGCCGTGATGCGTACCACCCATGATCCCACCCTCAAAGACCTGTTTACCACAGCGGATAATGCGGAGCCGTGTTCCATTACAGAGCCGTGGTGGATCAAGGTTCCTCAGGAGTATGATCGGAATACCTGGTTTGACAAAGAGCTTATGCGGTGGCAATGACGGTTCATAGAACGCATTGAAGTACTCAGGGGGAAACATCTCGTTGTCTTCCTCATCGACAGCATTATCGATACTCCAGTACGTTGTCATTTCACCAGGCATCCAACGCAAAATTCTTGTTGTTAATACGGGCAACATCCTTATTGGTAATCGACAGGATCGCCCGTTCCGCCAGGTACTCCTTATCGAACGGGTTGTTCGGACTGTCAAGGTTAGGATATCCCGCGTCAATCAACGCATCTAGAATGTTGTCCGGAAGATGGCTATATGCCCAAGGCGCCACATCTTGCTTCAGAGTAGGGCTCTGTCGAACGGTAGCGCCGTTTCCAATTGCTAATAGATCGTTGGCGAATTGAGCCATACTATCACGGGCAGTATCAGTCAGGTCGGGGTGGTTGAGTCGCTCATTGATGGTTAAATCGAGCCGTATAACATCCGGCCAAAACTCGGTCTTATTGAGACAGTGATCCAGGATAGTGGTCTTTGATCCTCCTACAATTACCGGTAGTGTTGGACGAAAGTCACCACAAAAATAGACAACCTTTCCACCAAACCACGCTTACTCATTATCGCAGATATCCTAAAGGCTTCTACTTACGGCTTCGAAATCAAATCGATTCTGTATAGGCGACTCATCCCAAAAGATCACCTGCGCTCGCTTGATTAATTCCGCCAAATTGGTCCCCTTCTTAATACCACATAACGACGTGGCATCTAAGTCCAACGGGATTTTAAAGCGGGAGTGTGTAGTACGGCCACCCTGTAGAAGAGTTGATACTATACCGGACGATGCGACAGCAAGTGCCACATTCTTTTCCGAACGTAACTTCTGCATAATCGTATTCTGGACCATAGTCTTGCCAGTACCACCCGCCCAATTTAAAAAGAACAGGGCACCAGGGGTACCAAACTCATTATCATTATTGGAGTTAACTGTAGCCATAATCCGTTCTGCAGCGTTAAGTTGGTCGGGGTTTAGTTTGTTCCAGGCGAGCTGTGCTTCATCCGGGGTGATGGTATAAGACATCTCTTCCCGTAACAGGCGGTTTAGAATATCGCTAAAGGTGTCAAAATTGACCGTCGGAACTGGAAGATAGTTGCGAGCAAGATCCTCGATTAGTTCGGGGGTTGAGTGATGTTCCAATAGACCGTCAATCAGATAGAGCGTATACTGCTCGGCGTAGGATTCTTCTTCACCAATAGGTATTAGAAGAGACTGAAAATCCCGTCGTAAGATATATAAGCAATCCGAAGCGATAAATTGTTTATATTAATTCCAAAGCACTAAATGATCAACAGGCTGGAGCTCCAGGGGTACCATCACAAACAGATATCGCAATCCAAATCCTCCTTGCATATGACGGCCTTCATCCAGTATCTCGTCAGCATACTTATCGCTTTCAGTCAACCCAAGGGCAACGCAGGCTTCCTTCCACTCGAGGAGTTGACCATCGACAGTACGTAAATCATCGAAGGATGTTAGGCCTTTCACGTGATATAAGAGGAGTCGAACGTAAAACAGATCCTTTTATTTTGGGCTGATAAAGACAATGCGGCCAAGAGCCCCCTTTTTACGGACCTTCCAACGCTTTTTGGTCTTCTGATAAACAAAGTACTCCGGAAAGTCAGCGTAGACGTAGTCAAGCGGATTTTTCATGATATCAAGCGGGCGACCATTATCCTTCTTGAAGGGTAGTGGCTCCCCACGATCAATGGCCTCCTTGGCCCTGCGATTGATATCAAAGTAGGCTGTCAAAATGGTACGGCGGAATTTCTCGCCGTCGATTACCTTCTGCTTTTTAAGCTCGTCGGCGGCCGCATTATCAGCGGCGTTAAAGAGTATACGCTATTGATTAGGTGGATGGATCTGTAGGCGCTCCACAGATAGCTTCATCGTACCCATACCAAAAGAGAACATCTTCCATACAGCTTCCGCAGAGCCAATCCACCAGGCCAGATGAAACTCCGTGATCTCGTCAACCAACTCACCCGGTCGGCGCGGTTTACCTGAAGGTGCAGGATTGTTATGATAGTAATTGACAGAAAAATCCGCTCGATCAGGGCGATATGTGTGATCTGAGCGATATGTACTGGATCCAGATGGAGTCAAGCTGCTCTGTTCCTTGGCACTTATTAGATATATAAATGGAGTGCTTACCTGTATCCATTTGACATAAAACTGACGCCTTGTGATACGTGTGGAACCCCCTCTTCCTCGGCGTGGTTGATCGCTACCGTCATCCTGATACTCCGGATCCCAACCTAATTCCCCCTCCTCTGGCTCATCATCGAATGCGGGTACGGCGTGGCGACGTAGAGTGCCAGTAGCTCTGTTACGCCGTCTTGCATGCAATGGGTGATCTGCAGGAAGGTCGTGCCCAGCCAATGGGATGAGATTATGCCACGATTGCTCACCACATAGGAAGAATATAGGGTATCGTAAAGCCATGTAAGAAGGATGGTAATCAGGTATTGTCATCAGGCCACCTTTGTTTCCACTCGAATGTCACGCTCAATTCGGCCTTTCCGAGCATCGGTGGGTGTACCCATGACATATGCAATTTCATTGGAAGTAGGCCGATTGTGTATACCCTTATCCTGTCGACGTGGATCCAGCTGTTTGATCCGAACACTCATATTCTCAATTAGATACCGCTCCTCATCTTCTTTCAGACGATCGTGACAGCTCTTGAAACCCTCTACATAGGGATTGACTTTTTTGAGGGTCCGCTGCATGATATCAAGGGTATCGCGGTTGAGGTCTTCGAAATAATGCTGGCGCGTATCCAGTTGTTCTTGCGTACCGTCAATGGTGTAGATCTGGGCGAATTTGGGCTTCAAACCGTCGTCAGCCATCAAGGGCCCCATGAGATGATGGACCGAGCTCTGTACGCGGAAGGTGGTACGTCCGACGTTGTGGTCAATATTGTGTGTGCCCTCGCTGGTAAAAGAGAGGCAATTGTTGTAGCTGACGATATTATCAAACAGATCCTTACTCCGCTGAGTCCTCCGAAGAATACGTTCACCATTCACCTCAACATCTTCGGCCTCAAAAGAGCAGCTTATTGATTTCTTCCATAGCCTTTTCCCGTTCCTTTTCGGGGCCTTCAGGCATAGCGTCCACGTCCCGCGGCCTGATAAACTGGTCGGGAGGTATGCAGTCATTCTTCCCATCATCACAGCATGGCCACCAATCATCGGAACCCCGTTCCTTCTTCCATGACACTGCAGCGCAGTGGGGGCATTTGTTGGGGGTATCTGATAATTTATCGGGTATCCTGAAGAGCTCCACCTCCTTAACCGCATCGCGATCTGTAGCTTTGCGATAAGCTGCTCTGTCCCTCGACGGTAGGGGCCACGTCGTCGGTCAATGGCTTCGTTGTGTTGGTCGTCAGCGGCTCGCTCCTGCCGGGCGTGGTAACGGAGGGCTCGAGGAGCGTAGTCAGCCGGTGGGTCGGGGGCGATCTCATCGATGTGTATGAAGGCTGAAGGGGTCGATTGGGGGGTCGCATGGAAGGTCGGGGGCGGGGGCTCTTCTGGATTTGGGGCTGGAGCAACAACCCTAATGCTTGGGCGTATTGCTGCGAGCGTTGTAGAGCCATCTGACTGGGGCTTGGGGCGAATTATAGGGAGGAGGGGGGGGCGAGCGTCCTGCATGACCTGCATATCGCGCACATCGCGCACATCCTGCATTTCAACATCGTGCTGTGCTTTGCGTGTACGCTTGAGGGCCTTGTTGTCTGCGCCCTGTGGTGTAGTATTGATAGCCCGGGCTTGTGCAGCCGTTTTCTTCTTCCTTCCACCTGCTTGTATTTGCCTATTCGCGCCATTATTAGTGATATCGGTCAAAGTTGTACGGCGCCTCTTGCGGGGTCTAATGGTAGGTAGGGAAGATGTTGGTATGGAGGGCTGGGTGTCAGTTGGTGCTGGGCGCTTCTGTCGGGTCCGAAGTTGTTGAGCATAGGCCTGTGCTTGAGGATCATTATCACCGGGGAAGGTGATCATAGCACATATATATAAAGCGCTTGACTGATAGCATTATATAATGGGGTTGTTTAGAAGGATGGAAAGGGGAGCTGGAAAGAAAACCATAGAAGGGTTCACTGGGTAACCGTCTACACTCGGTGACCGTCCAGCCTTATAGGGCTAGTCCCTATAAGCCTACCCTATTATGGTCCAAAATGTCCATCTCTTGCTATAAATTTATAAAATAAATATTTAAAGCTATTTATATCATCCTTTATAAGGTTTTCTTATCTGTATACCTCGTCCTGATTAGCTGATTCCTCTAGTTACCTGTCCTTTCTATCCTTCCTAGCTACTTAGTTATCTTCGTAGCCCCGTTCTAACTTAGCCGTAGTTACCCTTATTAGTAATTTAATAACGAGTCTTTTTAGTCGCTTAGTCGTTATCTAAATAACTGTATAGTCTACCTTCCTTAGTATTACTTCCTGTATCGCGGTCGAGGGTACTCCTGTAAAGATGGAGGACCTAGGCTAGAATTACTACTTCTTCTCTAGAACTACTAAGCCGCTATTAGCTTTTATAAGTAGTAGTAACTATTATACTCCCCTTAATTCTATTAGTAAGTATACTCTTTAGTATACTATATTACTTAGCTACTTTAGTAATTAATAGGATTCTATTACCTAGTCCCCTAGCCTTAACCTAGGCTATATAAGCTAATTCTATATAATCTTCCCTACCTAATTTAGCCTCCTATAGTAGAGGAAGGGATAGTAGAGGTATATTAGATATATTAAATAGATTAATAGATCGTATTATTATAAAATTTAGGTTATAAAGAGTTATAATTTATAAAGTCTAATACTCTAGGGTAGCCTTATAAGGTACTAACCTTATAACTCGCATGAAGCGCTCGTATTCACAACGCAGCATGTTGAACTACTATATCTTAATGACTAAGGTATGCTCGATAATCGACGATAATAGAATTGGGCCACAACAACTACGAATCAACTAGTTGTAGAAGGCCTATACAATAACCACCACGGGCGCCATCAGCATGGCGAAGCGAGCCTTGATATTTGTGTGAACCTCAAGCTTCGGTCTTGATTTCGGGCATCGTGGAATGTCCCGCCAGCCCCGTGTCAAACAAAGTCTCGATGTGCGCAGGCGCCGCCGCCAGCTTTTTCTCTCGGTCCAGGCCCAGTTTCCCTTTGACCAAGCGAGGCAGCAAGCCGTCAATAGCGTCGTTGCTGAAGGTGTTGATGTTCATCGCGTCCTCGCTACGCATCATCTGGCGCGCGCGGATGGTGCGGAGGATTGCGAGCTCGTCATCCGTCAGTTTCTCCAGGTCTTGCTTGGTCTCGGTGGTGGGGTCATCCTTGACGCTATCGAGCTTGTCGAGCACGGCCTGGCGCTGGTCCGGGGTGACTTGAGCAAATGCATTGAAGCAGAAATCGAGCGTTTTGGAGACCGTGTCTTGCGTGAGCTTGCCGCCCATGTTAGTGTCGGCGCTGCCCTGGATGACTGTACGTATATATCAGTTTCCGATCAATCATTACGGGGGCATGTGTCTGTACTCACCCGGCTTGAAGAAGTCGAACGCCCGGTCGAAGCCGTCCTCGTCGACGTCGCTGATGAGAAGCTCCTCACCCTTGCGGATCTGCTTCAGGGCGGTCATGACGACCAGGAGGAATCGCGAGTAACCCTCGGCCGTCTTAACCGAGTGCCACTTGGCGCCCTCAAACTCACTGACCTCACCATTGCGGACGGCCTGGACTGTCATAGCGGCAGAGAGGGCGCTGGACAGCGCGAGATGCACGCCCGAACTGAAGTACGGGTCAATGAAGCAGCCTGCATCACCAACCAGGCGGAAGTTAGGGCCTGCATAGGCAGAGGCACTGTACGACCAATCCGAAGCAGCCTTGATTTCGGTGGATACGATCTCGGCATCGACCAACCTCTCTTGGATCTGCGGCGCGAGAGTGGTCAGATTCTTGTAGAACTCGACCATGCCGGGTGAGCCCAACTCCTGCTTGCGCTTCAACAACAAATCTTGGCGCATGACAACTCCAACGGACAGCGTGCCGTCATGGAGTGGAATGGACCAGCACCAGCCGCTCTGATCGGTGAGAGCCTCGAAGAAAGGGACGCCCTCTTGCGCCGTACCTGGTGCGTAAACCTTTGCGTTCTTCCAGTACGCCCAGTGAGCCTGGTTCTTCAGTCCCTGGTTGAACTTGCGATTTTTCAGGTACTTGGTCGAGATGACGCCGTTGCGCCCGCTGGCGTCGATGATATAATTGAACCTGATGGTGCCACTAGCGCCATCTGTCTTGCGGCTCCACGACGCCGACTTGGCCCGCCCCGGGTTGGCAACCTGCGCGTTGGTCGGGAAGTTGTCGACCGGCTCAAATTCGACGGCATCGATCTTAACACCCTGATACGTGCGTGCTCCCGATTTCTCAGCGTGGTCGAACATCAGCTTGTCCGATTGGGACCGGATCACATTCCAGGAGTAGCCGTTAGGGCCGTTGGCCGCCAGAAAGTCTGTGTAGCCGGCGCTCTTACTGTTCAGCTTGAACGCCGCGCCATTCTACTCCTCTTCATTAGGTCCACTGCTTACGTCAAATCGCCCCATCCAAAGTCAACTAACCTTCCGGTTAAACCCGTGCGCGTCAAACGTCTTCTCCAGGTCGATGAAGCGCAGGAAATGGCGGATCGATGCCAACATCGACTCGCCCACATGATATCGAGGGAAATGGTCGAGCTCGAGCACCACGACGTCGACGCCCTCGCGCGCCAGCGCCGCCGCAGAGTAGGACCCGGCCGGACCGCCGCCGATGACAAGCACCTCGCAAGACTCGGGAATCGACATGATTGTAAGAGGAAATTTGGGGATTTACAAAGGCTGAAGATGGATAGGGTGCAAAGTCGCTTCAAATGCTACATATTTGAAGCAGTCAAGCCCTCTTACCTTTGAGACCAGGGGATGTAGGCGCGATAGGATCTCTTAGCCACAGGTTCAAGTCCGCAACTCCGGGGTAGGTCCGGCGGATTACCCCGTCTCGCAGCAAGATGACTCCCAGTCAAGTCCTTCGACAAGTCCGCATTTCAGATGAGGATCTGGAGATCAAGTTTTTAGAGTTCGGCCACAGCTGTATCTGAGGGCTTACCGCCATCGACCGACATTCCATTACGGCCCTATTACTGCGACATCGCCCCTCGATCTACGTCATAACAGGACGGATGAACCGGGTGTGGGTGTCTGTTTAGGAAGGAGGATCGATGACTCAGGTCTTTGGAGTTGACCGTCGAGACGGTGGTCAAGGATCGATCCGCGTTTTGCCCGTCACGGAACGATTGAACGCGTGGCAAATTAGGGCCACAGAACTTCTACCCGGGGTTTGGGATATGTCAGGGCTTAGCTGTCACCTCAGGCCTAGCTGGAGACCCTGATAGTGGGCATTACTGAGCTCTCAGATGTGCCAGAAGATGAGAGGCGGGGAAATTCTTATCGTAGATCCCTCTACAGCATCAGAGCCGGCAAAGTCCTAAAGCCCGTCTTACATCATTTAGAGAGCATTACGTCAAGCCGACCAGGCTGAAGCTTTTAAACACATGGGAAATCGGGCCAAAGCCATCAATGGTTGGACTACACATGCCCGCGTGAGGACAACGCCCCCAGCTGCTTTTCCAATTCGACTCTGGCCCCCTCCACCATCTCCTCCGGATCGAAATCCCAGATCTTTCTCTGCCGCTGGACGAATTCGTCCTTCATCCTGGCCGCGTCCCTGCCGGTCGGCCCGTAGCGCCACTGGTACATGTCGCCCACCTGGCGCGAACTCTCCATCAGCCACTGGGTGCGTGGGATGCGTACATCGCTATAGACGCGCAGTGCGGCCGCTAGCTGCCCCGGCTGCACTTCGTCGGAACCCGCTTCTAGACCCGCGAGCAGCTCGCAGATGATGAGGGCGTCTTCCACGCCCATGCCGGCGCCGGCGCCGTGGAAAGGGCTAGACGCGTGGGCGGCGTCGCCGGCGACGGCGATGCGGCCGGAGGCGTAAGTCGCGGCGGGGTGGTCGGCCATGTCAAAGATAGCCCACTTGCTCACCTTCTCGGGTAGATGCATCAGCAGCTCGGTCACGTGCGGACCCCAGCTCTGTAGCGCGTTCTGCACCTCGTCGCGGGAGCTGGGTTTCTCGCTGTTGTGCATATCCGGCCAATCGTCGGGGTCGTGCACGAACAGGTGGACGTTGAAGGCGGCGCCGTTCATGATCTTGTCGTCGTCAGCTTTGGTTCAAGATGCTGCTTGGGCATTACAACGGTTGTTGGGATCGTGGGAAGAGGGACAGACCGGGAACGAAATCATATGGGCGTCAGGTCCGAGGTGGAAACAGTTGACGCTGGCCTTGGTGGTACCGAATGCAGCAACAGCTCCATCCACAGGCATGAGCGCCCTGTAGACCATTTTGTGGGCGTATTTGGCTTTGGCAGCAGGATGCGCGCCCAGTAATAATTTTCGGGTGGTGGAGTGAACGCCATCACAAGCGATGACTAGTAGAAGGACTTAGAACGTTGTCGAAGGACACGATCGGTGTATGGGGCAGGGAAAATCACGAACCGACGTCAGCCTCAGCCGTGGTCCCATCAGCAAAATTCAGCAGGACCTTGTCGCTGCCTTCTTCCCAGTCGTCGACATAGCCCGTCAGTCGCTTGCCAAACTGGACCACGTCGCCTTCCTTGGGCAGGGCTGCCGCAAGTTGATGCAGAAAGGGAGTCCGTAGAGTCCCCCAAAAGGCCAAGTCTTTCTCTGGAGTCTCGAAGAGCAGGGCGGTCTCCTCCTGCTGAGCAGCCTCCTTAGTGCGGGGATTGAAACCGTCCCAGTAGCGAACCGTCTCGGCCGGGCTCCTGAGCGCGACACGGCCCAGTGCCTCGAGGATGGTGGGGTCCAGACTCTGCATGCACCGACGCGCCACGCCTGTAAAGGCAAAGGCGGCTCCATTGTCTGGCCAGCTAGGCGAGCGCTCGTATATGGTCACGTGAGCTCCTCGGCGCAGGAGACCGAGAGCCGTGATTACACCAACGATACCGCCACCGATGATGGCGACATCAAGGGGCTTGGAGGTGGCGGAAGGTTCGCCCATGACTGCTGAGGGGTAGAAGTATCTGGTCTTGGAGGTCAGGTCATACCAAGGTCCCGCCCGTCTGCTTTTGAGGTGTAAAATACCCTTGGCCCATCGACCCAATTATGGGAAGCAGAAGATCCCCCCCAAAGTCGCCAAGGTCACGCAGCCTCGTGTGATTCAATGCCGCCCGAACGTGTTATTCCATGAGACATGCAACCGGGCTCTCGTTTGTCCCAGATTTGACGCATAAAGCAGCAGCTTTGTGATTGGTACGCGTATCAACCTACCTACCACCCTCGAACCTATACGGAGTAGTAGTTTAAGCATATGCTCCTGCCACTATAGCCACCTGCCGACAGGTTCATTTGGACCAATTACCTATCAATCGGCTGCATTATCCGGTTAGTATGGATTATCTCGGAGTTTCCATTCTCCTCTGGGATCTCACGAGGTGAGCAATATCATTCGGACACTTTGGTAGGGATCTCGGACAAAAGTGTCCGAACTATTTTACTCACCTTCTATGATGCACGCATTCGTTCCGCGTAATTGTTCAGATTCCATAGGGCTAAAAGGGCCGACCCTTCGGCTACTTCTTCTGTGGGGAAGGATTCGCTAGTAAGCCTCTACTAGTAAGTCTAGTGTATTTAAATACTCCGTAGTGGTAAGATATACGTTCTAAAGAGGGTTGTAGTAGGGGTTCTAGAGCGGGGCTAGGGGGCGCGGGAGGTATGACGTATGGGTGCCCGGGGGGTTCATTGTTAGCGTCTTGGCACTTTCCTGGTGAGGAACCCGCCCGTTTGACACCACAGAAAGGGAACAAGTAGATAGCGCGAGGCTAATAAGCGGCCCCGCGGGACGATCGTAATTCGTGCTAGATATGCGGCTGGCATGCCGTACCCAGGTGCCACAGTTATTAGTAGTGCTACAGTTTTAACCACAAGTGAGTCCGCTCGCTTAGTAGCTTCGGGAGAAGCCACTGATTACTTCATTCTGAGCTATTCCTCTTGGCCAAAGGCCAAGACGCTAAATCTTAGCCTCGGGACTCATATGTGGTTGGCACGAGTACGTCCAATTAAGGTGTCGGCATCCTTTTCGCTTAATTTGCGATACCAGGCTGCCACGCGGGTTTCAAAGTAATTCGGACACATTTGGCCGACAGCCCTACCAAAGTGTCCGAATTATTTTGAAACCTGCCAGGCACGCGGTGAGCAAACTAAACCGGGCACTTTGGGAGGGACCTCGGTTAAAAGTGTCCGAATTATTATGCTCACGGCGTGCCAGGGTCCCACATGGTATTCTTCGCCCGCTGCTTTCTTTATCCTAAATCAGATTGCCATCTCAGATACACTATCATTGGCACGGAAAGCCCTACCGGGAAAGATCCTATTTCTGGAGCCTGCTCCGGTATCTAGGCTAAGCCGAAAGCGGTCGGGGTTGCGAAACATCCAACCGCTTCAAGCGTAGAAGTAACCGTGCACGTTGGTGACAGAATAATTCGTACACTAGAGAACTGCGCCTAAAGTATATGCGGACATTCCTCCTACCGTTGAACATTGAAGGTTCCCTACCACCTTTTTAAACATCTCTCCATCCTGCGGCGAGCTCTAAGTGGCATATGTTGGACGCCCCAACAGTACGTTATGACTCTTATACGGGTCTCCGTCTCGCCTAAAACTAGTGTACGAATTATTCTGTCACCAACATGCGGTGATAGCCGCCACGATAATTGCGTGGTAGTCAGAGTCAGTGCTTAATACCTTTTAAAATCTCTCAATTGGAGCTTCTTTTAATGTTTCAGATCATCTCGGGCCATATACTAACCATGCAGGAACGCTGGCTAATGATCCGAGATGGTAGGGGAAATTATAAAGTACGTGCCACATAGCTTAATGCAAGGAGATTGTTAGAGCCTCTCATAATGTAAATTGTTGCTGCAAATCGGGGCCGCAGTCTTTTAGCCTCGTATCTTACTGTTCTCTATGGGGTTGGCCTGATCCTACGCTACCTTGATTACGAGTTTACGACTGCCGACAGATGAGCGGCCTGATCCTACGCTACCTTGATTACGACACAGATGGGCATCTTTTCGTTACAGGTCTGATGGGGACAATCTGCCCTTCATCTCAAGCCGCTCGCTTCGTCTTACTATATCCTCCGTATCCGATTCTACAATATTATAATGTCAAACCAGGGCATGGGAAAACTTGCTGAATAGGCACGTCCTCTCACTTGGTTCTCCCCTCACCGTGAGCCTACACCACCTTGGAGCACTAGCAAATGATTCTGAGTTCCGAACATGGAAGAGACAGGACGACGACAGCAAGCCGGATTTGCGTGCGAAGAATGCAGGAGGAGGAAAGCTAGATGTGATCGGGCTCGTCCCAAGTGTGGATACTGCTTGGAAACCGACGCCGTCTGCATCGTTATCGACAAGACAACTCAAAGGGGTCCAAAGAAGGGTCATATGACTGCGCTACGGTCACGGATAGGTTCGGGCACCTTCATCTTTCATCTTTCATCTTTCATCTTTCATCTTTCATCTTTCATCTTTCATCCTCAGCAGCTTTGCTTCTCTAACTTCGACGCTTCTACTTTTCTACCATCAGCAAGTCGTGGCTCTGTCCGTGCAATATCCGCTTTTGAGCTCCTTTACCAACATCTACGTGTGCACAGAAACTCTCCAGTGGCAATTGAGCCTACAAGAAGGCTCCAAGACGGACAGTAGCGATGCTATACCCGCCCAGACGATGCCGGAATGGGATCCTAATAATGGAGGACAGGCGCCCCGTGAAATCGAGATAGAATGCGGGGATTTAGACTTCAGCGGCCTCGAAGAGGCCGATCTGAATCTCTCAGATATCTGCTTCCCCTCGGCGCCAGTGGGCATCAAACCAGCAGCGCCGGTCGACATTGGACGGCCGTATTGGTCGGCAGGCTTGCAAGTGGACAATTGTGGCCTGGCCATGACCGCGATCCCCACAGAGGTGCAATCGATGCCGTCAGACCTCTACTCGTCCGACCAAACTCTTTCTTATTCAACAGAGCCCATCACCCCGGCCGACAACAGGGACACGGCCATGACAGACCTCATGCGGGCCGACTTGGACCAAGTATTTTTTGACCGGGTGCATCCCGTTCTCCCCCTCATCTATCATCGCCGTTATTTTTCCTGGGCAGATAAGGAGCATCCCGGAGCCACTCGGGCCTGCCTCCGGTCGGCCATGCGCGCAATGGCGGCCGCCATGTCAGCGCCCGGTCGCCGTTTCTGCGATCAGCTCTATACCGAGACATGCGACCTGCTCGAAGCCCATAAGATTGGTTCAAAAGCAGATATATCGGTCGAGTACGTCCAGGCGTGGCTGCTGTTGGCACACTATGAGCTTCTGCGTGTGGGCGAGTATCAGGCCATGTTGACGGCAGGCCGCTGCCTCCGACTTGTGCTTATGGCGCGTCTTTCCGACATCGATTCCCCCGGGCCCGACGGTGTCGATCATCCACAGGCTTCCCCTGTACTCTTAAATTGCGAAAACGTCCGCGGGGACACTTTTTCGATCGTGGAGGAGCAGAGACGGGTGTTCTGGCTCAGCTTTTGCCTGGACCGCTCTCTCTGCCTGCGCAACGAGTACCCCCTCACGCTGCAAGAAGACATGGTAAGCGCCTCCCCTTGGCGTTCGAGCGGAATCCGGATAGAAGTGAAACCCTCCGTCGCTGACCAAAACCCCCAATCTGTAGATCTGCGTCCGCCTCCCCGCTCCCGAGGCCAACTTCCAAAACAATCAATCCATCTGCACCACTTTCCTACCAGAAGCCATGTCAGCCCCGCAAAACACCCCACCCCTATCCAGCTTCGCCGAATGCATCCTCGCCGTAACCCTCCACGGCCACTGCCTAGCCCTCCAACGCTCCCCCCCTTCCCCCGACCCCATCACAAACCCCGCCGATACCAACCCACCCTTCTGGCCGCAACGAAAACGCCTCGCCCTGGCCGTCGACACCCGCCTCCGGGTGCTCGGCACCTCGCACGGGTCCGGCCCCCTCGACTCCGACCCCATGCTCCTGTTCGCCCACATGCTCGCCCACAGCGCCGTCATCCGGCTCGGCCACGCCGCGCAGCGCTCGCCGTCACTCGCGGGCTGGCGCTCCGTCGACAAACAGGGCACCATTGCCTCATACCGGAACCGGGCCCTGAACGCCGCCGCCGAGATGGTCCATCTGGCACGGCAGATCCCGTCTTTCAGTGCCGTCCGCGCGCACCCGTTCCTGCCAGACCCGGTCGGATGCGCGGTCGGGTATCTTACCAACCCCACTAATACCACTGCTGCTGCCATGGGGGGCGAGATGGCAGTGACAGCGACCGAGGGCGGTATCCAGGATCTGCTGAGGCTGTTGAGGGCCATGCAGGATAAGAATGGGTTGGCGAGCGCGTACCTAGATGGCACTTAGCGGGATTCGAGCCTGGGGGGGTGGGGACGGGGATGGCAAAAAGTTGTATAATTATGTATATATTGTTTAAATTTTTAGATTATAGAGTTTTGAAAAAAAATATTAACTTATAAAATATAAGTTAGGCTAGGAAATCCTGGAATTCCCCCCTGTATAGATTTATATTAGCCGGGGGATTTTGCACTTTGGAATTTCCCTGCCCGACCTACTTCTTACAAGTGGCGATGTTGAAGAGAGATAACAGATAGATATTTTTGGTGTACGCTATGCTAGAAGGTCGATCTTTTGGCGCAATGGTTACTTGGCACCACAGATGTGATAGATAGGCGATGAGTGGTCGGGCACCTGCGCTCCGGTGTGTACACGCCCCCACTGCGAAGAGCAGGATAGCTTAAGGATCTGATCGCCTCGCTATATCGGTAATGTTTCGGCCGTGTAGTGAGACCGATTCTGTGGTAGATCCATGCTGTTAGTTGGGAAGAGTCGTGGCGGGGAGATGGATTGGTCGTAAATTTGGGAGATGGCTGACTAAGTGTCAGATTCACTTGATGTATGATCGAGGTGGCTGAAGGAAAGCTTTTGGTAGAATTGAATCATGCGACGACGAAGTCATATCAAGCAGGTGTCTCGATTACTACCTGGTAATATGGTGATCAATGTGACTCGTTGAAGGGATTAAATTTCCTAGTGTTGCTCGCATCTATGCCTCTGATAACTCCATAAATGCTGCAGCCTCGAGCTGGCGATACAGACTGTACAACGCTATGCATAGTCACACATCGATGGCGGCCATATGGATGCAAACCTCCAGGCCATTATTCTTACTCTGCTCCCAGACCTCCCGGCTCACGTGCGCACCTGCTCCACAGGCTTGACATCCGATGAGGCATCTGTTCCCTCATCCGACGTGCTATCGTTCTTGAGCTCCTTTTGCCGCTTGACATCTTTGAGGTTCGTAAAGCCCATTTCCCATGCAACAACCATAACGCTGCCGAACACGGCAATGCCGAGATACATGGTCCGATCAATCGCCTTACTATAGGCCACCAAGACGGCGGCTAGTTGAGAGGGAGTCAGGCCCGCGCCGCGGATGTTGCGGGCACCAGCCGCGATGATGACGTCGGGGCTGGGGCCGATCAGCGCCGCTCGCTGCGACAGTTCTTTGCGCAGGCTGTTGTTGAAGATGGCGTTGGCGACGACGACCCAAACGGCGGCGCCCACGTTCTGGGCGAAGATGACGATCGCGATGGCCGTGGGGATCTGGTTCAGGGGGACGAGGCTTTGGACGGCGATGTATGCCTAAATGTGTAGGGAGATGTCAGATTTGGAGCACGACCCGGCGATTGATTGGAAGCAACTTACACCTGAATTTCCCACGCCGCCACCGATGCCGTAGAGGCATAAGTAGGCGAACCATTGCCCGAAGGTAGTTGTGGGGCTCAGCATTGACATGAGTCCGTAGCTAATGGTTGCGATGGCACTACCCGCTAGAATCCAGGGTAGATAGTAGCCCGTGACTTGTATCAAGCCGCCGGTGACGAGGGTGAATATGACCAGGCCCAGTGTTACCGGAAGCAAATGCACGCCGCTCATCAGAGGCGAATCATTGTGGACGACCTGGAAGAAGATGGCCAGGTAAAAGTCGCCGACGAGAATGCCGCCGAGGGCAAAGAATTGCGTCAGTGATGCTGATCGGACGACAGGGCTCCTGAGGAAAGCAAATGGGATCATTGCGCCGTCCCCTTCTCGGCGTTCCCAGAATAAAAAGAGGGCAAAGACAGCAGCGGCTCCGCATAGCAGGCCAATGACGACCGAGCTGCCCCAGGCATACTGGTTTCCGCCATACTCGAGGGCCAACAAAAGCATAATCGCAGCCGGGCTAACAAGGGCAAATCCGACCAGGTCTAACGACTTGACGGCGGTGCCGAGAACGTGGCGCCAGGGAGGCTTGACACTTGCCTCTGGCACTTTATTGAAGACGAGGCAGAGGGCAACGACAGCACCGATGGGTAGGTTAATGTAGAAGCACCACCTCCATGAGACGCCGGTTGTGAAAGCACCTCCGACGACGGGGCCGCACGCAAGACCGAGCTGGCCAATACCTATGTTGATTCCTTGGAACAACGGCCGCCGCTCTCTTGGGACGCAATTGGCGATGGTGGTAAGACAGCCAGTAAACAGGCCGGAAGAACCAAGGCCGGCGATGGCGCGGCCGAGAATGAACATAGTTGACGATTGTGCCGCACCGCATATGGCCGATCCCAGCTCAAAGACGAAGAAGAAGGCGAGAAAGGTCCACTGGGGAAGAGTTAGGCTCAGTCAAGCGAGCGGACTGGAGGGGCGGCAGTCGACATACCTTGAGGGAGAAATAGGTGTAGATCTTGCCACTCAGTGGCTGGAGGGCAGCGCTTGCCAGTTGATAGGCACCCGCGTACCAACCGATGTCTATCAAGGCGTTGAATTCGGTAGTAATGGCGGGCGTTGCGGTGGAAATGATGGCCAGGTCGAGGAAAAGGAGATAGTATGCCATGGTGACGCCTGCTAGGATCGAGGCAAGCTTGAGGCCTGTGGGATAGTCGTATTGGTTCTCGCCATCGTTGGCGGGATCTTGGCCTGAAGCATTCTCATTCTTCACGACGCTCTCAAGATCTTGTGCAGGAGAATTGACTACGGCCTCGACGGGGATCGCAGCCCGGTCTGACTCCATCTTCGGGCGGGGGTGGAAGAGAAAGATTGAGGCAAGGTGGAAGAAAGGTTGAAAAGAGGAGGAGGAGGAGGAGGAGGAGGGAAAAGGTTGGGGGTGGTGTTATAGGTACTAGATAGAGGTACTCTGCCGTTTGGTTAAGCGATTAACATTAAAAGGGTACGTAGTAGATCTCCCGGTGATAGGCGCCATGGGAGCGATTGGAGCTATCGCGATTTGTCGTATTCTTACTCGTACTGACCACAAGTGAGTCCCAACGCTAACTTCTAGCGTCTTGGCCCTCCACCAAGAGGAGGAGTTCAGGATTGATTGATTGGTGGCACCTCCCGAAGCTACTAAGCGACAGGACTCACTTGTGGGAAAACGAATACTGTTAATTACGTAGGGCCGTTCCGTTCCCCCCGGACCTTCCCCCGACCCATACTAAGCAGACTTGCATCGACATGCTGTCATCGATATATCGATTGAGCAGATTACGGTGATTCTCTTCCTTGTATGCCAAGACCTCCATGTTTGAATGCCAAGACCTGGATGCATGTCGAATCATGTGATGATGTGCGATAATATATGATGATAGCATCGTGCCCATGGAGCAGCTGGTCGTGGCTGAAGTGCCTAGGAGCAATGTTTATCACAATCAAGGGCTAGATGGATGGTCTGCTCCGGTCGTTGTTGGCACACCAGCTGGCTTTCAAAGCTTCCGCGATCGGGACTACATGAAGATACGCGATGACAAAATCTTGGCTTCACTGCACGACCAGGCCTACGTGCTCTGCATGCTATGGAGCAGGCCTCAAGCGCATCTCAGCTCCCATCTTCATCCTTCATCCTGATGGCCCTTCACATAAGGGCGGGGCGGGTTGCTACACCGGACTTTCGGACTTGGTGACCGCGGCAAGTCCGCCCACGCAGATACTCAGACACAATAACACGGGCGCTGCGTCAGACCGGGTCGAGAGGCATAATCGTACCTGAGAATCGAAACTCCTGACTCCAAGAACTCCTGAATCCAGCACCGTTGCCCCGGCTAAGTCCCGCTGATCGTTATCGCAGCGCCGATGCCACGCGCCATGCGGTCCAGCACGTGCAAGCAAGCACGACCCTGCTCTATTCATGTCCGCCAGATTGTCAGCGAGGCTGATAGCTATGTCGCAGTACTTGGTAAGGTTGGGCTGGATGTGAATCTACATTACTACGGCAAGACTCTTTCTCTTTGCGGCTCTTGCATCCACCTGCATGCGGCTTCAACAGTCTTTGCCTACTCTTATAGACCCCCTTTCGAGATCTCCGATCTGGACAGGCATCGACACAGCTTGAGCACTATACCCCTTCGCTCGGCAACGCACCTGGCTTGCAAAGAAACAAGACCAGACACATTCAACAACGCGGCATTTCAACACAGGTTCAGCAAACACTGACACTTTGTTTCTCTCTCTGCCTCGGTCTATCCTGATTTCAGCCTGCACGCCTAAAGCCACAATGACAGGCAATAAACTACAGATCAAGCCCGACAATGACTCTCGCGAGTCCACAATCTTCCTCTTCGGACCCCATGTCGGCACCTTCACAAAAAAATCGATGGAGACGCTGATACGGCCAATATCTCAAGGCCCTCACCGAGACTGGATCCTAGATACCATATCCGGCTTACCAACCTATTTGAATGGCTTGAATTCCATAATGCCCAAGGTCGCCCGCGCGGTCCCAGGTTCCAGCCAGCTCGCTGACCTGGACTCGTGGCTTCGACACGGGGCAACAGACATACCCTCCGAAGCTACCCTTCCCAGCATTATCGTCGGACCCTTGGTGGTGCTAATACAGCTCACGCAGTACTGGCGCTATCTTGAGCTCCTCCACCAAGGACAGCCACCGGCAGATTTGCAGGCTAGCGTGGTCGCAGCCTCAAAGAGCGACAGCAAATTTGAAACGCTGGGCTTCTGCTTTGGGCTGCTGGGAGCGCTGTCCGTCGCCAGCGCCAGCAACCGTCAGGACTTTCAGAAGTACGGGGCCACGGCGGTCCGGCTAGCCATGCTCATAGGCGCTCTGGTCGACGCGCGAGAGGTCTGGGACAAGACTTCGGGCAAAGGCGGTTCAATCTCTTTCGCAATAGCATGGCTTGATTCAAAACAGGCCAGCGAAGTGAGGCGAATTATCGACGCCCGTTCTCCTGATGCCTATATCGCCGTTCTCTACGACGAGGCGCGAGCGACGGTGACGACATCCGAGTCCACGGCTCCCCTTCTCGTGAAGCAGCTCCGCGCTGCTGGTGCCATTGTAGCTGAGATTGGTATCAAGGGCCATATCCATAGCCCTGACGCCGATCGGAAGATCGACACCGATGCCCTTGTCCAATTTTGCAGCTCCATGCCTGATCTGCAGTACGCCGCCACTGCAAATCTCGCTTTGCCTACCTACGACAACCGCGGCAAGGGGGATCTCGTATCCTCCAAACACCAAGAGAGCATGACCGAGATGGTTCTACGTTCCATCCTGGTCAACCAGTGCGACTGGTACGGAACCTTTTCTGCTGTAGCCACCAAGGCGAAAAAGCCCTTTGTCGTGACTTTTGGCATGGAGCGCTGTGTACCACCGACTCTGATGCGGGGTCTGGACACTCGACAAGTGCACTTTGAAGATCTGGCCTTGGAAAAGGAGACGGGGGTGGATGTGGATATATCGCAGCTCCCCGCTGGCGTGCTGAATACGCAGCCTGCACCCGCAGAAGCTGCAGCAGGATCTGAACATGATCTCTCTTCCAATCTCGCTGTTGCACTTGAGAGCAATAAAGACAGCGTTGCTGTCGTTGGTATATCCGTCAAGACTGCCGGCGCCGATGACCTGGCCGAGTATGCCGAAATGCTCAGAAGTGGACAGTCCCAGCACGTGCCTATCACCAGGGACCGATTGATGCACGATATGTTATTCCGCGAAGCGCCAGATAGCGACCCCAAGCGCCAGTATTATGGGTGCTTCGTTCGCGACTCGGATGCTTTTGACCACAAATTCTTCAAGCGGAGCCCGCGCGAGTCAACCGCCATGGACCCGCAGAGCCGTCTAGTGCTGGAGGCAGCCTACCAGGCGGTGGAGCAGTCAGGCTACTATTCGGAGCTAGATCATGGACATGGACTTGGGCAAGGGACCGACAGCGACAGCACCAATATGAACGGTAAGATGCATGTTGGCGTGTATCTAGGTTCCTGCGGCGTCGATTACGAGCATAACATTAGCTGTCACGAACCAAATGCTTTCACACCGACTGGGGCGCTGAAGAGCTTCGTCACTGGAAGGGTATCGCACCACTTTGGCTGGACTGGTCCATGCATGACATTCGATACAGCATGCTCGTCATCAACGGTTGCTATACACACGGCGTGTCGAAATCTTCTGTCCGGTGAATGCAGCGCGGCATTAGCGGGTGGATCGAACACCATCACGAACATGATGTGGTTTCAAAATCTCGCTGCTGGCAGCTTTGTGAGCCCAAGCGGACAATGCAAGCCGTTCGATGACAGCGCTGATGGATATTGTCGTGCTGAAGGTCTGGGCTTTGTCTTTCTCAAGAAGTTGTCGGACGCCATCCGAGATGGCAACCCCGTTCTCGCTGTGATTCCCAGCACAGCCGTCTACCAGAACATGAACAGCACGCCGCTATTTGTGCCTAACGCTCCGTCGCTTTCACGACTGTTCACGGACGTGTTACGCTCAGCCAAGGTCGCGGCGCGGGATATTTCCCTGGTCGAGGCACATGGTACAGGCACTCCGGTTGGAGATCCAGCCGAATACGAAAGTATTCGCACCGCGCTTGGAGGCCCTGCCTCTGGCCGCGTAAAGAAGCTTCCCATCGGATCTGTGAAAGGCCATATAGGTCATACGGAAGGCGCATCCGGCGTGCTGGCGCTGATCAAGGTCATCATGATGATGCGGGGCGCCTTCATTCCGCCTCAGGCCAGCTTCAATAAGATGAATCACGGCATCGACGTGCGGGCTGATGATATGATGGAAGTGGTCACCAAATTGCGGCCCTGGGAGGAGGATCACAAAATGGCTCTGATCAACAATTATGGCGCTTGCGGGTCTAATGCCAGCTTAATTGTCGCGCAACCACCCAAGTCTCTGAGACCGAGCATGGCCGTCGAAGAGACTTCACAATATCCTTTCTGGATCCCAGGCCTCGACGCTCGGGCCATCTCTGCGTACGCTGCTAAGCTATCCTCTTATTGCCGTTCATTGTCTCAAGAATCCAGCACGCTGGCCGATATCTCATACGTTCTGAACCGGCAATCCAATCGTGGGTTGGCGCAGAGCTTCATTTTCAGCTGTCGCTCGATGGCCGAGTTTCAGGAGAAGTTGGCCCAGGTGGCCTCTGCGCCGGAGAAGGACTCGGCTCTACGAGCAGGAGTCACACCGGCCAAGGCTAGCAGACCCGTCATCTTGTGCTTCGGTGGCCAGGTCACGCTTTTCGTCGGGCTTGACCGTAAGCTATACGATAGCGTAACTATGCTTCGTCTGCACCTCGATGAATGCGACCGAATGATAACGTCTCTTGGTCTGGGATCCATCTACCCTGACATATTCTCGCAGGAGCCTATCCGAGATCCGATCAAGCTGCAGACCGTGCTATTTGCTATGCAGTACTCATGTGCCAAGACTTGGATGGACTGTGGGCTTGAGACCAAGGTCGTGGCCGTTATAGGCCATAGCTTTGGGGAGATTACAGCGCTGTGCGTGGCTGGCTCTCTCAGCCTCCGGGACACGGTTCGACTCGTGGCAGCGAGGGCCAAGCTGGTGCGCGATTCCTGGGGAACCGATCCTGGAGCGATGGTCGCGGTAGAAGCCGATCTGGATCTAGTGGAGAGTCTTCTGCAGGAAGTCAATCGGTCTGCCGGCCGGAATGGCTCCGTCAATATCGCATGCTATAACGGACCGCGCAGCTTCACCATTGCTGGATCTACTGCCGCCGTTGACGCCCTGCAGCAGACTATGGTTTCGTCTGCCAAGTTCTCAAGCACCAAGAACAAGCGTCTCAGCGTGACCAATGCCTTTCATTCAGCCCTGGTCGAGAAGCTCGTTGCTGGCCTAGGACAGGTTGGCAAAGGGCTTACTTTCCACAAGCCAGTCATCCCTGTGGAACGCGCAACTCAAGAGAGCAATGAGCTGCTGGACTGGACGTTCGTCCCTCAACATATGCGTCAGCCGGTCTTCTTCAACCATGCTGTGCAGCGTCTCGCCAAACGACATCCGCAAGCTGTGTTCCTGGAGGCTGGTTCCAATTCCACCATCACTGTCATGGCAGCCCGTGCCCTCGCCCAGAGCAATGTCGCGACTCCAGAGCACTACTTCCAAGCCGTCTCGATTACCAATACCAAGGGATTTGACGGGCTGACAGACGCCACCGTCGCGCTCTGGAAGCAGGGATTGCGCATGGCGTTCTGGGCCCACCACCAGCAACAAACACTCCAGTATGCGTCTTTGCTTCTGCCGCCATACCAATTTGACAAGTCACCCGCATCGCGTCATTGGTTGCCACTGAAATCACCGGCTGAGAAGGTTCGAGAGGCTGCTGAGGCGCTTGTGAAAGAAAGAGGTGAGGTTTGGAGCAAGCAGCAGGCCGGAGCCCTCGAACCCAAGCCGCTCGCCCTGTGGGACTTTGTCGGATACCAAGACAAGAAACAGAAAACAGCCCGTTTCCGCATCAACACGCAGTCGGATAAATATAAGGGTTTCGTTCTCGGCCATGTCATTGCGCAGACGGCACCTATTTGCCCTGGGACAGTTGAATGCGACATGATCATCGAAGCTTTATACAGTCTGCATCCGGACTGGAAGGCCAAAGGTATGCAACCGGTCGTTCGTGATCTGATCAACCACATGCCCATCTGCGAAGATCAATCCCGCGCCTATTACATTGAATTATCCGCGCTTGACAAAGAGATGATGCAGTGGAGCGGGCAAGTCTTCAGTGTCGAGAAGGACGCGGCGGTTGAAAAGCCTCAAATACATGCCAATACGCGCGTGTCCATGCATTCATCTACAGACCCGGCTTATGTGCAAAGGTTCGCGCAATTTGAGCGCCTCATCAGCCACACACGATGTCAAGAAATTCTGGATCTTAGCCTGGATAAGGACGGTGTCGAATCGCTGCAAGGACGTCAAGTGTACCGCGCATTTAGTCCTGTTGTCGACTACAGTGACATCTACCGAGGCGTTAGATACGTCGTCGGCCGTGGCGGTGAGTGTGCTGGGCGTGTGCAGCTGGACCGACAGCATCGACGAGCCGATACTTGGCTCGACGTGCCATTGAGCGACTCATTCAGCCAGGTCGGCGGCTTGTGGGTAAATGCCATGATCGATGTTCCATCGGGAGAAATGTACATTGCCAATGGGTGCGAGCTGTCGATGCGCTCGCCCAAGCACACCGTCGCGGGCCGGACCGAAACCGACGTGTGGCATGTGTACGCTCGACATTTGCCCCAGGGCGATAAAATGTTCGTGACCGACCTCTTTGTTTTCGATGCTACAACGAGACAGCTCGTCGAGGTTATGTTGGGCATGCAGTATGGGCGTGTAGCCAAGGCATCCATGAGTAAGATGCTGGCTCGAATGACGAAAGATGAATCAGCATTGCGTATCAAGGCCTCATCTGCAGCTCCTCGTGACTCTGCCCCGCCTGCTGCATTACCTGCGACCACTGATGCCACTGCAGTAGTTGCAAAGCCCAAGCCAACCAAGAAAAAAGATTCGACAAGGACCAAGTCGGGCAAGGCAGCTCCATCGCCACCATCCGGCAGGCGGGATATCACCGACGAAGTGCGGAATCTTGTAGCCAGCGTCTCGGGCATTCCAGCCGAGGAGATGGAGCTCGACGCAGATATGGCCGACTTTGGTATTGACTCGTTGATGGGCATGGAGTTGGCACGGGAGGTCGAAAAGGCTTTCAAGTGCACGCTAGACGAGGTTGAGCAGATGGAAGCAACGACTGTGCGCAAGTTCGTCTTGTGTGTAGGACATGCGCTATTTGGGGCTGATGCAGATGTGCCTCTCGCTGAATCTGCCGGCGACGGCGACGACGACGATGACGATGACGAAGATTCCTCTGATGAGGGATCGGAATCTTCGTCGTTGGTCGTTGTCGAGACCGACTATGAATCTGCTACCACGACGTCGTCCCATTCGGAGCCCAGTCTTGTCAAGACGCCAGCTACCAGCCAGACGCCGCTTCCTGCGAAACAGCTACAACCGACGAACGTGACGACAGCACAGGCGTTGCCCCCAGCTCATAGGATCCTAACCTTGTCACCGTCGGACGTTCTTGAGTCTTTTGGCGAGGTGAAGATGGGGACCGACGATCTCTTACGCGAGTACCAGATCGATGACACTGAAAAGACTATCCTGGCAGGCAGTAACCGACTCTGTGCTGCATTGGTGGTCGAGGCCTTTGACGAGCTAGGCTCTCCCCTCCGCACCGCAGCTGCGGGACAGCCACTTGATCGCGTGCCTTATTTGCCCCAACATGATCGCCTGATGCAGTGCTTGTACGATTTCCTTGAGCGTGACGCCCGCCTCATCGACATTGACGTCGCCAGTGGGCAGCTGACACGAACCTATGTTGCCGCTCCTTCCAAGACAAGCCATGCCATTTTGCAAGAGCTTATACCCCGGCACCCCGAGTTCAACGTACCAAATCGTCTCACCTTCTACGCTGGCAAGCAGTTGGCGGGTGTTTTGAGTGGCAAGACGGATGGAATCAAAGTTCTCTTTGGCAGTCCTGAAGGAAGGGAGCTGACGGCAGCCATGTACTGCGAGCATACATTTAATCGTATGAACTACGGCCAGATGCGCGACGTCATTAAAGGTATTTCTGAGCGCGCTGGTCCACATGCATCAGGAGAGCCGCTCAAGATACTCGAGATGGGTGCTGGCACAGGAGGGACTACGATGGTCTTGGCGCCCTTCTTACAATCACTCAACATTCCGTTCGAGTACACCTTCACGGACCTATCACCCTCAATGGTCGCTAATGCTCGCCGTCGCTTCGGGAAGCAATACCCTTTCATGCGCTTCGCCACGCACGACATCGAAAAAGCTCCCGTGGAAGACCTTCGAGGACATCACATCATACTGGCCAGTAACGCGATCCACGCCACACACAACCTTGTTACTTCCCTTAGCAATGTCCGCAAAGCGTTACGGCCCGATGGGCTCCTCATGATTCTCGAGATGACCGAGGTCGTGCCCTTTATTGACCTCGTCTTCGGCCTGTTCGAGGGCTGGTGGTTCTATGACGACGGTCGGAAGCATGCTGTCGTACCGGCCGAGCATTGGGAACGGGAGATGCACGCCGCGGGCTTTGGTCATGTTGACTGGACGGATGGGAACCTGCCGGAAAACGCGTATCAAAAGGTTATCATGGCCATGGCCTCGGGTGACCAGGGACCACGGCTGCCGAAACCAGCCCTCAAGGAACAGATGGATCTGGACAAGGGCGATGTCGCTGCGCGCACGGCCGAGGCAGAGCGGCTGTTGGCA
>JAABUR0100002302.1_pt1 | contig 29766 bp, 15 predicted proteins | sample 5560091 | NCBI WGS metagenome assembly JAABUR01 (sample SAMN10711879, study PRJNA513375) | rock metagenome | isolation source: Antarctica rocks | place: Antarctica: Victoria Land, University Valley sud
CATCGATTGTTCCCACACCATTCTCGTAGGTGGCAACGACGCGCTCACGTAAATCTAAAGAATAGGCTTGCATCTTTCCAAATTACTCTCTTTTGAAGTGTTCATTCAACTGAAAATTACTATAGTGGACAGGATTGGCGGCACATTGATCGGCTTTAGCCGAAAGGGTTTGGCTAAAGCCAATAGCTTTCTGGCTCTTATCCTCCAGCTAAAGCTGGAGGCAATTCAAAAACCTTTCATTACACAGCACTAGGAATCTACTGCCAAAGAAAGCGGCTGCCGTTTTATCGACGACAGCCGCTGTTTTATTTCGGATGCTCACTAACTTGCAAACGCGAAGGTTAGAAGGAGTATTTCAGCGCGAACTGTACGCGGCGTCCGGGCGTGACGGTGTCCGTCGCCTGACCGAAGCCGGGAGCTTCGAGTGAGCGAACGGGCGCGCCGAAGTTAGCGCGGTTGATAAAGTTGAAAACGTCCATGCGGAAAATGAAATTCTGCCGCTCGGAAATTTTGAAAGTCTTGGTGGCAGACAAATCGAGTTCAAGCAGATTCCCTGTTCGGAAACTGTTGCGCCTGACTTTCCCGTCCTGCCCGACCGGAGCCAGAAGCGTTAAAGGATCAACCGTCAAACGAAGCGGCTGGCGGCGATCTCCCGTTACGACAAGGCCGTTCGTCGAGTTCAAGCGATCCGTTAAATTGCCGTCGAGGTTAACATCGTAGATGCTGTTGACGGTGAAGGGCTGGCCTGTTTGGAAGCGGCCTGTGCCGGAGATTTGCAGCCCGCGCAAAAAGCCGCGCACGACATCGCTTTTGAAATTTGAAGACGGCACATCGTAAACGAAGTTGTAGGAAAAACGGTGGCGCGCATCGAAGTTGGCAAGGCCGCGTTCGCTTTTGAGATTCAAACTATTTTGCGGCAAAGCGGACGCGCCCGCTAAATCGAACACGTCCGAAACATCGTCCGTCGTCTTCGATAGCGTGTAGGCAAGCTGGTATTGCAACGATCTTTGGAAGCGCCCGCGCAGTTGCAGTTGCAGCGCATCATAGCGCGAGCTTGCCGTCGTCTCGAAGATTTGCACGCCGCCGACGCCGGGTTCGGGACGCCCGCCGGTGAACTGTCCTGCCGCATCGATGCGCGTGCCCGGCTGCACTGCGAGGCCGAAAAAGTTGGGCTGGAAAGCGTTATTGCCGCGCAATGAAATATCGAACATCACAGGCAAAAGAATCGAGTTAGTGCCGAGATTCGGCGTCGTGAAACGCAGCAGCTTGCGTCCGAGCGTGCCGACATACGACGCCGAAGCGATCATGTTTGAATTGATTTGCTGCTCGAACGAAAAGGAATATTGATGCGCCATCGGCATCTGAAGCTTTCGCGCAGGCAAAGTGACTTCGACGCCGCTCGCTGCAGGAAGCGAGAAACCGCCGGGGTCTATCCCGAAAAAGTTAAGACACGGCGCTCCTCCGGCGGTGGCAACACAATTGATAAAGTTAAGCTGGCTGGCAAGCGTTGACGTTGGATCGAGCCTGTTCAAACTGTTTCCTGAAACGATTTGAGAACCCGACGGATTAAGCAAACCAAGCGGAGTCGTCGGGTTATTCGGATCGAAAAAGACAGAGCCGAGTCCGCCCGCGAGATTAACGGTCACGAATCTGGGAAAGACGCTGCGCGATTGGCTGACGACAGCGCCTAAAATCTGATCGTAGTAAAGGCCGTAGCCGACGCGCAGAGTGGTCGGATGATCGGCACCGAAAATCTTCGGCGCGTAAGCGATGCCAAGTCGCGGCGCAAAATTATTGCGATCCGAATCATAAATACTTGTGCGCCCGCCGATGAAACGTTTGAGGCCGGGAACGAGATCGAGCGCAGGGTCTGTGAAAGAGCTTTCGATGCGGCGGTTCACTTCACGCGCGGGCGTGTTGTATTCGTAGCGCAGGCCGTAAGAAAGTGTCAGGTTAGGGCGAATGCGCCATTGATCCTGCCCGTAAAAATTGAACTGGTAAAAGCGCAGATTGATCGCCGCGTCGCTGCCGTTCGTCAGTGTTTGAAAGAAACCGCTGGCCGCGCCTGCCGCCGCCAGATCGACGGGTTGAATGAAGTTGTTGGTGAACGCAAAATTATTGTTGGCGTCGATTCCGACCTGCGGCGCGCCGTTGAAGGTAATGAGCGGGCGAAAATTTCGCGGCAGATCGGAGTTTAATTCCGTGCGGCGATTGTCCGTGCCGACGGAGAAATTGTGATTGCCTGAACGAATGGTCAGCGCGTCGGCGAATTGATATGTGTTGTTGACGCGCTTTTGAGGAAAATTGAAAACGTCCACGCCGATGGGACTAAAGCCCGCGACGTTGACTTGACCGACGGCTCCGAGCTGGCCTTCGGTCGTGCCGGAATTGAGATAAAGCACGGGGCCTGTGTTCGGCACGATGCTATCGCCGATGACGTTCGGCAAAGTGAAATTGGAGAGCAGCGGCCTGTTCAAAAGAAAAGGCATGTCGGGAAATGCTGTGCTCGGCAATTGAAATTGGTTATCGCGCACCTCATCGAAACGAAGCCGCGTGCGCCCGTAAGAAAGGCGCACTTGATTAAAGATGGGACGGTCGGAATCCGGATCGCTGACTTCGCTGTTCAAGAAGAATGAAAAATTTTGCGTGCGGACGCGCGGGCGCAGGGTCGAGAAAAGCGCGCCGCCGGTTGCGGGAATATCACGATGGTCGTTCGTGAAATTGTAGCGGCCTGTGACGGTTTGCAAACGATGTCTATATTTGAAATTTTCATCGAGCTTGCCGGACAAGATTGCGCCGCGCCCGCCCGCAGGCAAGTTTTCCGTGAAGGTATTTGCGCCGTAAACGCCCGTAGGATTATTGGCAAACGGGAAAAGGCTAAAGATCGCATCGCCGTCCGGCGAACTCGGAAAAGCAAATTCGGGCGAGTTATTAAAGGGTCTTCTGAAGATACCGCTCGCGCCGGAACCGAACGAGCCGCGTTGCGCGACAGTCGGCACGGCGAAGCTTTGTTCCTGCGTCGCGTTTAAGACTTGCCCTTCCGCCGAGACGAAATAAAACAAGTGATCGCGTTTGATGGGGCCGCCGAGCACAAATCCATTCTGGCTGAGCGTGAAGGAATCCTTGCCGCCGCGCCCGTCGCGCACGGTGATAGCGGTTGCGCCAGCCGCGCTGAAATTAAGCGTCGCATCATTGAACGGTCGGTTCGGAGAAATGGAAACGACGGGCTGATTGCCGCTCAAAAGCGTTGACGTGCTGTTGCCGCCAAGCGAATCAAAAAAGTTGCGCGCGTTCAATTGACTCGAATTGAAGAAACCGTAAATGGTGCCGTGCGTCGAACTTCCGCCCGACTTTGAAACGGCATTGACCTGCGCTCCCAAGTTTCTGCCGAACTGCGCCGGTGCCAGCAAGGTAATCGCCTGATACTCCTTGATGGATTCAATCGACTGCGGAATCAAAGATAAAAAACCTTGTCGGCGCACGCCGATGTCTTCGTCGTTATTGTCCGAGCCGTCAACCGTGAAATTGTTGGCGCGCGAACGCAGTCCGTTGACGCTGAACTGTCCGGCGGTGCCGACGCCCGCGCCGACGCCGGGGCCTGCGACGCTGCCGGTGGTTTGCGGCGGTTGAGCGACGCCGGGAAGCAGCAATGTTAGTTCATCGAAGGTGCGCGTTAGAGTAGTTGCGCCCAAAGGAAGTGTGGAAACTTCCTCTTCTGTAAATGATCCGCCACGGCTGGCATCGCCGGAACTCGCGGCGGCGCGCACATCCGTATCGGCAACGCTTAGAGCCGCGCCGCCTGAAGAAGCGCTGCTGGTAGCGGTTCCCTTTTGAGTGCTGCCCGTCGAAGCGGAAGGATTGGTATTCGCTGCTGGTTGCGTAGATACGCGTGGCGATGGCGTCGTACTACTGGTGGTGGTCGCCGTCGTCGCGGCGGTAGCGTTGGCGGGCGCGTTTGTGGCGATTGGATCGAGCGAGACGGGCACGGGCACGACTTCGCCTGTGCGCGTGATGAACAATCTTTGTTCGACTTCTCTGGGTTGAAAGCCGGGCGCGGAAACGCGGATTGTGTAGATGCCGGGGTTAAGCAAGCCTTGATAAAAACGTCCGCGCGAATCGGAGCGCTTCGTAATGGCGAGTCCCGTTTGCTTGTTAATTATTTGCGCCACGGCTCCGGCCACCACCGCGCCCGTTTGACTGTTAGTGACGGTGCCCTCGAAGGCACCTGTGACCGTGTCCTGCGCGCTTGATGACGATGACGAAAAGGCCATGTAAACAAGCAGCGGCGCGAGTATTAGCAGCAACGCCAAACGCGCGCGAGTTCCCGTGCGGGTGCGCATGTGTAACTTCCTCCGTCTGTGCAAAAAGCATTAAAACTGAAGAGTTCAGCGTGCGAGGCTAAGCTGGAACAATTAAAGAAATCTATGGAAACAATGAAAGATAAACGGTGCAAGCGTGGCGAGAACGTTTCTCGTTCGGCTTACTTCTCAACGCTTCGCATTCGTCGTTTCCATCCGTGTCTTCGCTACTAATCCCTGTGCTTCACTTATGCTGATTCATTGCGCACACTCGGCGTCGGTGCGGGTTCGCACGGAGCCGAAGCGGAACTGATATTCCGCCGATGTGATAAAGGCGCAGACCATCGCGCGGTAATTGCCCGGAACTTTATCATTAAGAATTCCCAACCAGAATTGATAGCCCGCTTCATCCGGGTCGCGCCTGAGATAGCCGAAGTATTCGGCTAGGACGAACGACGGGTTGAACTCCTTGTGTATAAAGTCTTCGTTGACGGCAACTTGTCGAAGTACGCTCGCGCGTGTTTCCCGTTTTGTCAGAAGGCCGACGATCAATGCCGCGCGTTCTTCCGAACGCGGTTTGACTCCGGCGTTGGCATAGAGCGCGTCAACGTATTGCGCTTCAGTTAAGTTGTCGTAACGACTCTTGAAATCCGGGCGATTCGTGAAATCATTGGCGAAGCTTTGTTTGCTCACTTCCAGATTGCCGCCGCCGATTATGCGCGCGCGATCTGCCATAAACTGCGCGAAGGTCGGACGCACGCCGAACGTCGCTTTGTAGAAGCGATAAACGAAGCTGCCCGTTTCCTGAAACTCCTGCGACATAAAGAAGGCTGCGGAAATATCTATGCGGCGATTACTGATACACTTCGCGTCCGAACCGCAATCCGTAATTCTCTGCACCCAATAATTAAAGCCGTCTGTATCCGGCTCGCGATTAAGGAAATCCAGATATTGCTGGCGGATGAAGAAACGCGCGTCGTCAATCGAATTTGTCGCGCGATTGTCATCGTCGATAATCGTCAGCGTGACGTTTGATGTTCTGCCAAGAGCCGTCCCGACATTGTTACTGAGCGTTAGATTGACGGTTTCATCCGGCTCGGCAATCGAATCGTTGATGATCGGGACGTTGAAGCTCTTGCTCGTTTCACCGGCGGCGAAGCGCAGCGTGCCGGACACGGCAGTGTAATCGACGCCAGCAGTGGCTGTGCCGTTCGCTGTGCTGTAATCAACGGCGGCGGGGCTTTCCGTGTTGCCTGTGCGTATCACTGTGATCGTGGCGCTGCCCGCGTTTTCCACAATGCTGTAGGACGGCGCGGCAAATTGGACGCCGACGGGCGAAGCGACACCGTAGTTATCAAAGATAGCTGTGCCGACGTTGGCGCTCGATTTGACGGTTCCTGCCGAAAGCTCTGAGACAAGCGACGAAACACTCTTGCCGATTGCAGATGAGAATTGCGCCGTCCACGTCTTGGCGTCGGGACTCGTCTCGAAAAAGATTTTCGGCAGCGTTGCATCTAAGCGCAAACGCCAGAAACGATGTGCCACAGGACTGTACGGAATGTTGGTGGCGAACTTGGTTCCGTTCAAACTGCTCTGGAAATTGAGCGCCTGCGTCGAGGCAGAGCTATCTTTCGTTTGCAGATTGTTTTTGCCGTTGATGCTGGTGATGTCTGAAGGATCGTTGGTAACGATAAAGCGATAGAAAGTATTTGCATCGTTGCCAGCGCCGAAGATTGTTTGCGCGCCGTCGCCGGTGGCTGGCTGAACGACTTCCACGCCAATCGTCGGTACTTCCGTTAAATCTATTCCGCGCACGGAAACATAGCCATTGAAGCTTGCGTCGTCAACGCCCGCGCGGGGAGTGATCTGCAGCGTTCCGTTGACCTGCGTAACAGTAACCAACGGATCGAAGGCCGCGCCGCCGGTCGTCAACGTTCCCAAATTAAACTTCGTCGGATCGCGCTGGTTGCCGTCGAAGCCTTCGCTCGGATTAAAGGGCGGCGCGTTCGGATCGAATGTGCCGACGAAATTCAGCGCGTTATTGTCGCTGCTGAAATTGGAAAGCACGCTGTTCGTCGGGGCGAAGGTATAGGAATCCTTCGAGGGCGTCACGGTGTAGGTTCTGCCCGCGACAATGGTCGTGAAGGAGTAGTTACCGGCGGCGTCTGTTTTAGTGGCCTGCGAGCCTGCGCCGCTCAAAACAACATCAACATCCGGGATCGGGTTGCCCTTCGCGTCCGTGACGCGGCCTCTGGCGGAGAGATTGGCGAGCGCGCCCGCGAAACTCGCCGTCTGATTGCTCTGAAGATTACTGAAAGAGCGGCTTGTCGGGCTAAAAGTAAAGTTTGTTCTCGCCACCATGACGGTGTAATTTCCACCCGCCGCAAGATCGGCGAACGAGTAGCTACCATTCGAGTCTGTCGTCGCAGAGCGGGATTTCGAACCCGTCAGCGTCACGGTCACGCTGCTGATGCCAGCATTGTTTGCATCCGTCACGCGACCCGCAATCGTGAAAGTTGCAGCAGGCGTCGGAGACGGTGACGGCGTCGGGCTGGGAGTTGGTGTTGGACTTGGAGACGGCGTCGGGGTTGGGGTCGTCTTGCACTTGCCCGCACTGTCCGCGTTGAAGATGCTGGCGACCTCCTGACTTGTGAGGGCGCGATTGAAGATTTCAACTTCGTCAATGATGCCGTTGAAGAGTCGTGGGCCGAAGGTGGGCTGATTGCCGATCTGAAGCGGATTGCCGCTCTGCCCGCGCGTGAGGTTTTGGATGCTGTTCGTATTCTCCAACACACCGTTGACGTACATCCGCAGCCCCGTCGCGTCCCATGTGCCCGCAACGTGATACCAAATGCCGGTTTGAATCACGGTTGTCGAAGCGACATTGTTGCCTCCAGCTATGTAGAAGCGGAACCTGTTATCCGTATCCGCCTGCAAATCGAAGTCTGTGCCGCCGCCGCCTTTACCGACGATCTCCATAATGTGACCGGCAGTGGAAGGCAATTGATTGAACATAACCCAAGCATCTTGGCTACCAGCGGTCGTCGGGTCTTGGGCAGAATTGGCCGGAGCTTGCACGTAAGCGTCCACACCATTGAAACTGAAAGCCCACCCGACTTTGCCAGCACCAAACGTCGCGCCGCCTTGCGGCGTGCCGTTGTCGCCTCCTTGAATATCGTTCGCGTTACCGTCGCCGGGATACCACGCGACCATGCCGGAGGGCGGCGCAACACAGACTGGAGTCGGAGTCGGCGTTGGTGTGGCCGCAGGCTGCACAGTTGTTGAAGCAGTAGCAGAATTATTTGCAGTATTCGAGTCGGGATTGTCGCTCGTGACAGTTGCGGTATTTGTGATCGTGCCGGATACGGTTGGCGTAACGCTGATCGTCACGGTCGCACTGCCGTTGACACCCAGTGTGCCGAGATTGCAAGTGACCGTGCCGTTTCCTTGTAAGCAAGTGCCCTGCGTAGTCGAAACTGAATTAAATGTGACGCTCTTCGGCAGCGAATCGCTGACGATAACATTCGTGGCGCTGGGCGTACCCGAAGGCGCGGGGCCGTTGTTTACTTGCAACGTATAGGTTAAGGCACTGCCAACCGCGACAGGATCGGGCACGCCCGTTTTGGTGATTTGGAGGTCAACTTGTGGCACCGGCGCAGCAGCGATTCGGCAAGCGGAAAACTCTGAGGTGTTGCCGTTTGGATCAGTCGCGGTTGCCGTGATGAACTGTCCGGTGGATACGTTGGCAAGGCTTATGTTGAAGTTGGCGTTGCCGTTCGCATCGGTTGTGACACTCTGACTACCGACAAATGTTTGGCCTTCGCCGTTGCCGGAAGGGTCGCACGTCGGGTTCGAGAAAAATTCCAGCTGGTAAGCGGTGCTGGCTGCGCTGTTGAGCGTGCCTTGCGCAGTGGCGTTGCCGCCGGAAGCGACAACCGAAGTTACCACCGGATAGTTTTGTAGATTGTTTGCGCCCGTGTCGGCGTCACCCGTGTCGTTCGGTGTCACTCCCGTCGGAGAGAGATCAATACCTAAACCACCGTTCGAGAAGATTGAGTTCGCGCGGACGGCGTTGCCGGTGCCTTCGACGAGCACGCCGCTGCCGCCGTTTGAGAAGATCGAGTTGAATTGAATGTTGTTGTTATTGCCGGGCGGAGAAGTCGTGGTCGTGCCGTCAGGGTTGGCTAATATAAGCGAACCGATGCTGACTCCTGTTCCACTATTGAAGGCGATGCGATTGCCGAAAGCGGCTCCACTTCCGCCGACGGTAACGCCGGAGATGCTGTTAAGAGCGATGCCGTCGCCGTTGTTGCTGCGACTGGCTTCGCCGCTCGCGTCGGTGCCGATGAAATTACCTTGAACGAGATTGCCGGAGGTGGTGATGTTCGGCGACGTGAAAAGCGCAATGCCGCGCCCGTTGGCGGAGATGATATTGCGAGCAGCAGGCGAAGCGCCGCCAATCAAAGCGCCGACGGTATCGCTCATCTGGATGCCGGAAGCACCGTTGCCGAGTGCGGCACTGCCATCGGCGGCCAAGCCAATGACATTGCCTTGCACGACGATCCCTGCTGTCGTGCCGTCGCCGAAGATGCCGACGCCGAGTTGACCGTTACCAGAGATGACGTTGCTTGCTCCGGCTTCTGTGCCGCCGACGCGGTTGTTCGAGGCAACGCTGAGAATCACGCCATGACGGACGTTCGGAAGCGCGCCGTTGCCAAGCGCATTGGTGCCGATGTAGTTGCCGACGACTGTGTTGCCGGTCGCGCCTGCGCCATTAATTATAACGCCACGGTTGCCGTTCCCGGAGACAAGATTGCGCGCACCCGCCGTCGTGCCGCCGATGGTCGTGTTGGTCGCGTTCGCGTTGAGCCGGATGCCGTCCTGTCCGTTAGGGAGGGCGGCGGTGCCAGCAGCGTTAGTTCCTATATAGTTGCCTGCGACAATACTCTGATTTGAGTTGTCAGTTGTGATGCCATGCACGCTGTTGCCGGAGATAATATTGCGCGCGGCAACGATGCCGTCCACTGTGCCGTCGGCTGCATCATCGCCACCGATTAAGTTCTGGGATGCGCCTGACAGAATGAAAATGCCGCTCGTAGTATTGGCAAGAGCAGTGGTGCCGTTTATCTGTAGGCCGATGTAATTACCCTGCACCTTGTTACTCGAAGAGGCGGCGATGTAGATGCCTCCCTGAGCATTGCCGGAGATAATGTTGCGTGCGCCCGCAACGGTGCCGCCGATGATATTCGCGCTGGCAGAACTGAAGATCGAGACTCCGCGAAAAGCGTTTGGCACGGCGGCGGTGCCTGAAGCATCCGTGCCGAGCAGATTGCCCTGAACAATATTCCCCGTCGTTCCGGCGCTAATCATCTGAACGCCGTCACTGTTATTGCCGGAGATAACATTGCCCGCGCTTGTGGTCGTGCCGCCAACGGTATTTGCGGCAGCGCCACCGCTGATTCCAACTCCCGATCCGGCATTTGCGAGCGCAGATGCACCATCAGCTTTCGTACCGATGTAGTTGCCCTGCACTTTGTTTCCGGTAGTGTTGGCGATGCCGACGCCGTTGCTGCCGTTACCTGAAATAACGTTGCGTGCGCCTGTGGTCATGCCGCCGATGGTGTTGTTGGTGGCGGCTCCGCTGATGGAAACTCCGCTGCCGGTGTTAGCAAGCGCGGCAGTGCCAGATGGGTTCGTGCCGATGTAGTTACCTTGCACCGTGGTGTTCGACGCCTGCTGGATCGCCACGCCGTTACCTACGTTGCCGGAGATAACATTGCGCGCGGCAACGACGCCGTCCACTGTCCCGTCGGCTGCATCATCGCCGCCGATTGTCGTCTGGTCAACGGAGAAGGCGATGGAAATCCCGCCTTGACTATTGGCAAGCGCAGCGGTTCCGGCAGCATTCGTGCCGATCAGATTGCCTTGAACTTTGTTTCCGGTGGTGTTGGCATTGTTAATGCCGATGCCAATGCTATTGTTGCCGGAGATGACGTTGCCCGCGCCCGCGACTGTGCCGCCGATGAGGTTATTATTGCCGGTGCCGATGTTGACTCCCTGATTAATGTTAGGCAGGCGGGCAGTGCCAGCGGCGTTCGTGCCGATGTAGTTACCCTGCACCGTGTTGCCGGACGACGATTGAATCGCCACGCCGTTTAGACCGTTGCCGGAAACGATGTTGCGCGCCGCCGCAGACGTTCCGCCGATCAGATTGTTCGATCCCGCGAAAAAGATTTGGACACCGTTGTTAGTATTCTTCAGAGCGGATGTGCCGGTTACGTCCGTGCCGATAAAATTGCCCTGTACGACGTTACCGATGCCAGCGTTGGTAGTGATTTGTAGACCCGTGTTGCTGTTGCCTGAAATGAGATTGCCCGCGCCCGCCGTCGTGCCGCCGATTATATTATTGGCGGTTTGGATGGTTATACCGCTCTGCCCATTCGCAAGCGCAGAGGTACCAGAGGTATTAGTGCCGATATAGCAGCCCGCAATGGTGTTGCCGCCGTTTGTCTGAATCTGGATACCATTAAGGCTGAAACGGTTAATAGCAAGGCCGCGCACAGTCGAGTTACCGGCGGTGATAGTGAGACCGTTGCCGCCCGCACTCGTCCCGTTTAACTCGATGATCGGTGTGCCTGCGTAGCCCGGCTGCGTCGTGCCGTCAATGATGACAGGGTCGGAGATTGTCGGTAGCGCGCTTAACGGAGTGATTGTGCGCGGCGTGTTTGCCGACGGCGGCGGACTTGAGCTTGGAACGGGAATGTTAAAAGCGATGGTTTCTTTCGTGCCGGTTGACGCGTTGGAAGTAAGGATGGCTTCCCGCAAAGAGCCTGTGCCGCTGTCGTTGGTGTTGGTGACGATGATAGGGGCAGACTGAACGGTGGTCGTCGCTGTCGCGGAATTGTTTGCAGAGTTCGAGTCGGGATTGTCGCTCGTCACCGTCGCCGTGTTGGTGATTGTGCCCGCAGCAGTGGGAGTAACGTTGATGGTCACGGTTGCGCTGCTGTAGAAGCCCAACGTGCCGAGGCTGCAAGTGACTGTGCCGTTTGATTGTGTGCAACTGCCTTGCGTAGCCGTCGCTGAATTGAAAGTGACGCCCGTTGGAAGCGAATCGCTGACAACAACGTTGGTGTCGTCGGGCGTGCCTGAAGGAGCGGGGCCGTTGGTTACTTGCAGCGTGTAGGTCAAATTGCTTCCAACCGTCGCAGGATCGGGCGAATCTGTTTTGGTGATTTGGACATCGACTTGCGGCAGCACTGTCGTGACTTGCCGGTAAGCAGAAAATTCTGATGTGTTGCCGCTGGGGTCGGTAGCTGTCGCCGTAATGACGCCGCCGCCGGAAAGCGCTGTCGTTTGGTGTGTAAAGCTGGCGTTGCCGTTTGCATCCGTCGTGATGTTCTCTGCTCCTCTGTCAAACTGTCCTTCGCCGTAGCCGGAAGGATTACCGGCTGGGCTGCCGAAGAACTCAAGACGAAAAGTCGTGCCCGGCGTCGAGTTGAGCGTGCCCTGAACGGTGATGACGTTGTTGCTAAATGAAGCGGACGTGAGCACAGGGAAGTTTTGTAGATTGTTCGCGCCAACATCGGCGTCGCCCGGATCGTTCTGTGTGACAAAGTCATCGCCCAGATCAATACCCAACCCGACGCTTGAAAAGATAGAATTCGATAAAACGGAATTGCCTGTGCCGGAATGAATATGCACGCCGGTTTGCGTCACTCCGTTAAAGCCGATGATGTTGCCCGAACCTGCAACCGGATTATTGAGAGCAGCGCCGATGACATTGTTGAAGCCGTTGGTGATTGACACACCGGCACCGAAATTGCGGATGTCGCCCGTTCCGGCGATGTCTGTGCCGATGTAATTACCCTGCACGACGTTTCCGTTTGAGACGCCCAGCGGGCCACCTGTGGCGATCTCAACGCCGTCTGCACGATTACCCGAAATGACGTTGCGTGCATTGGTAGTCGTTCCGCCAATTGTGTTATTGGACGAATCGTAAATTTCCACGCCGCTATCGCCGTTGCCGGAAGCCGCCGTGCCCCCCGAATTAGTGCCGATGTAGTTGCCTTGAATATTATTGCCGCCGCCATTTCGCAACAGTATGCCGGCGCCTGTGAAGCGATTTATGACCAGACCGCGCACGGTGGAGTTTCCGGCAAAAATACTTAACCCGTTGGTGGGTGTTCCGGCATTCGTGCCGTCGAGTTCGATAAGGGGCGTGCCGCTGTAACCGGGCTGCGTTGTGCCGTCAATGATGACAGGATCTGTGATGTCCGGCAGTGCGGACGAAATCGTGATACCTGTGCCGTCAATGCTGAAGGCGATGGTGTCTGTTCCTGAGACTGCGTTGGCGTCCATGATGGCTTGACGCAAAGAGCCTGGGCCGCTGTCGAGTGTGGTAGAAACGATAAAGGTTTGCTGCAACTGCGCGGCGGATAAGCGCTGCCATGCGGGAGCGTAATCATTGCTGTTATCGGTGATGCTGGCGAGCTGCGAGCCGTTGGCTTTAATCGCCTTGATTCCGCTATTGCCTTCAACGGCGAGGCGCGCGTTATCGGGCGACCATGATGGATTATTAATGGAGGCGCCGGGTGAGTTTTGCGAGAGGTTGACAGGACTAGAGCCGTCCGCGTTCATCACAATAATGGAATAACCATTAGGGTAATCGTACTTATCATAAGCGATCTTCGTGCCATCGGGCGACCAATCCGGGTTAGAGCCGCCGTCTGAGGTCAACAGCGTTTGATTGCTGCCATCAGTTGCATTAAGAACGCCGATGCCGCGTGTGTTGCCGTCGTTGTAGCTGTAGGCGATTTTCGTGCTGTCGGCAGACCATGTCGTTGTGGATTCGTTAGATGCAGTGTTGGTGAGATTCTGTAGGTTCGAGCCGTCGGCGGCGTTCATCACATAGATATCAGCATTGGTGGCGCTTCTTGAAAAAGCGATCCTTGTACCGTCGGGCGACCAGGACGGATAAGAATCGTTCGGATCGATGGTCAACTGCTTCGGATTCGTGCCGTCGGCGTTGATTGTGTAAATACCGCCTGTGCCATCGGTGTAGCGTTGGAAGACTAGCTTTGTACCACCGGGCGACCAATTAACACTTTGCGCGCCATCGGTATTTGAGACTTGTGTGCGATTTCTGCCGTGGCCGTCGACGACGTAGATGGACTGGACTCCAGTATTAGAGTTGTAACTGATGAACGCAATTTTGCCCGGCGAGGTAATCGCGGGACTGCCCGTAAAGTCTGCGTTCGTAATCTGGCTGTTTAAGTTCCGATACGTCCGAGCCGGTGGCGTAAAGTAGAAATCGACTTTCGAGGGATTGATTGTATAGGTTTGGTTGGGCTGCAAATCCGTGAATGAATAGCTGCCATCACTTCCGGTTACAAATGAATTAGAATACTCCGATTGTCCATTAAGCCTGATGGTAACGCCGCTTATCCCTACGTTGTTCGCGTCTACGATGCGCCCGCTGATCGAAGGATTAGGCGCGCGCACGAAATCCTGGCCGGGCGCATTACTTCCATTAATGGTGACGTACCGCTGCGACGGAGTAAAAAAGTAGCCAGACTGCGAAGGACTTACCGTGTAACTATCGTTACTCAAGTTCGAGAACGAATAATTGCCATCCGGGTCGGTCGTGACTGCTGTCGATGGTTGCTGAGTGGCGTATAAGTTGACGGTGACGCGGCTCACGCCCGTGCCGGTTCCGTCAACGACGCGCCCGGAGAGTGTGAAGGTCAGGATTTGCGCGCACTGCGAAAACTGCGAAGTATCGTTGGTGTTGGCGTAATCGGTGGTTGTCGCCGTGATGAACGTCTGTCCCTGCAAATTGGCGAAAAACGATTGATCGAAAGTGCCGTTGCCGCTTCCGTCCGTCGCCACCGTAAAAGTATTAAGGAGACTTTGGCCTTCGCCACTGCCGGACGGATCGCACGCGGAGTTAGCGAAGATTTGCAGCTTCACATTAACGTTCGGCGTGCCGGTTGCCGTGCCGACCACGTGCAACACACCGCCGCTATACGAAGTAGAAGTGATGACGGGCGCGGCCAGATTCCGGTTAGCGCCGTTTGTTAAGTGAATGCCGAGTGCGGCGTTGGAGAAAATCAAGTTCGACAGAATACTGTCGCCGTTTGTAGTGCTTCCATCAATCTGGACGCCGTCGCCGCCATTATAAGCAATGGTGTTGCCGACGCCGTTGCCGCCCAAGCTGGTCTGCGCCACTCCAATAAAGTTGCCGTGTGCGCCGCCGACGATGATGATGCCACCCGTTCCGTTCGGCAATGGACTGTTGCCCGTCGCATCCGTGCCGATCAGGTTTGCGGTCACGCCGATGTTAGCAGTGCCTGCGCCGCTGATGAAGACGCCGTTATTTGTATTGCCGGAAATAACATTGCCTGCGTTGGCGTTATAGCTGCCGACGACATTGCTTTGCGGCCCATTATCAACGCAGACGCCGAAGTTATTCGCAATCGCGCTTGTGCCAGCGGCGTTCGTGCCGATGTAGTTGCCTGCGATGAGATTGATGATCGTGCCGCTATCGAGAATTGCGACGCCGCAGTTGAAAGAATTACCGGAAATGATATTACGCTCGGCTACGGCTATCGCGCCGCCGACGACATCTATCTTGCTGCCGACGCTATTATGGCCGTTCCGTCCCGCTCCGCCCGCAAGGTCGACGCCGTATCTGCCATTGGCGAGAGCCGCCGTGCCGGTGGCATTCGTGCCGATAAAGTTGCCTTCGATGTGGTTATTGCTGCCGCCAAAAATACGAATGCCGTCGTTGCCGAAGCGATTGATAACCAGACCGCGCACCGTGCAATTATCGGCGCTGATGCGAAGCCCGTTGGAGACCTCCCCCGCGTTCGCGCCGTTTAATTCAATCAACAAGTTTGCGTTGTCGCCGACGGAAAGCGTGTTCGCCGTAGCATTCGGCTGCGTGTAGCCATCAATGACGACGGGATCGGTGATTGATGGAAGCGCCGTAAACAGATTGATTGTTTGCACGCCTGTGCCGGGAATATTGAAGGAGATAGTCTGCGTACCGGAGTTGGCGTTCGAGTCGAGGATGGCCTGACGCAAACTGCCCGCGTCCGAATCGTTCGTATTCGTAACGGAGAGGATGGCTGCCGCCGACTTACACTTGCCCGCGCTGCTGGCGTTGACGATTGCTTGGATTTCTGTTTGCGAAAGCGCGCGGTTGTAAATACTCAATTCGTCAATGTCGCCGAAAAAAGCGTTGTTGACATCGTTATCGCCGCGTGCGCCAATGGCCGCAGGAGTAGTGAATGTAAAACCCGGGTTATAACTAACTGAAGTGTCCGCTACGCCGTCAATATAAAAAGTTACGGTGCTGCCCGATTTTGTCACGGCGACGTGATGATAATTCGTATCGGTGATTGTGGTGGTTGAAAAACCCACTGAATTCTCAACCTTCGTTAGACCTATTCGGCCTGTCGCTTGGTCAATAAGGAAGCCGTAGCCGCCGTTGCCGTAAGCGAAGAATGTGCCGCCCTCCACGCCCGGTCGCCCGTTGTTAGTAACGATGGTCGAACTGGCGCGTTTTATATAGCCTTCAATCGTGAGATCCTGAAGTCGCAGACTCGCCGGATTGCCGACGAGAACACGGTCGCCATTGCCGTTCGTATCGCCGTGACCGCCGAGACTAAAAGCTTGGTTGACTTTTCCATTGACGAAAGTAACGTTGCCTTGCCGCGTGCCGTTGTTTCCACCCTGTATGTCATTGGCATTACCGTCGCCCGGATACCATGCGACGAGACCGGAAGGTGGCGGAGTGCAGGAGGCTTGCGGGGATGCGTTGAGAGCGGGTTGCGTGGTTCCCTTGCCGCCCGTCGTTCCGTTCTGCCCGGTGCCCGTGCCGTTTTGGTCGGTGAAGAGACTACCGTTTGCGCTCGCCACGATCATGCTGGCAATCAGCGCCGAGAGCAAAAGAACCAAACCGAGTATGCTGACGATTTTAAGGGATTTGCGGGAGGGCATTAGGCATCACTCCTGAAATGATGGTACGGGCAGACAAATGGGCATGGAATTAAGGAGATTAAATGGAGAACAGGCGCGTTGGATTTCAGTGCGCGATAATGTTCACCGATTTACGATTCTCCGAAATTTTGTACCGACTGGCGTTAATGATCCGCGACCGCACTTAGCAGATAAAAATAGCGGTGCTTTCCAACAGCAAAAGCAAGCGATTTCGCATGAGCTATGTCCGCTCAAACAAATAACGCACGTGAAGGACAGAGGCGAGGTTATCCTGAACTAGACCCGAGAAAAAGTCAGATTAATCCTTGCCACACAAATTGTCAACTCTTTTCCACACTATTGACATACTTTTCCCGCTTGCCGTATCGTACTTCAACGCAGACGCAAAAGCGTTTCAACGGCGCGATTGTCGGCGAAGACTTGTCCCTCGCAAGCAAAGCGATTTTGCGTAAACCCCTCGCTGAAAATTCACTCGGAGCTTTATCGCTCCCGTTCTGATTAAGAAAAGGAAGGTATTCGATATGTCCAAGTTAATCCCCCTCGCACATCACGCCGCCCAGCGAATTTCACGAGGCTCGATTATCACGCTCGCGGCCTTTATTTTTACCTGCGGTTTCGTCTCCACAGCACAAGCGCAACGCAAGCCTTTGCCGAAGCCCGCGTCCGGCGCGCGCGGGTTCGAGCAGTATGCAGGCAAGGATGCTTCGAGCCGTTTGATCGCCGCCGGTTCGACGCGCGGCGTCGGCGATGGGCGCAAGCCCGATGCTCCGCTCGAAGGTCTCGCTTTTGATCCGCACCCGATGTTCAAATGGGAACCGATCTTCGGCACAAAAGCATATCGCTTCACTCTCTATGACGGAGACGTTTACCTCAATCCGAAAGCTCCGGTCGTTTACGAAACACAAGCGGCGACGGCGCAACTGATTTACCCGAACACGGCCAAACCGCTTGTGCCCGGCAAGCTTTATTCATGGCGCGTCGGTACGCCCGCGATCAGCGGCAAGGGCATGGACTTAGGACGATCCGTCAATTTCTTTGTGCTCAACGGCGAAGATGCGATGCAGTTAAAAACGGCGCTTGCGAAAAGCAAGTTAATAGCGCCGAAGACGGTGCAGGATCGCTTACGGCAGGCGCATATCTTCGAGGAGTACGGCGTGTGGTATGACGCCCTTCGCATCGCCAACGAATTGGCGGAGCAGAACCCGAACGATGCGGCGGCACAGGCTTACTATGATTCGCTGATGGATCGGCTCGAAGGCAAGTCGGATAAATAAACATGAGCGAGGACACCACACAGAGATTTGACGGGCGTTCGTTTGAAGAACGGATTTTCGCCCGGCTCGAAGCTATGGAATTGCGCTTTGATGCCCGCATCTCGACGCTTGCAGAAAAAGTGGATCGGCTCGAAGAAAAGTTTGATCGACTTGATGAAAAAGTTGATCGACGGCTCATGGAGACGCGCCCGATCTGGCAGGCAATGCAGGCCACGCTCGAAGATATGAACTCGCAGTTGATAGAGGTTCTGCGTGAACTGCTCGCCACACGCGGGCGCGTGCAACGCCTCGAAGAACGCCAGCGCACGCCGGCAGCATAACATCACATAGCGATTGTGAGGAGAAGCCTGCTGTCTTATCCCATGAACGGCAGGCTTCTCTTTTTGCTTCAATCGAAAATCCGATGCGGTTTTGCGTAGAAAGATTTTGTTTACAACGCAGTTTCAACGTGCGGCGTTTCCATTTCTTCGTCCGCCGCGTATTGCAAACCCGCATCGCCCGTCACTTCGTCCCAATCATAGCCTAGATATGTGGCGAAGCGGTGCAGTTGCGCTTCCCAATCCTCGCGCCGCCCGCCATATTCTTCCAGCCCCGCATCCACATCGACACGCGTTTTAATGCCCGCCGATTTCAACTGCCGCAAAGTTTGCCTGTAACGCTCGCGCCAGCGTTTCGATTCATCGAACTTTGTCTCGGTGCGGCGGCGCGTGCGTCTCTCCAGACGCAAGGAGCGCACAAGCTCGTCCAGCACATGCCGCACAGTCGCTTCGAGCGTTCGCACTTCCGGGTGATCGTGCATCGCCGCATACTCTTCCGGGTCGAGACACGAACGAATCACCACGCATGTTTCCAGCGCCAGAAACAGCACGCGCGGCAAACTTTTATAAACCTCCACAGGATGAAAATAGTGTATGACCGGATGCTCTATGTGCGATTCGAGTAGCTCCTGTAGATCACGCGAGGCCGCGCGCAGTGTCGCATCGAGGCCGTAGAATTTGCCCGCAACAAAATGGTGAGCGATAAAGCTGCCGACGTTCGCGCCTTCCTCCGCCTGATGATAAAAAGAAAGTGCGACGGCGCGCTTGCGCTCCAATGCTCCATACACAGTGATGAGATATGTGACGGCGAGCGAGATCAAAGCGAAGCCCGATGCCGATTCGACGAGCGCGATAAAGCGCACATCAACGGCACGCGGCGCAATGTCGCCGTAGCCGACAGTCGTTAAGGTAACGCCGCTGAAGTAAATCGCTTCGACGAGGCTTCCGGTGCTCGCCGAAGCCGGATTGATCGCAAAGTGCGCGGGCATTCGCGGCAAGTAAATCAACGCGAATCCTAAGACGAGCATGATGATAAGCACGATAATCAACATCGGCAGCAGCAGCGGCCCGAAGGGATTAAGAAATCTATGGCGACGCTGGCGCGGCAGCTTAAAAGCGATGAACCGCGCCGCACGCCAGACACCGCGATTGAGTCTTTCACCGACGGGGCCGGAACGCGCACGCGCATGTAAAATCGTCGCGTAGATGTCGTAAACGACGAGCATCAAGACGACGACGCCGCACGTTGTAAAAATAATTGTATTCATACGCGCAAAGCAAAAGCATCTGCCCGCGTAAAGCATATTCCGCGAAGCAGATGCTTTCTTTCATTCCACATGCGCTCAGACGCAACGTACCTAGAATCGGTTTCATCAATAGAAAGACAAAGAAGTTATCCACTAAGCACACGAAACATGCTAAAAAAATCTTCGTTCTTCGTTTTGTGTTGCTTCGTGTAATTCGTGGATAACTTCCTCTAACTATTTATGACATGGCGTCTAGTAAGCGCTAAGATTTTTCCGCGCTATCTCTCTGTTCTTCCTGCGCCAGCAATTGCCTCAGCACATAAGGCAGGATGCCGCCGTGCTGGTAGTAATCAATTTCAATCGGCGTGTCGATGCGCAAAGTTACGGGAACTTCCTGCGTCTCGCCGTTCGCGCGGTGAATGACGAGCGTTACGTCCTGTCGCGGTTTGACCGTGCCGTTTTCCAAACCGATGACATCGAAGATTTCCGTGCCGTCGAGTTCGAGCGTCTGCGCGTTGGTGCCTTCTTTGAACTGGCACGGCAGCACGCCCATGCCGACAAGGTTACTGCGGTGTATGCGCTCGAAACTTTCGGCGACGACTGCGCGAACGCCCAACAGACGCGTACCCTTCGCAGCCCAATCACGCGAACTGCCTGTGCCGTATTCTTGCCCTGCGATGACGACGAGCGGAATGCCCGCCGCTTGATAATTCACGGAAGCGTCATAGATGCTCAATTGTTCGCCGACAGGCTCCAACACAGTGACGCCGCCTTCTGTGCCGGGCATCATCAGATTTTTGATGCGCACGTTGGCGAATGTGCCGCGCACCATCACTTTGTCGTTGCCGCGACGCGAGCCGTAGGAATTGAAATCCTCTACGTGGACGCCGCGCAGTTGCAAATATTGACCGGCGGGAGATTTCGGCTTGATCGCGCCCGCCGGACTGATGTGATCCGTCGTCACGGAATCGCCGAAGATGGCGAGCGGGCGCATCGCCTTAATGTCGCAAAGGCTGCCCGGACTCATGCTGAACATCTCGAAGTATGGCGGCTCTTGAATGTATGTTGACTGCGAATCCCAATCGTAAACGTTGCCCGTGCTCGTCGGGATGTCATTCCACAGCGGATTCTGTTCCGTAAAGTCGCTGTAAAGTTTGCGATAAGTTTCAGGATCGAAGGCCGTGCGCAGCAGTTCATTAATCTCTTCCATCTTCGGCCAGATGTCGCGCAGGTAAACGTCTTCTCCGTCTTTGTCTTTGCCCAGCGGCTCGTTTGCCATATCAATGTTGATGCGTCCGGCGAGCGCAAAGGCGACGACGAGCGGCGGACTCATCAAAAAATTTGCTTTGATGCTCTGATGCACGCGCGCTTCAAAATTGCGATTGCCCGACAACACGCTCGCCGCGACGAGATCATTGTGGCTGACAACTTCTTCTATGCGCGGATCGAGCGGGCCAGAATTTCCGATGCACGTCGTGCAGCCGTAGCCGACGAGATTAAAGCCTAGTTCGTTCAGATAAGGTTGGAGCTTTGTTCGTTCTAGATAATCAGTAACGACGCGCGAGCCGGGCGCAAGCGAAGTCTTGACGGAAGGACGCACTGTCAAACCGCGCTCGGACGCCTTTTTCGCAAGGAGTCCGGCGGCGAGCATCACGCTCGGATTTGAAGTGTTGGTGCAGGACGTGATCGCCGCAATCAGCACGTCGCCGTGTCCCAGATCGACGACGCCCTTCGGAAATTCTTCGTGCGGAATTTCTTCTATGCGCGTCGGCGTCGGGCGATTGTTCATCATCTCGATTTCGGTGAGCGTGCTCGTGTCCTTCTCGCTCGTGTTGCCCGCGCCTTGCGGGACGGTTTCAGATTCCTGCGCGCCGCCGCCCGAAAGCGCGCCTGTACCGCTCGCCGTCGCCGTCACGGAATTTGCCGCGCCACCGCTGCCGACAGTCGCCGCCACATTCATCGTCGCCTCGACGCCGATGCGCGTGTGAAAACGTTTGCCCAACTCCTTCTCGGATTTGTTGTAGCCGTTTTCGCTGATCGGCTTTTGCAGCAACTCCGTAAAACGTTCCTTCAAGTCCGTGAGATTAATACGATCCTGCGGACGTTTAGGCCCCGCGACGCCCGGCACAATTTCACTTAAGTCGAGTTCAAATAATTGGCTGTATTCAATCTCGCCTTTACGCGGCATTCCGAATAAATTCTGCGCCTTGAAATAACTGCGGACGGCTTCCACCTGTTCTTCGCTGCGTCCCGTCGCCGTGTAATACTTGCAAGTCTCTTCATCAACCGGAAAAAAGCCCATCGTCGCGCCGTACTCCGGCGACATATTGCCGATGGTCGCGCGGTCTGTGACGGACAAACTCGCCGCGCCTTCGCCATGAAACTCGACGAACTTGCCGACGACTTTCGCCGCGCGCAGCATCTCCGTAATGCGCAGCACAAGATCAGTCGCCGTGACGCCTTCGCGCAACTGCCCGGACAGATGTACGCCGACGACATCGGGCGTCAAAAAGTAAACGGGCTGGCCGAGCATTCCCGCTTCCGCTTCAATGCCGCCGACGCCCCAGCCGACGACGCCGAGTCCGTTAATCATCGTCGTGTGCGAATCCGTTCCGACGAGCGTATCAGGATAAAAGATGCCGTCTTTTTCCTGCACACCTTTGGCGAGATGCTCCAGATTGACTTGATGACAAATGCCGATTCCGGGCGGCACGACGTTGAAACCGTGAAAGGCTTGCATTCCCCACTTCAGGAATTGGTAACGCGCGCGATTGCGTTTGAATTCCATTTCCATGTTCATCATAAAAGCGTCCGGCGTGCTCGAAAAATCGACCTGCACGGAATGGTCAATCACCAGATCGACGGGCACGAGCGGTTCGATGATGCTCGTTTCCCTACCGAGACGCTTGACAGCCGAACGCATCGCCGCGAGATCGACGAGCAGCGGCACGCCCGTAAAATCCTGCAACAACACGCGCGCGACGATAAACGGAATCTCGTCCGTGCGTTCAGCCTGCGGCTTCCAATTAGCGAGCGCGCGTACGTCCTGTTCACGAATCTTCTTGCCGTCGAAATTACGCAGCACGGATTCGAGCACGATACGAAGGCTTACGGGTAGTTTAGAAATTGCGCCGAGTCCCTGCTGCTCTAATTGCGGCAGAGAATAAAATTGTCCGGCGCGATTCTTTCCAGCGTCGAAGCTTTGCAGTGATTGGAAGAGATTATGCGGCATGTTTTTATGCGTTCAGATCAGTCTTCGAGGGCGCGCTGAGTGCCTGAAATACGTCGAAGACAATTGAAAAATTTAGAGTGGAACGTCGCGAAGTTCAGTGTATGGCGCGACCATTGAAACGTCAAGCGGGCTATCCGGCGCATCAGCGTGTACCGTGCTGCGACGCTCCTGAATTGTCGTTTCCTGAAACCATTTGCTATAGTTCCCGAACATTCAACAATAACTTTTGCTACACCTGTGAGAAGACCGCAAGGAGACGAGAAAGCATGTCGAAAAAGAAGCCTGACAGCACAGAGTATTTGAGCAACAACCCGGATTATGTGCCCGATCCTGCAATCGGAAAGTTTATGGAAGAAGAGATTTCGCGTGCGCCGAAAGACTCGGAAAAGCTGGCGCAACGCCTGCGCGACAACAACGCCTCATCGCCCGCAGATTCAGGCGGCGACATAGACGCGACATGGGAAGACGTAAACGACAGCGGCACGGAATCTGTCGGGGGCGACAATCCGACGCCGGATCAATCTGATGTCGAAGAAAACGCGCACGCCGTCGGCGTCAATTTCGAGGACAACGAAGAACTCGATTTCATAGGCAAGATCGACGCACGCGACCGTGACCGCTATGAACTAAACGAAAACTCGAAAACCGACGACGATACGATTTGAGCGAAGCAGTGCATCAAGCGAACGTGCGAACCAACTTTGCTCGCGCGAACTAAACCCGGCGTTAAAGATTTCAAAGAAGAAAGGGCAGCGTTTAATTGCGCTGCCTTTCTCTTTATAGCCATTTGCAAATGAATGAAACAGATATAGGGGCAGGGACTAGCCCTGCCCCTACGTAAAGCGACGATCGCTGAAATTTCTAGATATTAGCGAGCAGTATCGCTTCATGAGCCGAAGCTGGCGCGCGGTTGCAGCGTAACGCTCTTGATAACAATTTTATCCGCCGGACGCTCTGTGCCCGTTGCCGTCGGAGCGTTCATAATCACGTCTGCATTGTTCAAGCTTTGATTATCAACGACGCGCCCGAAGACCGTGTACCTTTGATCGAAAGCGGGCTGCCGTTTGAGCGTGATATAGAATTGCGAGTTGGCCGAATCCGGCGATGCGGCGCGCGCTGCTCCCACTGTTCCGCGTTCATAAGGCACGTCGCTGAACTCTGCGGCGACGTTTGGATTCTGTGAACTTCCCTGCCCGTCATTATCCGGGTTGTCATCCTTCGATAATGGATCGCCGCCCTGAATAATGCCCAAGCCCGGATCGACGCGGTGAAACGTCGTGCCGTTATAAAAGCCTCCCTTGATGAGTTGCTTGAAGCGCGCCACCATGTTCGGCGCGAGGTTCGGATAAAGCTCTATGACGATTTTGCCGTAGTCCGTTTCAATCACTGCCGCTTCCGCATCCGCCTGCGGCTTGACGTTCTTCTTCACGTTCTGCTTCGCGTCGCCTTCATCAGCCGCATCGAAATCCTTCGACGCCGTTTTATCTTTGCCGCCGCACGACGCAAGCAATAGCGCCGCCGCAATCACACAAAGAATCCAAAGCCGTTGACGCACGCGCCCGCCATCAATCACATTAAAGGAATTACCCGACCATCGTTTCTTCAACAAACTTTTTTCTCCCATTCGATTCGTCCACGTTTCGTTCCGCACATTACCTTGATACTGCTCCAACTCAAAACTGCTTTCGGCTGTCGAGCAATATCGTCACCGGCCCATCGTTCACAAGTTCCACTTGCATCATCCGCCGGAAACTTCCCGTCGCCACATGCGGCACTTGTTTCCGCGCTTCTTCGACAAAGAAATTGTACAAAGGTTCTGCCGCTTCCGGCGCTGCCGCGTCAGACCAAGACGGACGCCGCCCGCGCCGCGCATCGCCATACAAAGTAAATTGCGACACCACCAGCAATTCGCCGCCTGCTTCCAACAAGGATTGATTCATGCGTCCTTCGGCGTCATCGAAGATACGCAAGTTGACGATCTTCTCCAACAGATACTTCGCGTCCGTCTCTGCGTCATCGTGCCCGACGCCGAGCAGCATAACGAGTCCGTCGCTGATTTCACCGACCACTTCATTTTCAACTCGCACGCGCGCAAGCGTGACGCGCTGCAAAACGGCTCGCATACGAACTAATGCCGATCTAGAATGAAGTTGAAAGTGATAGTGCCCTGAACTTTCACAGGCACGCCGGATAATAGCGTGGGTGAAAATCGTGTTTTACGGGCAGCACTAACAGCGGCTCTGACTAGAGATGGGTCACCGCAAATAGCTCTCGCTTTAATAACTGTGCCTGTTTCATCTAATGTTATAATCACAGGAATAGTGCCGCTGATGCCTTTGCTTTTGGCTTCATACGGATATTCCGGCGGCGATATGCTGATTGCTTTGCCGTTTAGAACACCGCCCTCCACGTGCTTGCCGCTGGGATCATCATCCTTCTGCACATTCAATTTATCGGAATCGCGGCTCGGTTGCGGCGCGTCCGGGCGACTTAAAAGCTCCAGTGCTTCCCTTCGTTCAACCTTCATCAAATCGAGGCACTGAAGAACAGGCGCAGTATCATCATCCGAATCATTCAACCCGAAAGCCGATTGTCTATTTCGGACGACGCCTCCGTAGCTCATTGCCGCTTCAGCGTATCTTCCCGTTACCCTGTAAAGCTCACCCAGCCTCAAGGTTGTGCGGGCGACTTCTATGCTCTCGCCGCCCAGCTTAGTTTCCCTTATGGTCGAGGCCCTCTTCAGTTGCGCTTCGGCCTCTTTGGATTTGTCTTTGAATATTAACGCGGTGAAATAGTTATCCAGCACCGGACACAACTTCAAATCATCCTTTCCGTATCTTTTCTCGTAGATTGGCAGTAAGCGACGGAAAAGCGGTTCCGCTTCATCGTACCTTTTCTTTATCAGATATATGTTTGCCAGATTATACAGCGCCTCGCCGACTAAATCGTGATCTCGTCCTAAGGCCTTCTCTCTAAGTTCCAAAGCGCGCTTCGCTAAAGGCAAGGCTTCATCATATTTCTTTTCCGCAAAAAGTTTCACGACGTTGGCGCTGAGGCGGCTGGCTTCCGCGAGTTCAGATGATTGTGTAGTAGCGCCCTGCACCACGTTTGATTTGCTCGACGGTTGCGCGAACGCGTCTATGATTTTCGTGGACGCATAAACATTCAAGCATAGAGCGACAAAGAGTGTGGCGAGAACTTTCTTCATCTTGAGTTTAATCCTCTCAATTTCTAAAGATTAGATCGGTAACATTCGCACTGTTGGCGCGGTGCGGTCAAGCGAAATTCGCGTTTGTATTTGCGCCGCACGATGGCCTGCGAAGTTTTGTGGTTGCGGCTTCGGTTTGCAAGGCTGACCTGCGCGGAAACGTCGTGATACACTGTCGCGGAAATTTTATAATAACTGAAAGGTTCTCAAAGAAACATGGCGAATAATACTGCTATCACCGTCGCGCATGGCGACGGGATCGGCCCGGAAATCATGGACGCAACGCTGCGAATTATTCAGGCAGCGGGTGCGCAAATAGATATTGAAACAATCGACATCGGCGAAAAAGTTTATCTCGCGGGAAATTCCGCAGGCATCGAGCCGAGCGCTTGGGATAGTTTGCGTCGCACTAAAGTTTTTCTCAAAGCGCCGATTACAACTCCGCAGGGTGGCGGCTTCAAAAGCCTCAACGTCACTGTGCGCAAAACTCTCGGCCTCTACGCCAACGTGCGCCCGTGCGTTTCCTATCATCCGTTTGTTCAAACCAAACACCCCGTTATGAATGTCGTCATCGTTCGCGAAAACGAAGAAGACTTGTATGCGGGCATCGAGTATCGTCAGTCGGAAGAAATGACCGAATGTTTGAAATACATTTCGCGTCCCGGTTGTGAAAAGATCGTCCGCTATGCCTTCGAGTATGCGCGCAATAACAGTCGCAGAAAGGTGACGTGCTTCACCAAAGACAACATTATGAAAATCACCGACGGCCTTTTCCATAAGGTCTTCGATGAAATTGCCGCAGAGTACACGGACATCGAAAACGAGCACTGGATCGTGGACATCGGCGCAGCGAAGATGGCGGACACGCCCGAAGCCTTCGATGTCATCGTGATGCCGAATCTCTACGGCGATATTTTGTCGGACGTGGCCGCGCAGATCGCCGGATCAGTCGGCCTCGCGGGTTCGGCGAACATCGGCGAAAATGTTTCTATGTTCGAGGCGATTCATGGTTCTGCGCCGCGCCGCGCCGGACAAAATCTCGCCAACCCGTCCGGCCTGCTTCTCGGCGCAGTAATGATGCTCGTTCACATCAAACAAACAGACGCCGCCTCACGCGTTCACAACGCATGGCTGCGCACCATCGAAGACGGCGTGCATACTTATGACATCTATGATGAAGGAGTGAGCAAACAAAAAGTCGGGACGCGCGAATTTGCCGATGCCGTTATCGAAAGACTCGGCCAGCAGCCGCAAACGCTCAAAACCGTTTCCTATAAATCAGGCAACGAGACTTCCACAACCAGCAAACAACAAGCGCGCCCGAAAGAGAAAAAGGAGCTTGTCGGCTCTGACATATACGTCAACTGGAAAGACGGCGCGGCGGATAAGCTCGGCGAGGCGATCAAAGGATTCGGCGGCGATGAATTGAAGCTCGTGATGATTAGTAATCGCGGCGTCAAAGTTTATCCCGGCGGCTTATCGGAAACGCACATGAGCGATCAATGCCGCTGTCGCTTTATGGCGCAAGCAGACGGCGCATCCATCAAGCACGAACAAATCATCACGCTGCTCAATCGCTTCAACGAAGCAGGCTACGATTTCATCAAAACAGAAAACCTTTACACTTTCGATGGACAGGCAGGATATTCCCTCGCAGCGGGACAGTGAACGAAAATAGGAAGGCGGAAGGATGAAGGATACAAAGGCAAAGCGCACTAGCTCTAAAGCCAACAGGGAGAAAGAGCGGTCAACTTCCGCCCTTCGCCTTCCTACTTCCGACTGGGATTCGCCCTCTGCTTTGCCTTTAGTCGCCGTCGTTATGGGCAGCGCATCGGATTGGGAAACGATGCGGCGCGCCGATGAAGTCTTGACGGAATTCAAAGTGCCGCACGAATGCCGCGTCGTCTCGGCGCATCGCACCCCCGCTTTAATGTCGGAGTTTGCCTTGGAAGCAGAAGCGCGCGGCCTTGAAGTAATCATTGCGGGCGCGGGAGGCGCGGCGCATTTGCCCGGCATGATCGCCGCGCAAACCGTGTTGCCTGTGCTCGGCGTGCCCGTTGAGAGCCGCGCGCTCAAAGGCATGGATTCCCTTCTCTCCATCGTGCAGATGCCCGCCGGAATTCCCGTCGCAACTCTCGCCATCGGCGGAGCGGGCGCAACCAACGCTGCGCTTCTCGCCATCAGCATACTCTCTGCCAAGCGTCCGCAGTTGCGCGAAAAGTTGCGCGAGTTTCGTGAAGCGCAAACGCAAAAAGTTCACGGAGCGACGCTTCAGTGACACGCCCGATTCTTCCCGGCGCGATTATCGGCGTGCTCGGCAGCGGCCAACTCGGACGCATGTTTGCGATGGCCGCGCGCCGCATGGGTTATCGCGTACACACTTTCTCGCCCGAAACAGACACGCCCACAGGACAAGTCGCAGACGTAGAAATCACAGCCTCCTACGACGATCTGGATGCGGTACGCCGCTTCGCGCGCGATGTGGACGTGACGACCTTCGAGTTTGAAAATATTCCCGCGCGCACCGTCGAAGCCGTCTCCGAACACGTCGCGGTGCGTCCCGGCGGACTCGTTCTGCACACCACGCAACACCGCCTGCGCGAAAAGAATTTTCTACGCGCGAATGGTTTTCCCGTGACGCCCTTTCACCACGTCAACTCCCTCGAAGACTTGCGCGAAGGTTTGAAAGTTTTAGGAGTTCCAGCCGTGCTGAAAACCGCCGGATGGGGCTACGACGGCAAAGGTCAAACGCGTATCACGTCATTAACGGAAGCGGAAAAAGCGTATCGGGCACTTAATGGCGAAGAAGCTGTGCTGGAGAAATTCGTTGACCTTGAGCGCGAGGTTTCCGTCGTTGCCGCGCGCGGCGCAGACGGCCAGACAATTGATTACGGCGTCATCGAAAACGTCCACCGCCAGCACATTCTCGACACCTCGATTGCGCCCGCCAACATATCCGCGCAACTCTGCGAACAGGCCACCGAAATAGCGCACAGCATACTCGAACAACTACAAATCATCGGCGTGCTCTGCGTCGAATTTTTTATCGCGCGCGACGGCAAACTTTTCGTCAACGAACTCGCGCCACGCCCGCACAACAGCGGACACCTGACAATAGATGCTTGCGTGACGAGCCAATTCGAGCAGCAACTTCGCGCCGTGTGCGGATTGCCGCTCGGCTCAACCGAACTGATTCGTCCGGCGGCGATGGCGAATCTCTTGGGCGATCTGTGGGACGCAGGCGAACCCGACTGGCACGCCGCCGCTGCCTTTCCAAACGTCAAACTGCATCTCTACGGCAAGCACGCGCCGCACAAAGGCCGCAAGATGGGACACCTCACCGCTCACGCTGCAACGACGGACGAAGCTTTGCAATTAGTCTGCGCCGCCCGTGCCGCCCTCACGCAGGGCGAGTATTAGCCTAACGGCTTTAATCCTTCGCGGGAACTATGCACCACAGCCAATACCTCAATTTGATTTTCGTCCTCTTTCACCAGATAGATGATGCGGTATGAGCCTTCGATTATCTGCCGCACTTCATTTATTTCATACTCCGGCACCGCTCGACCGGAAAAAGGAAAGGCAGCAATTTGTACGGAGCGTTTGGTTAAGCGGTCAACAATTCGCCGGGCATATTCTGGTGAGGTCTGTGCGACGGAATCATGAAGGGCTTCCAGTTGTGCGACGGCGACATCCGTCCATAGAACCTTCACGGCTGTAAACCAAACTTGGCACGGACTTCAGCGACATCCGTAGCCTTTCCAGCCTCGCTATCGGCGAGACCGGCTTCGATAGCTTGGCGCACATAAATCTCGTGCATCAAATCATCCCACGTTATGTCTTCGGGTAGCTTATCAATTAAGCGCCTTGCTTCTTCTTTGATATTCACTGTGCTCATATTAACTATCTTTCAGAAGTATCTTCACCTACACGCATCTTCCAACTTCCTTCAGAAAGGACTTCTCCGATTAGAGTGTCAGCAGATTCTACGAATGCCACGAGAAGATCAGTAACATTCTGTGTATCAACCCGAATTTTATGTTCTTCTTCTGCTGGAGATAATAGACCTCTTGCAAAAGTCGGTTAATTGATGCGACAACGTAGCTCGGCAGGAGTAACACTGATGAGCTACGAACAAGTTAAAGATTTACCACCCGCAGAGTTCAAGCGCTACTGCGGGGTTCAAC
>JAABUR0100002304.1_pt1 | contig 29753 bp, 32 predicted proteins | sample 5560091 | NCBI WGS metagenome assembly JAABUR01 (sample SAMN10711879, study PRJNA513375) | rock metagenome | isolation source: Antarctica rocks | place: Antarctica: Victoria Land, University Valley sud
CTGGATCAGCCTCCGCTCCCGCATCACCCGCAGCACCCGCTTGCGGTTGACCGGCACGCCGAGCCGGCGCTGGACGAAGGCGCAGACCATCCGGTAGCCGTCGGTCTGGTTGGCGAGCGCCTCCTCGACGATCGCGGCCTCGACCGGATCCCTGAGCGGCCGCCGCTGCGGCGCCGCTCTCGGCGTCGGCACCCGATAGAGCGCCTGCCGACTGATCTGCATCACGCGCACCACCGCCGCCAAGGCATAGCCCTCGGCGACCAGACCGCGAGACCGAGCGACGCGCACGCTCACTCCCAGCCCGCCAAGGCTTTTCCCGCGATCTCCAGCTCGTACGTCTTCTTGCCGAGCGTCCGCTCCAGCTCGGCGACCCGCCGACGCAGCTCCCGCTCCCCGCTGCGCTCGTCCTTGCCGGCGAAGCGCTCCCGCCCCGCCTCCAGCAGCTGGTCGCGCCAGCCGTAGTAGAGCGTCTCCGAGATCCCGTGCTCACGGCAGACCTCCCTGACGCTAGGGTCGCCGCGCAAACCCGCCAGCACGATCTCCAGCTTCTGCTGCGCCGTCCAGCTCCGGTACTTCCTCTGCTCACTCAACCTCTGTCTCCTTCTCGGTCGAGCGGCCCATCCTGAGCCGGCCGCCGGACAATTCCCTCCGGCGCTACGCGCCTCCGGGACTGCCCGCCGTTCCAACCCAGCTACCTGCCAACACGGGACCGGGGAGCGGGGCATGGGTCTACCGCGCCACGATCCACGCCGTCCTGCGGGTGCGCGAGAAGCAACAGAGCGCAACGGCGTGAACTCTGGTGGATCGGATGCTCAGCTAAGGCGTTCCAAGCGGCGGCGACCTGGGAGATCACAACTACCCTCCTCCCATGAAGGCAGGATGGTGGATTGCGCTCGATGGAGACCAAAGCGCGCTTCAACAACTCGCGGCTCGGCTCACGGGCGGTGCGGTTGCCGTCGAGGCAGAACGCGTCGATCCTCCGCGTGTCGGAGCAGTGGTTTTCGTCGACGAGGGCGGGCGGAAGCAGCACTTCGTCAGCGTCGGCTCGTCCCTAACGATGAGCTTCGAGGTTGAGGCGCGCGTGGAGCGACCGCAGCCCGATGGGAGTGTGAACGTCTATGACGTTGGTCCTCCGCTTCCCCGAGTTCCGGAGCTCGTCAGCGCCGCCATTCATGACGAAGATCTGCGCGATGCCCTGGCGGTTCTCGGGCGCCCCGATCTCACGTGGCACGATCTCTATTACGTCTTCGAGATCGTTGAAGCGAACATAGGTGGTGCGATGTTCGCGAACGGCTGGATAACGAAGAGAGCCGTTACATCTTTCACGCAAACCGCGAACAGTCGGCACGCAGTTGGACGCGACGCGCGCCATGGACATACAAAGGTTCCTGCCCCTTCGCAGCCGATGGCCTTGAACGACGCGCAGGCGCTCGTCACGGGACTCGTGCAACAGTGGTTCGGATCCCTCGTCCCGCCACCACCACCCCGAGACCGTCTCATTGAAATCAGGTCTCCCAGCGATGTCGGTGCGCGCATCTCTGACGAAATCGGTCAGGGCCGGACACGCTGAAGGTGACAGACGAAACCAGCCTCCCGAGCAGTTACTGGACGGTGCAACCAAGCGCGCAACAGATGTAGGCGGCATAGCGGCGCGTCAAGTCATGGCGCCGTTGGCCACTACAAATCGTGGCGATACCGGCGCGTAATGACTAGGAGAGAAAGTTCGAAGCCGGCAATTCTCTTGCGGCCGCTAAGCGGCGCCCGGCCACACGAGGTCGAGATGGATCCGAATCTACTGATCCTGTTCTCATCCTGCTAGTCATCCGTATCCGGTGACGCGGGCAGTGCGAGCTGAGGTTGCATGAGTGCAGGCCTCAGCTCGCTCCTCGAGGAATTCCCTCCGCCGGTGACGGTGTCCAGTTCCTCAGGCGAGAGGTGCAGGTGCTCGCAGTGCGGCGGACTCGGCGACGTGTGAGGAACCAGAGGCGGTGCGACCGCCTGGCATCCAAGCGCGCAGCCCTGGCCCACGACCTGGCGCGTGACCTCGTGCCAAATCGCGTCTCGCTCCGCAGGGCTGACCGTTGCGTTGTTGATGCCCTGCATGTTCTCGGGGCTGATAATGCCCTCGAGCGGTCCTACCGGCATGAGTTGCGGACGTGTGAAGAGCGGTTCTGGGTCATCGGGCAGGCGCGCCGGGAAGAAGCTGAAGGGCGACACGATGCCCACCGTTCGCATTCTGCCGAAATACACGGCGAAGTTGGCGACTGCGCCTTCCGTGAAGAGCGGGCTCAGCACCGCGTTGGCGAGGATGTCTTCCCCGTATGTTTCCGCATCGAATGGGAGCGGTCCGAGCGCCTCCACGCGATCGATCACCAGGCACGTGTCGAGGCTAAATGCAGGTTGATGCGTTGTGCGGGAGTGGCGCCCGAAGAGGATGATCGAGCCTGCGGCGAGGGGGTTCGCAGACTGACGAACGAGTCTTGGAGGCAGTTGCTGTAGACGAACGCGTCCCCGAACACCATGGGGTCGGTGTTTTGGACGGACTCGAGCGGCAAGCGGCCCGGGCGGAACGCCGCGTGCATGTGCTCGGCCTTGGCTTCCCGCGTGGCTCATCGACCTTCCAAAACACGGACGGGCCTCCCCATTCGCCCCAGAAGATGATGTCGACGTCACGATGGTCTCGTTCTGCGTCGGGTTCGAAGAGTGATCCGCGACTGACGATGAACTTGCGGTCGTGCTGGGACTTGCCTCGTTTCCACGCCATCGCGCCCGAGCGGACGCGTCGCCGTCCAATGTGTTCGGAGCGGTGGTATTCGAAGCCCGGGTGGACGAACTGGACAATCTGAACCATCAAGTTCGTTAGCCGAGATCTCGCGGCTCCGCGAAGTCAAGTCGTCTGAGGTGGTGTAACGCTCCTCGTTCGTCGGTGTGACGCTCAGGCTGGTTGGAGGGCGCGCACCTCCTCTCGCTCGGAGCTGCGCTCCTCCTCGTCGACGAGGAGGAGCGCGAGCGACTCGGCTGAGAGGTAGCGGCGGCCGACGAGCCACTCGTCGTTCTGCTCGATCAGGAGCGCGCCGGCGAGTCGGATCGCGGCTTGGTCGTTGGGAAAGATGCCGACGACGTCGGTGCGGCGACCGATCTCGCGGTTGACCCGCTCGAGCGGGTTGGTGCTTCGCAGCTTCGACCAGTGCGGCGCGGGGAAGCAGTAGAAGGCGAGCAGGTCCTCCTCGGCCTGCTCGAGCAGCTCGGCGACCTTCGCTGCTGGCCCTCTGAGGCGGGCGATCACCTCGCCGACCCGCTCACGTGCCTGCTCGCGGCCCTCGGCGTTGAAGATCTCCCGCAGCGCTGCCGAGACGAGCCCGCGCTGGGAGGGTCGGCAGTGCTGGTGCATGTTGCGGACGAAGTGGACCGTGCAGCGCTGCCACGGCGAGGCGAGCACCCTGGCGATCGCGTTGCGCAGCCCCTCGTGCTGGTCGGAGACGCAGAGGCGCACGCCCTGCAGGCCGCGGCGACGAAGCTCGCGCAGCAGCTCGATCCAGAACGCCTCCGACTCGACCTCGCCCAGGTCGAGGCCGATCACCTCCCGCCGACCGCTCTCGTGGACGGCATAGGCGAGCACCAGCGCCTTCGAGCGGACGTGGCCGCCGTCTCTGACCTTGACCTGCTTGGCGTCCAACCACAGATACGGGTAGTCGCCCTCCAGCGGCCGCGTGCGGAACGCCTCGACCTGCTCGTCGAGCGCCCGGCAGAGCGCCGAGACGCGGTCCTTGCTCATCCCCTGGATGCCGAGCTGCTCGACCAGCCGGTCGACTTTCCTCGTCGAGACGCCGTTCACGTACGCCTCCAAGACGACGGCGACGATCGCCTGCTCCGAGCGGCGGCGCGGCTCCAGGAACGATGGGAAGTACGCCGCACCAGAGCGCTTGCGCGGGATCGCCAGCTCCACCTCGCCCACCCTGGTCTCCCAGCCCCGCTGCCGGTAGCCGTTGCGATGCGTCAACCGCTCGGCCGACACCTCCCCGTAGCCAGCGCCGATCTCGGCCGACACCTCCGCCTCCATCAGCTCGCGCGCGACGATCGCCACCGCCTCCCGGACGAAGTCGCCCTGTTCGCCGGCCAGCACGTTGGCGACGACCTCCGCAACAGTCATCCTTGCCTCTTCGGCCATCGTGGTGCTCCTCTCATCGATTCGTGGATGAACCGACGAGTCTGGAGCCCGCGGTGGCCGAACTACCTTCGCTCGACAGCCGCGGGCACCGTTACACCACTTCTACCGACATGACCCTCCGCGACGCCGCGGGCGTATGCGTACCAGCCCGGAGTCGGGGCGTCGTCGGATCGATACGTCACTCGATTCACCGCTCCTCGCGCATTTGTGGTGACGTGCCAGCGAAGGTGATCCGCGCCGCCGCGGACGTCGGCTGCAGCAGAAAGAAAGGCTCTGACCGCCGCGCGCTTCGTGTCGCGGTTGAGCACGAACTCGTCAGCTCCCAGCCTCACTCTGATGATCGGTGAGCCGCCGAAACGGCCGACTTCGCCGACCGTTGGTCGGTTCGATGCATTGAGCCAGTGGGACGACAGACGCTCGAACTCGAGTGCACCGTGCACAACCGACCGCTCGGGCACGTGGCCATTCTCGAGATTCCGGGGCGGCGGATCCGGAGAGCCGCCGCCCCAGACTGCGAGCCTGAGCTACCGGGCGCGCGACCCGGCCTCTTCCCGGCGGGACGGTCGGTCTCGGTCTCCCACCTCGCCGCGGTCGGGTCAGGCCTGTCGTGGCTGCGCCGGGCACCACACCTCGGCCTTCAGGAGACCGGACGAGAAGCTGGTCAGCGGACCCTGGGCGTGACGTGACCGGCCTTCAAGGCGCTCGTGACAGACACTGAGCGCTCTCCGTCGCGTCGTCGCGGTTGTGATCGACGGCAACGACGCCGACGACGGGACGCCGTAGCGTTCGTCCGAGCCTTTCACCGCCTCCACCATCTCCGCGGCTACTCGCCCTTCTGAGCCTGGCTGCTTCGGGTCACCCACAAACGGCGGACAGAGCGGGGCGGGACGGGACGGGTCGGGAGCCGGAGCACGACGGGAGCCGGAGCACGACGCACTGTTCAAGATGAGGCCGAAGACATGCCGAGCGCCGAGCGTCGGCCGGCCCACGCCCTTGAGGACAGCCAGCGTCGCGAGCGACTAACGTTCACTCTGCAGCAGATGCGGTCGCTGCACCGAGGCGTTCTCGTGCTGCGCATCTGGAGGGGTCTGACGCTACGAGGAGATCTCTGCGGTCACGGAGGCGCAGAAGTCGATTCAGCGGATGCGTCCAAGATGGCGAAGGTAGGCGAACGAAGGGGAGCGTCTTGAACGTCATCTCGACGAAACGCGTGAGCACTCCCGAAGAGGCGTGCCGCCTTCCAGCGCCCTCGCCGGCGCCGACCACGCTTTCTATGAAGCAAAAGCTGTGCCGGAACAGCTGGTGCCCCGCCGCCCGTCGGTTAGCCGCTTCGGCGGCCGCGGAGCGCCGCTTTGCTCGGTTAGCAATGAAAATCGACGCACATGCTTATCCGCTTTGCTCCGTTTGGCGGTTTCGTCTCGGTCGTGCGGTGATCTCGCGGTAGGTGGTGGGTTCATGGGTAGCTCCGAGTCCGAGCAGCGTTTGGAAGCCGGCGAGTGGGGTGCGGCGGCGGTTGTGGCGGAAGACGAATTCGTCGAGATAGACCTGGAGGTGCTTCGGCGAGACGCCGTGGTGAGTGCCCTGCAGCCAGGTCTTGACGTTCGAGAGGGATCGGTGCGCGCGTGGCAGCACCCACTCGCGGTCGGCGAAGCGGGCGCGCTGTTTGTGCGGCTGATGGTCGAAGCCTGCGGCACCAAGGCGGCTGTAGCCGGCCCAGTCGTCGGTGTGGACGATCGCGCCGGCGGCGACGCTGGAGGCGACAAACGGCGTCAGCGAAGCAGCCGAGGCGTCGGGCAGCAGTTGCAGCCGCAGACGCCCAGAGCCGTTGCCGCGCACCTCGACAGCGACCCCGACCAGCGGTTTGCCGTCACGCTGGCGGCCGCCGCGGAGATCGGTATCGCGGCCTCCCAGGAAGCCTTCGTCGACCTCGACCTCGCCTGCGAGCGGCTCGCGCGCCGGTGCGACCATCGCCCGGCGCAGCTTGTGCAGGATCGTCCACGCGGTCTCGTAGCGGGAGATCCCGAGCTGACGCTGCAACTGCAGTGCCGAGATCCCTGGCCCGGGCGTCGCGACCAGATAGGCGGCCCAGAACCACAACGTCAACGGCAGGCGGGTCTTATGCATCGCCGTCCCCGCCGTCACCGAGCTCTGGCGGCCACACCCCGAGCACTGCCAGAGCTGACGACGATGCTCTGCACCAACATGATCGCCGCCGCAGCGCGGACACCGGAACCCCTCCGGCCAACGCGACGCGAACAGATACGCCCGACACGACCCCTCGTCTGGAAACAGACGCTGAAACTCAATCACCGAACGCGGAAACTCGGGGCGCGGCATCCAGCCACGCTACGACCCAGCCCGGACGGAGCTAACCGGATAAGCATGATCGACGCAATCTCGGGCGCCCGAATGCACTCTTCTTGTACGTGACGTCCTTGCCGAACCTGCGACCGAGTCGCTAGGCCGATTCCGCGTGCGGCGGGGTACGGCGGAGGCGCCGAGGCCATGCGCTCCGCTCGCCCACGAGCGAGATCAGGGCCGGGATCAGGATCGCCCGGATGAGGAACGCATCGAGCAGTACGCCGACTGACATCGCAAAGGAAAATTCGCGGAACTGCCGCAGGTCGATGAGCGCGAGCGCTGCGAAGGAGAAGGCAAGCGCGAGCCCGGCGACGCCGATCGCTCGCGCATGTGTGCGGCGGATTGTTTGCACGCCGGCTTCCGAGAGGCCGAAGTGGTTGATCTTGCCTTCGCCGATGAGTTCTTTGACGGTTCCGGCGACGTCCTCGACCGGGACGTTCGGGTCGACGCGTTGTTAGTAGAGCAGGTCGACCGCGCTGATGAGCTTGATCATCTCGTTCTTCTCGGCGGGCGGCCGTAGCTCCAGCTAATCGACATGCAGCCGAGCCCGAGTGCGGACACTTCGAGGTCGGAGCCGAGCGTTCGCTTCTGCATGTCGTTCCTCCTTTATCGTTACGCGGCTGCGGCTTCGTTGAAGGCGGCGGTGTCGCCTGGCTCGCTGCTGTTGGCGAGTTCGGCTGTGCTGTGTTTGGTGCGGCGTCTCTCGGCGGGCATGATCAGTATGAGGACGAGTGCGAGGGCGAGGGCGAGCACGACGGTACCGCCGGTGAGTCCGGCTGAAGTCCGCTGTGCGAGTTTGCTCGTTCGCGTCATGGATGTGCGAGCCGGCGGCGGCGAAGATGGTGATGAGGATGCTGAGGTCGAGGCTGGCGCCGAGCTGGTGGGCAACGTTGACGAGGCCGGCGGCGGCACCTGCGCCTTCGCGCGTAGCGCCGGCGACGCCGGCGGCGGTGAGCGGCCCGAAGGCGGCGCCCTGGCCGATGCCGATCAGGATCATCGGGAGCGCGATGCCGGTCAGGTAAGGCGTGTGCGTCGAGATGCGGCTGAGCCAGGCCATACCGACGAGGCCCTCCCGGTCAGAGAGGGGGTCAATATGGTTCAGATCCGCTTGGTCAAGTCAAGTGCGGCCTCGGTGCGAACCTCATGCGAACATCCGCGAGAGCCCGGCAGAGCCCGCGCGCGACAGCCGTTTGCAATCCAGGCACAGGAAAAGGTCATTTGCAGGGATTCGTGAAGCCCTCTGACGGACTCGAACCGTCGACCCCCTCCTTACCATTCAGGTTCCAGAGAGGGAAGCGCGGGCAAAGCCGGGTTCCCGCGGCCACGAAAGCCCCGGAAACCGAAGGGATCTGACGAAGAGGCGTAGCCCGACCGTGCCCGCGCTTGGTCGAGATGATGTTTGCATCTCGTTCGCACGGTGCGGTGTCCGCGCGGACAACGTGCGAGATCAGAGGCCGCCTTTTCCCGCAAGAGTTCCGACTACGATCGACGGAATGGGCACCGGCCTCGATCACGGCTGCCCCCGCCGCTACCGATCCCTGGCTCGGTGAGCAGACCCGAAGCGCGGGCGCCGACCACTCCCGGTTCACAGTCTGGGCAGGCAGCTACCGCTTCGGACGCGAGGATTCTTTCCTCTCGGAAATGGCGTCATTCGCGAACCGCTATGTCGACAAGCTACCCGGTGAGTTGCCGTTGGTGGAGCGTTTTGCAGAGAGGCCGTCGCGGAGCTGCGTGCGCACGCGCCCGCCGAATGTCTCCCGGTGCTCGACGAGCTCACGCACCGGCGGCGGGATCCTCGCTGTCCGGGGCTCTCCGTGATCACGATGACCCTGCGCGCCAAAGAGGGAGCGAGCTGCTCGACGCCGACAGCAACTCGTTCGCGGAGGTGCATTGCGCGAAGCTCGGCCAGGCGGCCGGTTCGCTCGCCCGCCGCCTCGCGGTGTACCGGCGGGATCTTAAGCTGTGCCGGGTCCCGGTCGTGAAGGGCTCGCAGGAGCTGCGGCTCGCAATCTTCGGGGACGACGAGACGATGCTGTCGGAGAAGCAGATCAAGGCGGAAGCTAAGCCGGTCGGAACGCCGCTCAGGCTCCGGGAGCCGGGCCAGACGAAGCTGGGCCGCGTGAGCGCAAGGCCTTTGTCGGGGCCGATCATCGAGCCGATCTACAAATTCGCTCAGCACCAAGCGAGCGGCTACCACTAGCCAGGCGCCCTCTGGGATCCACACCCAAGGCCTCTCCTACCGTCCTGGAGTCAACCCCTGGGTTGTTGCTCGATGCCGTGGCTTATGTCGGAGACGTACGCTGCGGCGTAAGCGACCTTAGACGTTGTCAGCAGGAGGTAGTTCCGGCTGACCGGTTACCGGATACAAGCCGGGTCGACACGGCTCCGGACGGCGGCACCAATTTCCAGACCGCGACCGCCAGACCGAGCACATCACCGAGAAGGGCCATCGCGAAGCATTGATGCCGTGGCGGCTAGCAGATCCTGCCTCAACCTTAGCCTGCGAGTGTCCTCGGTGCTCGACGAAGATGCCACGCCCGTCGCTCCTCTGCGCCGGGGCCGGACCGGCCCAGACTTCGGCGCTGAGCTCCTGCACCCTGGTCTCAGGAAGAACCACATAGAGGCGATCCCCCCGCCGGGTCGGTGCCTTCTGGGAGCTCCACGACGCGCGAGGCCGGCGAATGACGTGGGCTATCCTCACGAAGCATTCGCACAGGTGCTCGGCGTCCATCGGACGTACATGGGCGGCTTGGAGCGCGATGAGCGCAACCTCATACTGAGGACGCTTCGAGCGGATCGCGACCACACTCAGCGTCGAGCCTCTCGAGCTGCTTCGGCTGTAAGTCGTACCTCCGGCCCGAACTGCGTCGCGGATCAAGGCACAGTCGCCGTCGGACTTGACTAATGGCATCGATGTGCGAAGATGGAACCGGTCCTGCGGCGGGTCGATGGTATGAGGGGGTGGACACGCTGAAGGAGTCGACGCTTGCGAGGAACGCCGAGACCGCAGCCGCAATCGTGCTGTCACGTCGGCAGAGTCAGCTCATTCGTCTCATTGCTGAGGGACGGTCGAGCACAGAGATCGGGATTGAGCTCGGGATCTCCGGGCGTACGGCGCGGATGCACGCAGACGTGTTGCGCACCAAGCTCGGGGCCGTGAAGCGGAGCCATATTCCCGCCAGGTTTCACGAGCTAACGGGCATCAATCCTCTTACGTTACTTGACGACAATTAACGATTGGATGTGGATAATCGGCTCCCACTCTCGGAGAACAGCGCAGGGCAGTAGTGCGTGGAACAACTTGAAGGGTGAGCCGAGCCAAACGTAGACGACGCTCGATGTTTCACCATGGGGCTCGACGCTGATTAGGCATTGCATCGCCCTTCACCATGGCTCCTAGTTGTCGGCTGGCGCGGTCGAGCGATCTTCCATGAACCCGGTACCAGCCGTGCAATGTGTCCTCTCAGGCCATGTCGCGACAGGACATCTTGCGGAGCAGCCTGCAACCTGGTTCTCTAAACATCTAATCGCTCCGCAGCATATGTCGGAGGAGAGGAGGGTGAGGTGCGCATATCAAGACGACTCTTCGCTGTAGGTATGGGCATGGCAGCACTACTACTCGCATCATCGTTTGCTATCACTTCATACGCGCTTGCTAATGAAGCGCCGCCACAACTTCGTGCGAATCTTCCAGCGGCGGCGCTGCCGACGGTTTCACTTGATGAAGAAACCGCGGTCCGGCTCAACAATCTCATCGGTAAGGATGGAACTGCCCGATTTGGGATTACGCCTGGTTCGTACGCGGCGGTGCGCCACCTGGCTGAGACGAGCATGGGGACGTTTTATCTGATTCCAGGAACTCGAGGAGCGTGCATCGCTACTCTCTCCGCGGCGGCGTGCGGCGACCCAGGCGCACCCGAAGCACCTTCTAGTCTCGCGCTCTGGCAACTTAACGAGAGCATGGACGCGGTTGTCGGAGAGGGTATCGCGACGGGTTCAACTGAGCTGACCACCATTCCGCTCGGTTCGGACGTCACCGCGCGCGTTTCGGCCGGTCAATTTCATATACGACAACCAGTCACGTTTGATCCTGCAACCGCGACCATAATTGCTAAGAAATGAACCGGTACCGCGAGAAGGAGACAGCCATGGCACTTACACGAAGGAAACCACTTCGGGTTCTGGTCCTCACCTGCACAGTCGCAGTCCTAACGGGCATCACAGCGGCTGTAGCAGCCGATCGCATCGCAATCGAACCAGCTAGTGCCACCCTGGGTTGGTGTACGCATTACAGTACTCCCTACGGACAATACAACGCGTCGGGGTGGGAAGCCCAGTTCTGCTATGACCACTATCAGCTCTCCGCCTTTCAAAGCACGACGAGCGTGGCGATACGTGACCGTAACGCGGTCTCTATCAATACTGCGGGGGGAGGCACGTTTAACCTATGGTATACCAACGATAACGGCAGCTATAACTGTTGTTTGGCCGGTGGCGTAAACACCTCGTCCGGGAGTATCGGTGGATCGAACGGCTATGCGAAAGCAGTTTGTAGCCCCTCATCGAATCCTGGGGGATATTCCATGTACTGCACTACTTGGTGGTAGGACTGATACAGATGAACCGGCGGCGCTTCGTACGCTCATTGCCGGCGCACGTAGCGAACTAACTATTAACGCGCGTGAATACCGAGTGTGGTGAGCGTGAGGACGCCTAAACCGCGGCACGGCCGTTTGGTTGCCACGCGACGACGCGGCATTGCATGCGTCGGCGTGGTGAGCCTGGGATGTCTGATCTGGGGTGCCCACTCATCGCTGACTTTCTATCGCGTGGCTTCTGCATCAATGGAGCCTACGCTTCACTGTGCTGCCGGCCCAGGCTGTAGACGCTTGAAAGCGGACATCGTGGTAGTAAGTCGGATTAGCCGAATCACCAGTGTAGGGCGGGGCGACATCGTTGCCTTCAAAACCCCCGACGCTCGTTGTCGGGAGAGCGGAGTTCAGATGAAACGGGTAATCGGTCTTCCCGGCGACATCGTTAGGACGGAAGGGGCCACCTCGTATGTAGTCGACGCGACGAGCCGATCATCGGGGGCGGCGGACGAGTCGACGATTTTGGCTGTGCCAGCGAATGAGTATTTCATTCTGAGCGATAATCCACGGGGAGCGTGCGATAGCCGCCAGGTCGGGCCCATTCCAAGGCGAGCGTTGGTTGGCAAAGTACTCTGGAGCTACTCTCCGGCATGATCGTGGGCTTGAGAATGCACCTCACGTACGGTTCGCATTCTGCGCAAGGTATCCCCTCAAGGCGAACCAGATGCGGACGTAACACGGTACTGCGGACCGCAGCGCGGGTGCGGGTACGAGCCGAATGTAACGTCGCAGCGGGCTACGGACATGTATCGTGAAATGACCGACCTAAGGACGTAGGGCGTGGCTTGTGACGACGCATCGCTTTGGACGCGCGTCCGCGCCGGGGATGCGCAGGCGTTTGGGTGCTTGTTTGAGCGTCATGGCTCGGCTATCTACGCCTACTGTTTCCGGCGCACGGCGGACGCCAGTCGCGCAGCCGATCTCACTTCCGTCACTTTCCTTGAGGCGTGGCGTCGTCGTCACGTGGCGGTTGATGGCGACAAGGTTCTTCCATGGTTGTTCGGCGTTGCCACAAACTTGCTTCGGAATGAACGGCGAGCCCTTCGTCGCTACCGAGCGGCGCTCGGGCGCTTGCCCGCTGCGGAGGTCGAGCAAGACTTCACCGATGATCTGACGCACCGACTCGACGCTAACGCCCGCATGCGCGAAGCTCTCCGCCTCCTTAAGCGTCTGTCCAAAGGTGAACGAAATGTCTTCATTCTCGTCGAGTGGCAAGGTCTTTCGCCGGAAGACGCCGCGGATGGGCTCGGAATCTCGGCGGCGGCTGCACGAACGCGTCTCTCCCGCGCACGGAGTCGGCTTGCGCGTCTCGCCTTGCCGGAGAACTCCGAGTCCGCAAAGACAACCGATGAGGTGAGATTGTCATGAGCAGACCGATCGCGACTCCGCCTGACCCGCCGCCGCTCGACCTTGCGCGCCGGCACGCACACCTGGTGGGGGAGGTCGTCCGACCGAGCACGCGCAAACGCGGTCTCGGCCTGCCAATCGCGCGCAACGTCGCTCTTGCGGCTCTCATCCTTGCGGCGCTCACGGCCGCGGGAACAGCGTTCGCCATCAGCGCCGGCCTTCGCGACTTTGATCGTTTCTTCGGGATGTTCGATGAAGGGTCGAATGATCCCAGCGTCCCTCGCCTCGTCGGTGATCGGGCGGTGATTACGAGCGGAGACGATTGGGCGTTTGTCGGCTGGAAAAGCACACGCGGCCTTTGCACGTCAATGGTGCTCGGCGACACGGAAGGAGCGACAACCTGCGGACTCCCGGTCTTTGGTGCTCCGCAGACTTCAGGTGGTCAGCACTTCGTCGCCGGTGGCACGTACCAACAACGACCTGAGGACGACGTATGGGTCCAGGGTGTCGTCTCCGCCGAAGTAAGCCGCGTCGACATCGAACGAACCGATGGTCGCCGCCTCCAAGCAGCGCTTTACGATGCTCCAGCGGCGCTCGGGCTGAATCTGAAGTTCTTTCTCGTGCGGACTCGCCCGCGTGACGGTGGTGCCACGCCCGTGGGAATCCCGGCTTCCCCCGTGAGCGCAATCGCCGCGTACGATCACCGTGGCCAGCTGCTTGAACGATCCCGCGTCCCCCAGCCGTGACGCGCCCGCGGGGTGGGACATCGGCACAGCCAGCTGCTCAGCGAGCTTGGAGTGTGGGACGCTCACAGCAGCTCCTGGGGAGATGTTCAAGGGTTCTCGCCGCGAAGCGCCAGAGTCCATTCGCGGGGATGGGGGAGGGAGTGTGGCCGGCGTCGCAAGCGCCGATCAGTCGGGATCGAGGACTTGCCGACGCGCTTATCACGAGTCAGCATGCAAGCTCTGCTCCGCAGTTACCTTGAGGCGGTCGAGCCCCTAGAGGCGGCGCAGTAGCCAGCCCGGCAAAAACGGCAAGCCCCTACGAATCCGAAGAGCTCCCAGGGGCTGGCACATCGGTCCTCGCAGGAGGGACGGCAAGCCGATCAGCGACCGACCGTATCCGCAGCCTTGGCCGCCGCCATTGAAAGCCAGCTCAAACGAAGGCGGGTGTCGAGCCGTTTCGCTGTCTCTACGACCCCGCCACACCTAAAGCCACGTTCGCATTGCGCGCTGGCGTGTCGCTGCTTCTCGCGCGTTCGAATGGGCCGTGGACGCTGCGTGGACGTCGCTGACCGGACTGCGCAAGCCGCTCAGTCACACCGATTCCGGGCCCCGTGGGAGGTGACCACGCGAGCGGTGGTCGCTCGGTGGACGGCGGGACGCCAACCGTCGTCGCGTTCGCGAAGAAAAGGACCTGAAGAGCAGGAGTTTCACGAAGCCCTAACGACTCTAACCGTTGACCCCGTCCTTGCCATGTCGCAGCCGATGACAACGGTTTTCGCTTGTTTTCGCCGTTTTGGGGTTCAGGCATTTGGCACCGGTTGCCACCGGTTTGCGACCGCTAGGCTCCACGAACGCTCCATCCTCGGGCGTGCGAATCCCCGGCGATGGGCAAGCTCAGCACCAACAGAGTCTCACGGAGGTTCAGAAATGGCCGGCGTGTACGAGTACAGAGATTTCTATGCAAGACAGAACACGACAGGCTCTAACCGAGCCCTTCGGATCGGTGGGACGGTCGCCTTCCGGAGCGGAGGGTGGAAGGCACGGCTCGAGCGGGACGAAGGGCCACCGATTCCTACTAGTCCTCTCAGCCCGAAGTTCGTGCTTGTGCTGACGCCTGCGCGGGGGAGTACGACCAAGCAAATCGAGGAAGTCAGGCTCGAGGAGTACCGAGAGGAAAACCCGTCTCACGAGTACTACGAGGTCCTCTTCAGCGTGCGGAACGAAGATGGAAGTCATACCGACGACGAGCCGCCGCCAAGGCTCCTTGTGGAGCATCCGAACGGCCCAAGCCCAGAGCGGCCGGCAACCCGTTGATCCTTAAGCGGCGAGGTGCCGCCCAGTAGTCCCCGTCGAACAGCCCCACAGCTGTTCGACGGGCGGCACAATTACCTGCCTTCTGTGGTGACCGGCGACCGGCATCAGGTCGGGCACGGGTTCGTGAGCGAGCAAACGACTTTGGACTACCTCGGCCACTTCAACGCGGTCGAGCTTGCCGAGGTCAACCAGTCGTGAATCGATCCGGTCCGAGTCGACCGCGACCTCGAGATCCCACTGGTCGACGGGGACACTGCTCGCGCGGCCGAGATTTGGGCTCACGGCGCGCTTCGCAACTTCTGGGTCTACGGGTCGGGTCTATCGCGACTCGAATTATGAAACGTCCTTGATTGGAATGACGGCTTCAGCGTCACCATAGATGCGCACACGCTCCGCCCTTTCCCCGACATCGTCCGACCATTTGACCGGCACCTCGGTGATAACGGTGCTGCCAGACACGGGCCGCGTGATCGTGCAGCGAAGAACAAACTCGGAGGGATCGCCCGGCGTCCCTGGATTGCCCGGCGCGAGATCGATGTCGATTCCGCCGCTCTCACAGGTGCAGGCGCCGCTCACATGAAGTGTCGGCTCCCCCTTCCCTGGCATCCGGTCATACCACGCGCTCCACTCGCCGCAGTCGCACATCGCCACCCTCCGTCGTAGGTTGTGCGGGGGACACAAGCACAGGCGAGTTCGGTGCGCAAGAGCACCAAAGCCAACCCAAGTCTCGCCGCTTGCTCCGTCTGATCGAGCCCGCTTGCGAGTGCCAGCGCGCCAGTCGGGCGTCCCAGGTCCGAATTCACTGGGTTCAGCCCCTGCAGCTCGTGCGCGCGTCCATCGTGCACTTGTTGCAGAGAAAGACCGTTCGGGCTGGTGCGTGCGACCGAAGACCCGTCTCCGACGCGCGGCCGAACTCGGGATGGTCTTTGTCGAGCAGGCGCTAATCGCCGAAGCCGCCGATGACGGAAAACCGCGAGGTCGCTAGGTTGGTCTGGCCGTGCCGCGTTGATCCGTCGACGACGCCGTCGCGGCTTTGACACCGGCCGCGAAGCGGGCCGGTATCTCGCCACAGCGCCTCGTCCTCGACCTCGTCGCACTCTGCTGGCGACGCCGCCTCCACCCGTGCGGCGCTGCTTGGCAGCCCCGGTGTTACGCGCGCGTCATGCAGCGTCCGCTGGACCACGCAGAGCCCAGTCGCCCTTCACCGCGAGCCGCAGAAACTCAAGCAAACGCAGCGAGCGTACGTTGACGCCGTCGCGCGGCTGCTGCCGTCGCGTCGAAGCGGTGCTCTTCTTGACCGTGGCGACTAGTAGTAGGCGTCGTCGGCGGGCGCGCTCGGCGGCGCCGGCGCGCCGTGCCGCCGCGCCTCCTTCATCAGCGCCGTCGTCCAGGCGAGGCGCGGCGCCGGGTCGACCTGCGGCACGTGCGGCAGCAGCATCCAGAGCTCGAGGAACAACGTGATCGCCATCGTCACCGTTTCGGCGACGCGCGCGTCGTCCGCGGCGACGACTTCGTCGACGGCGTCGACGCGCGGGAACAGGTTCTCCATCAACGCCGCCGGCGCGCCGTGTGCCTGCTCCGACCACGTGACGAACATCAAGTGGTACTGGTCTTCGCGCAGAGGGTGGGCCGACTTCTCGGCCAGGTATCGCGCCGTATGCCCCGACCACGTCTTGTGCGAGTGCACCTTGCCCTTGTCGTCGACAGTGCGGAACTCGGGGAACGTCTGCTCGAGCATCTGCGCCAGGGTCGCCAACCGCTCCTCGTCGACGGGCCGGCCCGTCTTCTGGTCGTAGAGCAGATGCAGGTACTGGTGCTGGACCTTCTGGAGCAGCCCGTACTTCGCGTAGCGGAAGATCGCCGCGTCGCGGTCGGGGAGCGTGCCGAGGTACTCCATGTTCAAGACGAACTCGAACAGCTGCCGCACGACGCCGGCGGCGAACTCCCAGTGCGCCTGCTCGCAAAGAAGGCGCACCGACTTCAGCGCGTTGCTCCCGCGCGAGAGCATGGCGGCGTCGAACATGAACAGGCGCTTCTCCCGCTCGTCCTCCGGAAGAGGGGCGGTGAACACGGCGTGATCGGCGGCGATAGCGACCTCACCAGACAGCTGCAGTAGCGACTTCAGGCGCACCTTCGGCGCGCGGATGCGCTGCATCCCGGCTGGCAGCGGCGGCGGCGTGCGACGGCGCTTCGTCCGCGACATGGGCTCAGGGTATCGGCGTCGCTTCGCAACGACCGTCGCGATGTCGGCGCACGCGCGCTGCCGGGCTCAGGTGCTCATCGCAGTAGCGCCGACGCGCCGTCGCCTGCGGCGGCAGCTCGCGGTCGCACGTCGGCTCCGCGCAGTGGCGCCGCGCCGGCAGCGCCCGACGGCGGCGCAGGCGGTAGTAGATCGCGCTGTCGCTTAGGTCGCGCCCGAACAGCTCAAGGCGCGCCTGCTTGATCCGCGTGTAAACGTGGACCGGCGACACGTCATCGTCGGCGGCAAGAGCGGCGACGTTCAGTGGCTCGGGCGGCACCCCGCGCAGCGCCTCGGCCGAGCGCGACTGCGCGTTCTCGGCGAACAGCCGCGCGTAGGCCAGCCCTTCGCGCGCCTCGCGCGACAGTCGGCGCACCTCGGCGCTGGCGGCGCCGAACTGCAGCGCCCAAGCGTAACGGCGGGGCATGGGTTGAATGTAACGCAACTTAGTGATCACGCGCCGACAGGCACTGTCGATGCAGCGAAACGACCGCACAAGCGAGAGCCGGAAGCGGTTTCGCGCCGATAGGCTCGGCGAGACCACTCCGTCGGCGAACGCCGAAGCGACCGTGCGATCGCGGCGGCGGGAGTTGCCGCAGTGGCTCGTGCGCGTGCTGATGGCCGTCGTCCTGGCCGTAACGCTCGCCGGCGGGGGGACGGCGCCGACCCCGGCGTCGGTGCCGGCGTTCGCGCTCGAGAGCGTCGTCGTGTACCGGCTCGAGGTCGGCTGCGCAACGGCGCTGCTATCGACGCTCCTCATCGCCCTGTTCGCGCGCGGGTTCGTCCTCGGCCGCCTGCCCACGTCGATCTCCCGTGACGGCGTCGGCTGGGACGGCGGCGGCGGCGGCTGATCGCGCCCGGCGCAGCCGCGGTACGTTGCCGATTCAGAACGCCACGAACGTCGGCGCCGCAACACCCGCGCGGAACGGCGGCGCGAGCCGCCGCGACGTACGCATTACTGTTGCCACGTGAACCGCAGTCAGGCGACCAAGCGGGTCGACAGTCTTCTCGCTCGGGCTGCTAGTGGCGAGGGGCGCTACCCGCCGCGGGTGCGCGAGGTGTGGGTGTTCGGCTCCTATGCGCGCGGCGCGCTCGAGGTTGGTGATGTCGATCTGGCGGTGGAGTTCGACCAGACGAGCGACGAAGCGGGTCGATGGTTCTTACCTTGATGGCGGGCGGTTACGACCATCTGGGCACGCTCAGGCGTGAGCTTCGCGGGAATCAGCGCGTGCTCGAGATCCACTTCAACGAGCTCGACAACCTGCGCAAGGAAGGATTCGAGCCCCAGCTGCTGTGGCGGCGCGGCGACTCGCTCGAAGAAGCCCGCGCCCGACTTGCGGCTCTGGCGCCAGACCCGAATGCCCACCGTGCCGCGCGTGACACGGTTCATCCGCTTCTGGCTGGCGTGGAGAAGCTGCTCCCACGGCCGGCTGGTCAGGAGTTCTCCTTGTTGATGTGGGCCGGTTGGCTCGACGCCGAATTGGTGGATGTGCCACCGATGCAAGCAGCGAGCTCTGTAAGCCGCCGCCGCTTCGCCGCGCAGTGGTCCAGGTCCAATCCGCGCTTCCGTGCCGGCGCACGCCGTCGCGAGCTACCTCGAACGAGAGGGCATCGCGCCGTTGAGCGCCGGCGGCACCGTCTACTCGGACGAAGGGGAGATCCTTGACGAGGAGCGCGACTACTGGAAGCCGTGCGTCGCCGTCCACTTTGGTGCCAAGTTGCTCCAATGGGCGATGTTCGACTTCGGCCAGGGAACACCGCGCGTGCTCGTCGTCTTGAACCCGACCGCGCGCAAGCAGACCCTTCGCGCACTCGACATGCGAGCCACGGTCGGCCATGACGAGTTCTTCGAGTTCCAGCACGGCGCCGGTCGGCGGAAGTTGATTGAGCGCCTGGCCGCCGCCCACTCTGCCGGCGAGCTTCCCGACTACATGCTCGAGTTCGTCAACTCGCTCAGGACGCGCGTGCGGCCGGGCTCTTCCTGAGCTCGGCGCCTTCCCCTCGACGTACTCGTCCTGTCCCCAAAGCCTGTCCCCAAGATCGCGGGCCGGGCACGGCGATCCGATGCCTTCTTTCCAGCGATTTTTGGCGTTGCAGGCGATGGCCAGCACGTCGAGCCCCTCCTTTGCAGGGAGGTGCCCTGTCGCGCTGAGGGAGATGTCACTTTCCAGGCACTTTGCGGGGCTCCAGTGACCCCGAAGCGGTGCCCTGACTCTAAAAGGAGGTGCTCTGCGGTGCTAACTCAGGCAACAGAACTGGCTGCTGATCGTGCAGCCTGACGGGGCTCGGGCGAGCGGCGTAACCGGGATGGTGTCGGCGCGTATCCCGTCAGGCGGGCGGAAGTGTTTCTGCGACTTGGCGGGCGAGCAGCTGCACGTGCTCCGGTGCGAGCGGTCCTTCCGCCTCGAGACGCCTGCCGAGAGCCTTCGCCCACCCGATCCAGACGCCGTCGAGAGCGAACGGCTTTGCGAACAGCGACCACTCCGCATCGACGAAGCAGAGCGCTGCCCTGACCGCGACGTCAAACTCGTGCATCACCGGCTCGCCGAAAGCACGCCTGAGCGCCTCCACCTGCTTCGCCATCCCGGCGACGAGTTGTGAGCAGTCGCGCCGGCCGACGTACAGCCGCTCGTCCGCCGAGAACCAGCCGCCCTTGTCGATCCGCTGCACCTTGCCGGTGTAGTTCTTCGCGTCGATCGCCCAGACGCCGCCGCTTCGTGTGATCGCGATGTGATCCACGTTCGCGCGTGAACCCGGGATGCGGCGGTCGTGGAGCACGATCACGGTCGCGTCGTCGTGCAGCTTCTCCAGGTACTCGCCGAGAAGTCGCTCGCCCCGAGCGCCCTGTGCCCAGGCAACCGTCGACTGCCGCTCCGTGCTCAGCGCCAGATACAGACCGCCGAGCCGCTTCCCCAAGCCGTCACGTGCAGCCTGCTCTCGTTGCTCGTGCAGCCGCTCGTACCTGCGCCGGGCCGATGCGCCAGCGGTGCCGCGCTCGAGCTCAGGCGGAGCGACGGGCAGGTCCTCGGGTGCGGGCGCCTCCGACGCTGGCGTGGTCTCGCTTCGGCACGTGAGGCAGGTGACGGTCTTCGCCTCCGCGTCCCAGTAGGCGACTGTGCCCGCCGCGAGCGCGGCGCCGCACGAGACGCAAGTGTCCGCGCGACGAAGCTTCAGCGATCGTGATCCAGCCACTCAGCCGACGCTATCGGTGATCGAGCGCCGGACTTGAGGGGGCGAGTCCATCAGCGCGGAGCTTGACGCCGGCGCGCCCGAGCGTAGGCGATCTGGCGGGCGGCGCCCGTGTGGTTCGCGCGCCAGGTGAACAGCTCGAGGCTGACGCCGAAGTGTCGTGCGCCGGAGTCGTAGTCGTCGCTGCGGCGGAGCCAGGCGAGTGCGCTTTCGCGTGGAACGAGCAGGGCGCCGGCAAGCCAGTCCGCCTCCGCCTCCTGGGTGCCATTCCAGTGGCGGCACCCGCCGATCCCGATCGCGGGCGCGGGCTCGTGCTCCAGGATGTGATGGGAGAGCTCGTGGGCGAGCGAGTTTGCGATCCGGCCGGTCGAGTGTCGCGGGTTGTAGACGATCAGCCGTCGGTGGCCCACGCAGACCGTTGCCGCGGAGAAGCCTGCCGCCGGGCCGAGCAGGCGCTTGATCGACTCCTCCTTCGCGCCGTCCTCCCGGAGTTCGCCGAGGGTGACGATTGGGATACCCCAGGTCTCTGCGAGCACATAACAGTCGAGCCGGTCGAGGACGCCGAGATCGAGCTCGGCGCGGACGAGCTGGGCGAGGTCCTCCGCCTCGGTCTTGAACCCTCGCCGCAGCTCGTCCGACACCGTCGTCAATCCTTCTTGGTCACGAGGCGGTTGTAGGCCGCCTCGAAGATGTCCTCGAGCGCCTTTGCTTCGGCGTCGTCGATGTTCTTCGCTGAGCGGAGGTAGGTGGAAACCATCACCATCGGGCTCGGCTCCTCCCCTTCATGGCCTTCTCCTCCCGTCATAAAGGCCTCGGCGTCAACGTTGAGCCAGCGAAGCAATGTTGCGAACGTGTCCACGTCCGGCCGGCGCCCGTGTGCCATCCGACTGAAGGTAGACGGGCTAACGTCGAGCCCACGAGCGATCTTGCGCCAGCTTGACTCCTGCGATCTGCGTTTCGTGTCGAGAGCGGCATACAGAGCGTCCACGTTGACCGTGGTCTCAGGCATTTCGAGCGGAACAAGGCATAGGGCCTCCCTGGTCGTCGGAACGGTCTGTTCGACTCTAGCATCGTCGTCCGACGTTCGACACGTTGCGCTACACTCGCATCACTGTTCGACAATCGCAACAGAAAGGATTCGCCGATGGAAGCCGCCAAGGCCCCCAAGCACGACCCGCACGAGATCGGGTTCACCGTCGACGGCGAGACGGTGACGACGACCGAGCACGAGCTCACGCCTGTGCAAATCATGCAGCTCGCCGGCGTCGACCCGGAGAGCCACTACCTGAAGGAGATCCGCGGCAAGCAGCAGATCTCGTACAAGGACTCGCCGAACGAGCCGATCCACGTCCACAACAACCAGCGGTTCATCACGAACTCGCTGGAGCCGACGCCCGTCTCGTAGGAGCGTCGGGTCGTGGCCGTCAACGACTGCGTGGCCGAGCTGATCGAGCTCGGCCACGAGGACGCTCGCATCACCCAGCCCGGCTGCGTCGTATGGACCTGGACAGTCGAGGCGGGGCCGCTGCTCGGCTGCAGCGTCGAGATCGGCGTCTGCGTCGGCGACGACTATCCGGACACGCCGCCTCGTGGGCCGTTCGTTCGACCGCACCTGATGCCGATCGGGCAGCCCGGCGAGCATCCACGCGGCGGCGTGCACCCCGGCACCGGTCACGGCTGGCCCGACAACAGCTTCCAGTACTGGAGCCGGCCGTTCAATGGCTGGCCGAAGTCCGCGAGGAACGCACGCGCCTACCTCGCCTTCCTGCGCAAGCTCTTCGACACCCTCCCCGAGGATCTCGGCTTTCCGGAGGCGGCGTGAGCTACTCGGCCGCGCTCACAACCGAGACGTTCAACGTGCTCGCCGACCACCTGCTCCGCGCCGACCGTCAGGAGGACGTCTGCTTCGCAGTCTGGTACCCGAGCACCGGCGCCAGGCGGACGACGGCGCTGATCGCCGAGCCGATCCTTCCTCGCGACGGCGAGCGCAACGTCCATCGGAACGCGAGCTTCGAGCCGCGGTTCCTCGACCATGCGATCGAGTTCGCGCTCGCGAAGGGCGCCGGCGTCGCCCTGCTCCACAGCCACCTCGGCCCCGGCTGGCAGGGGATGAGCGCCGACGACATCGCAGCCGAGCAGGGCAACGCCGGGCAAGTGCTCGCCGCGACAGGGCTCCCGCTCGTCGGGCTCACGATCGGCACCGACGGAGCGCTCAGCGCGCGCTTCTGGATCCGCGCTGGAGCCCGCGACTACCGACGCGAGTGGTGCGAGAGCGTCCGTGTCGTGGGGGAGCAGTTCCAGATCACCTTCCACGAGGAGCAGCGGCCGGCCCCGAGCGCCGGAGAGTCCCAGCGCCGCACCGTCTCCGCCTGGGGCCCGGCGATGCAGAAGAAGCTCGCGCGTCTCCGGATCGGTGTCGTTGGCGCCGGCAGCGTCGGCTCGATCGTCGCCGAGGAGCTCGCCCGGACCGGCATCGCGAACGTCCGCTTGATCGACTTCGACGGGATCGAGGAGCACAACCTGGACAGGCTCCTGCACGCCGGCCGTGAGAACATCGGCCAGGCGAAGGTCGCCGTCCTCGCCGAGGCGCTCACGAAGAGCACGACCGCGGCCGAGCCCGAGATCGAACCGCTCGAGCTGAGCGTCTGCGAACGGGCCGGCTTCGCCGAGGCGCTCGACTGCGACATCCTCTTCAGCTGCGTAGACCGTCCGTGGCCACGCAAGGTCTTGAACGTGATCGCCTACGCGCACCTGATCCCGGTGATCGACGGCGGCATCCGTGTCTCAGCCCCGAACGGGCGCCTGAAGCGGGCCGACTGGAAGACGCTCACCGCAGCACCCGGCCGCATCTGTCTCGAGTGCTCAGATCAGTTCGACCCGGCCGACGTCGTTCTCGAGCGCGACGGCCTCCTCGACGACCCGCGCTACATCGAGACTCTCCCCTCCGACCACCAACTGCGTGCCCGGGAGAACGTCTTCGCCTTCAGCACGAACCTCGCCTCGCTCGAGGTGCTGCAGTTGCTCGCGATGGTCGTGGCGCCGCATGGGATCTCGACTACGGGCGTCCAGACCTACCATTTCGTTTCCGGCGACCTCGACCGCGACGACGCCCGCGTCTGCGAGCCGAACTGCCGCTACAGCGCCGTCCACCTCGCCCGCGGCGACAACGTCGAGCCCGGGATCGTCGAGGCGCACGCGGTCGCCGAGGGAGCCCGTGCGGCGCGGGCCACGGCGGACGGAGACTTCCGCAAGGCTTCGTGGTGGCGTCGCCTCATCAGCTGGCGATCGCGCTGAGGAACCGTTGCTAGGTAACGAGTAAAAGACGGCTGAGGGAGGCGGTGGCGTGCTTCCTCCGCACCGTCGCCGCGGCTTTCGCCGCTTGCAATCGGGGACGCTCTCTCTTGATTCCTAACGGCGGACGCCTGCCTGCTGCACCTCGGCGAGCACAGCTGCAGCGTCGTGCTCGCGCACGATCCTTGCGGTCGCCGCCTGGCGGTGCGCCGTCTCCGTCCGTTCTGCCGCGAGCTGCTCAGCCTGTTCGGGCGTCAGATCGTTGGCACTGGCGATCCGCTCGATCACCCACTCAGGAACTTCCTCGAGGCGGTAGTCGTACAGGCTCTTGCCGAGCCAGTCGCAGATCAGCAGCAGATTGTCGGTCGAGAGCCCGCCCTTTAGGTTGACCAGGTTCGACAGCTTCGACTTCTCGACGCCTGACTGAGCAGCGATCTGCTTGAGCTCGAGGCCGGCGTCCTCTCGCCGTGCGCGAACGTCGGTGGCGAGAGCCGCGTAGTCGATCAGCGGGATCTTCTTCGTTGACGCGGCCACGGGCTCACCTCCTTTTCTTCCTTGAACGTCACCCATAGTAGCGGGCTAGTAGCGATTTCGCAACCGCTATTGCCCTGATTGGCAAGTCGTACCGGAAGAGATCACGAATGTTGCCGAGGCGACTGACAAGCTCACTGAGTTGGGATTGCCGGTCGGGTGGGACGCTACTTCGAAGGGAGTGTGGACCGACTGGAAGAGCCCATGGGACTGGTCATGGTCGCAGTACGGGACGGCCTTCGGGTGGGGGCTCACCGCGCTCCTGGTAATGCTCGGAGCTCCGTTCTGGTTCGAAGTGCTGACTATGCTGGCGTCGCTGCGATCGGCTGGACGCAAGCCTCCGTCAGCAGCGAACGACCCAACGTCGGCGACGGCCACGCTTATCGAGACAAGCCGTGCTGGCGGCGCCGTCCTGTTCGAGCGTCCAGTCCTGACGCGACAGACGAAGGCTCCTTCGAAGTAAATCTCAGAAGTGCCTTAAACATCATCTCCTAGGCCTCGACGCGTCCTCGTCAGCAGCCCGAGGCCAAGGAGCGGATTCGCGGAGAGCCCTTTGACGGACTCGAACCGTCGACCCCCTTACTACGGATGAGGTCCATCGCTGTCGCGACGTTCAACCTCGTCGTAGAGGCCGTCGTATCCAGCTTCCTCCGCCACGAGCCCTCACGCAACGGCAGCTCTCCTTACGATCGTCGGCGACTATCACCCCGGCGACGCCGCGCGTAGAACAGCCCGCGACCGATTGACTGCCCGCGAGGCCGCGCGGGATCCGGCTCTGCGGGCCGGCACTGGTCGGTACTGCCTGGAAGATCGTGGTGACAGGCTCGTCGTCTTTGCTCTGGAGGCCGCCCTCGCTGCCCACCTTGATCGACGTGATCGACAATGTCCGCTTCCCTGCCGCCCGCGAACTCTGGCGAGCGAGCTCAAAGGCCGCCTCGACGACTGGTCTGGCTTTCGCCGCGACACCTTCGCTCGTGAGCGACTTCAGCGCTCGTTCGATCAACTCTTGGGCGACGGCTGCGTCAAGTCCCCTAGATATCAGCGACCTCTCTCTTTGTCGCGACCTGGGATCAGCCGAGAGTGGCGTCGCGATTCGCCACAACCGCCCTAGTAGTGGCGTGAAGCTCTCAAACTCGCGAGCAAATGGCAACCATCCGCCGCCCCGCAGGCGGGGTCCTCGCGAACGCCGAACGCACAAAGGCGTAGGTGTCGCGAGGTCAGATGTATCGGCGGAGGGCATTGCTGCCATCCCTCTCCGAGGGCGACCTGCGGCAGCCCAAAGCTCGTGTCCCAGAGAAAGTTCGTCTTCTTCGACGCCTGCGTCCCGGTCGAGTCCGCAGCCGCGTGCCGTCCCCGTCGTAGCTGTAACGTCGTGGTCGTGCTGCCGCTCGTCGTCGTCTTCAGCCGGTTCGCAAGGTCGTAGGGAGCGTGCGGGAGCCGGCCGCTGTCTCGCTCCCGTTCTGGTCGTAGGTGTACGGGTTGAGCCCGCCTGGGTCAGCTCATCGAGCGCGTTGTAGGTGAGTTCACGGTGGCGAGGCCGGGTCGTGCCTCGGTAAGTCGGTTGCCGAGCTTGTCGAAGTCCAACGGATGACGGGTCCGTCCCTCCCGGGCAGCTTCCGGCCTGGAAGCAGACCGAGAGCAAACGGTCGTTGATGTCGTAGCCGTAGATCCGCGTGCTCGCGACGGCGCCCGACTGCACCACCTGTCGGGTTGCCGACCGGATCGAGCGTCGAAACGAAGTCGGCCAAACACTCGCCCCCGTCTGATGCTTCACCCTCGTCGGCCGGCCCGCCGGGTCGTACGAGTAGCTCGTCGTTAGCCCGCCCGAAATGGCGCTGGCGAGCCTGTCGTGCTCGTCGTAACCGTAGCCGATCTGCGTCGAATCGGGATATGTGCGGCTGGTGATGTTGCCCGAGACGTCAAAGCCGTAGCTGAACGTGTTCGCCCCGCGGGTCAGGCTCTTCAGCCGGTCGAGATTGTAGTAGACGTAGCCGACGCTCCCGGAGCTATCCGTCATCGAGATCCGGTTGCCGCCATTGTCGTAACCGAAGCCGACGTCCGGGGTCGTGTCGCTGTAGTCGATCCCGGTCAGCCGGTTCGCCCGGTCATAGGCGTGGTGGTCTTCCCGTTCCCGGCGGTCGGCGTCGCGTTCCCGTTCGGATCCGTCGTCGAGGCGAGGTTGCCGTTCAGGTCGTAGGTGTACGTCGTCAGCGGCGCTCCCTGCGGCCCGACCCCGTCCGGGTCGGGTGAGAGAACCTGCTCCAGGCGGCCGGCCTCGTTGTAGCTGTGGGTGGTGTGCGCCCGAGGAAGAAAGAAGTCCGGGGCCGTGTGTTGGTTCGACAACAAACTGAAGCCAAGGTCATGAGCGATCTCGCTCAACAAGGTCGCCGCCAGTCCTGTTGCCACTGCCGCTCCCGTCTTGGCCGAGTTAAGTGAACCCGAGAGTGGAGAGCTGTCCGCGAGAACCCACCTCGATCGCCCCGGCTCTCGTGTCCGGTGTGGACGGAGCGACGTGCTTGGCTCGTGCGTCCACAACAACCGCGAGCCAAGCCGACGACCGGCTCGAGCGCTCGAGAAGCGTCGCGAGCACGTGTACATCGTTTCGGCTCGGAGGCTTTTGTCTAGTCCTTCTGCGCCGCGGAGTGCTCTCATGATCAGCTCGCGCTCGGCCTGAGCCGCCGTGTGCTTGTGGCACGGCTCAATCGTGATCCTGTCGCCTGCTCTGGCGAGCCACATAGATGGAAAGCTTGCTCCCAGTGACATTTGTGGAACGGCATCAAATGACCTCAGCGGTTCGAATGCGTGCCATCAGGTGAGGATGAGGATGAGTAGCAGCACGAGGAGAAGCAGGAAGAACAGCACGAGGAGCAAGCAGCTGAGGAGCTTCCACCGCCGGCATTGCCTCGCGCCGGCGGGCCAGACGGTGATGGGCGGGCGACCCGGCTGGCCGATTACGAGACCGGGGTCGCCGAGCGCCGGGTTCCAGCCCACAGGAACGTTGTAGCTGCCGTCGCCGTTGTCGTGTGGGGGCCCGGTGACGGTCGTTCCCGGTACGCCGTCGATGGCGATGTCGGCCGGGCGGCCGGGGCCAAAGCAGTTGCCGTACCGGTCCTGCGGCGTGAAGGTGACGGTTCCGGTGCGGTTGCCGCCGGTGCCGCTGCCGGTGCGCTGGACGACGACCTTCGTGTGCTCGGGATCGATGCCGACGTCGACGTGGAGCGTCGAGAGGAGCTCACGCTGTGCGGTGCAGCCCGGGCCGCCGTACTCCGCGTGGTAGTGAAGTTGATAGTGGCCCTCGCGGGTGAGCAGGTCTGGGAGGGCGGCCCCGAAGATGCCGGCAGGCTCGAAGGCACCGCGGGTGCCGGCCGGGTCGTCGGACAGCGCGACGGTGTCGGTGGTGTGAGGGACGAGCGGCCCGGCGGAGGCCTGCTGGAGGACGGCGACCGTTGCCTGGAGGGCGCCGATGGTGTCTCCGTTCGCCGTCACGGGGTCGCGGAGACCCTCGCGCGCGACAAGGCAGCCGATGGACGCGGTGGGGCGCGTGATCGTCAGCTGGGCCGTCGCGTCGTCCGGCCAGCCGCCGTCGTCGTAGCGGAGCGAGACGAGTGGGTTGATGAAGTCGCCGGTGTAGTACCGGCGTCGCTCGGTCACGTCGCGGAGGCGCGGTCCCCCGGTCGGGATGACGTTGATGAAGTAGCGCAGAGAAGGTGCAGGCGGTGGGAACTCTCCGCCTCCGCCGGGTCGCTGGGCGTTGACGGTCCAGGTTCCGTTGCGTTCGCCCGCCTGCGGGAGTGGGATTCGGATGAAGCGCCAGGTCTGCCCGGCGTCCTGCTGCACGCCCGGTGACGCCACGGTGATGACGTTCCCGCCGGGGGTGGTCACGCGTGCGAAGAGATCGGCGTCGGGGTCGTCCCAACCGACCACCGCGGTGATCATTTCCTCGCCGCAAACCTCGAAGTGGAAGGCGGGACCGCTCTGGTTCGCGGGGAGATCGTGCTCCGGGTCGCTAAGAAGACCCATCTCGAAGATGTTCCCGAAGGCTTGGGCGAAGAACTTCTCCAGCGCGAGACCGCTCTCGGCACGGGTGTACGTGCCGTTGTGGGCTGCGGCGAGCGCGCCGAGGAGCGTGCTGTCGAGGTTCGCGTCGGTGCCGAAGCCGATCACCTGCACGTCGATGCCGCCCAGGGCGGGTTCGACGTCGGAGACCCAACGAGGCGTGTTCTGCATGCCGTCGGTGAGCAGGAGGATCGAGCGGGGGTTCGCGCCAGGCCCGGGGAACTGCAGTCGCGCGGCGTCCAGACCTTCGCCGATGCTGGTGGAGCCGCCGGGGGCGAGTGCGCCGACCAGGCCGCCGGAGTAGGGCGGCGGGCCGATCAAGGCCAGCTTGTGCGGGTCGTCGACGCCCTGCAGGGCAAAGTCGAGGTGGGAGGTGCTGCTGAAGGAGGCGAGGCCGGCGCGGTTGCCCACGGCGGACTTGACGAGCTTCAGGAACAGCGACACGGCGTCGCGTGCGGCCTCGATCTTGACCCGGCCCACTTGATCGAACTCGGACATGCTCCCGGAGCGGTCGAAGACGACCATCACATCGCGCGTGATCGGTCGCGGCGGGGTGGGGGCGATCAGCTTGCGGATCGATGCCGTCGGGTAGTACCCGACGGGGAAGGCGGGCCCTGTCCGGCCGCACGGGTCTCCGGTCGAGCAGACGCCGACGATCCGTCCGGCCATGTCGAACAGCCCCGATCCGGAGGTGCCGCCGGCGACGTGAAACGTCGACGGCACGTTGACTGCCCCGTTGTTGCTGGACGAGACGGTCGTGAAGCCCGGGTGCGGCGATGACAGCTTTTTCGGCGCGCCGTTCGGATGGTGGATGCCGAACACCTTCTCGCTCGCGGCGGGAACGTCGGGGCGCAGCTGGATAGCAGGGATTCCCACGGGCGGCTCCGCGAGGCGAAGCAGGCTGTAGTCGGGAGCGCCGCGCGATCCGTCGTAGCGGTGCGCGAGAACCTCGACGACCTTGTAGAAGCGCGCGTCGTAGCCGGCGGGGCGATCACCGTTGCACTCGAGCAGGTAGTCGAAGGTAACCGAGCTGGAGAGCGCTTCGGCTGGGGTGTGGCAGTGACCGGCGCTGATCACCTTGTCGGCGTCGACGAGGGTGACCGTGCAGGTCGAGAGCTCGTTCCCCTCCGGTGAGACGATCATGCCAACGCTCCTCGCCACGCGTGCGCGCACATCGGCGGGCGCGGTCACGCAGGCGACGTTCTCCCAGCTGGGTGGCCCGCTGCAGATCCAGAAGTCGTCGTACTTGGGCTCGACGTAGTGCGGATCCTCGAGGAACGGGTCGCAGTTGGTGATGCTGTTGTGGAACGCCTCCGTGGCGGGGAGCGATTCGCCGCGGCCGTAGCGGTCGAGCTGCGCACTCCCCGTCGCCGCGCCGGGGGCCAGGTACCGGATGGGAACGAGGCCGCCGGCGAGCTTGTAGATGTTGACCGGACGGGTCCAGAAGGACGAGCCGTCCGCCGCGGTGAAGCTATCGGTGCCGTAGCCCAGATCGACCTCGAGACGGTTGCCGCCGGGCAGGTTGACGTTCTGGAAGTGCAAGACGAGCAGCTGCGTGCCACCCGGAGGCGGAGCCGGGATGTGCACGAAATCAACGGACCAGATGCCCGGGGAGGTCGGCGCCGCTCCCGAATCGGGGCCGATCGTGAGCAGCGGCATCACCGGTTGCACAGTTCCCGTTCGGTGCGACACCATGCCTCCTAACCTTGGCGCGACGCTCGCTGCGTTTTCGATCGTCGGCGACGGCAGCGTCGGGCCACGTCCCGTCAAGTGGTGTACGAGGCTGAGCGTGTCATCCTCGCTTGACGTCTATGCAGCGGCTGCGATCTCCATCACCTCCTCGTGCTCGTTGAGCGGCGGGTCGGTGAGTGCTTTCGTGA
>JAABUR0100002308.1_pt1 | contig 29634 bp, 30 predicted proteins | sample 5560091 | NCBI WGS metagenome assembly JAABUR01 (sample SAMN10711879, study PRJNA513375) | rock metagenome | isolation source: Antarctica rocks | place: Antarctica: Victoria Land, University Valley sud
TCAAAACTACCTCGATGAATTCTGTTACAAGTTCAACCGAAGGTATTTTGGTGAAAAACTGTTCGACAGGCTAATAATAGCCGCTTTAGACAATACTTGGTATTGATTGCGGACAGTCATAAAAAATTATATTAAATCAGTTGCGTAAATCATAGAAATCGAACGCAGAGAGAAATCTTCTTTCAACAAGATGATTTTATTATTTAAAGAAGATTTCTCCCTTCGGTCGGAATGACAGAAAAATCAATAATTTTACATCGGTGAACTTTGCGCGCTGTCATCCCGACGGTAGGAGGGATCTTCTTCAAAGCGGTTTAACTTGTATTATTTGAAGAAGATTTCTCCCTTCAGTCGGAATGACAAAAATTTATCCCCGCCGGTAATTCCCGCCGGTTTTGGGCGATGCTTCTTTTACCACCTCTTTTTTGGGTTTTAAAGTGTTGAAACTGGGCTGCACAATTTTAATGCTTTGTTTGGAAAGGTCAATGCTGGCGTTCAGTTCAAATCCCAATAAAATAATCAGCGAGTTGAGATAGAGCCAGATCATGGTCACAATCAGCGTTCCGATAGAGCCATAAACCTTATTGTACGACGAAAAATGATTGATGTAATAACTAAACCCAAGCGAAGTGAGCACCGCCAAAATGGTGGCCAGGATAGAACCCGCACTTAAAAACTTCCACTTTTGCGTATGTGTTGGCCCATATCGGTACAAAATGGAAACAGTTACAAAAAATAGTAAAATCACCATCATCCAGCGGGTAACGATGATCAGAAAGACCCAGAAAAGCCCGCTGCTATGTAATTGGTGGCGCGCAAAACCGATTATTTTTTGCCCCATAATCATGATGGTAATCCCGGTGATAAACGCAAAAACAAGCAGCAAAGTCAGGACCAATGCAACCCAGCGGCGGTGCAACCAGCTTCGTGTTTCTTTGGTGAGGGCTGATTTATTAAAAGCAGCCATCAGATTGCTTACACCGTTGGTAGCAAAAATTACGGCCGAGAAAAACCCGAAGGACAGCAATTGCCCGTTCTGGTTTTTGATAATGTCCACGATCGTTCCCTGAAAAGCCAAAAATGCGTTCGTTGGCATCACCGTTTCCAGAACAGACAATAATTTGTCCTGAAAATGTTTGATCGGAATGTATGGGATGACGGTGAACAGAAAGATGATCCCCGGAAAAATGGCCAGCATCAGGTTGTAAGCTAAGGCAGAAGCTTTGTTTACCAAGGATTCTTTTTTGATTTCCCCAAAGAAAAAAGCAGCAATGGTATAAAGCGGGAGCGAATGGAAGCCCGGCAGGACCAGCACTTTAGTCCAGTTTAAAAAATACTCGTAAAATTTAAAACGAAGCAGAAAACGGTGCAGCCAAAACATGCCGCAAAGCTATACGAAAAAAGGCTTTAAACGTTCCAGGAAATCTGCTGAAGGCAGGCATGGACGGTTGGTTTTCCGGTTGATGAATACCAACAAAGTTTCTCCAATATGGATCAGTTCCTGCTTCTCATTGTACAATTCATATATAAAATGGATTCGGATACCAGGCATCTTTTCCATAATCACTTTAATGCTAATCTCTTCATCATACAAAGCCGGTTTCAAGTATTTACATTTCATCTCCAGCACGGGCATAATGATGCCGGATTCCTCCATTCCGCTGTATGTCAGGCCTAAGCTACGCAGCATTTCCACCCGGCCAACTTCATAAAATTCGGCATAATTCCCGTAATACATGTAGCCCATCTGGTCGGTTTCGCCGTATCGGACACGGGTTTTGGTAGTATGCGTAAACATCAGCGTTTGATATTTCTTTGGTTTAAAGCCTCGTGAAATTTATGCGCATTCACTAAATGATCGGCCATATTGGTGGCATAATTATGATAGCCGGAAAAATCATCTTTGACGCACATGTAAATGTAATTGTGCTTTTTGTAGTTCAAAACCGCTTTTACAGCACTTACAGACGGCATCATGATCGGCCCGGGCGGCAAACCAGTATTCAGGTAAGTATTGTACGGCGAATTAAAAACCAAATATTTATTCAACACTCTTTTTATGGTGAAATCTTTTAAAGCGAAAATTACCGTCGGGTCAGCTTCTAATTTCATCCCGCGGTTCAAACGGTTCAAATATAAACCAGCGATAGTTGGCATTTCATCATTGTGCAAAGCTTCGGCATCCACAATTGAAGCCAAAATGCTAACTTGTATCGGCGTCAGTCCGGCTGCTTTGGCTTTTTCTTTTCGTTCCGAAGTCCAGAATTTCTTATATCCATCATTCATCCGGCCAAAAAATTTTTCCGCCGGACCGTTCCAATATATTTCGTAGGAATTGGGCAGAAACATCACATAAACGTTGTCCGGCGTAAAACCAAAAGGTTTCAGATATTCCGCAGAATCCAGCAAATGAATAATTGACGAAGAATCAGCTTCCAGTTTTTTCCCGATCATGCCGGCAAAAGTTTCTTTTAACCGCACATTCTGAAAGGCTAATTTAACCTGTTCCTGCTCGCCCAAAGCCAGCATCCGGATCAGTTTTTTGTTGCCCATGCCTTTGTGAAGGCGGTATTTGCCGGGTTTCACATGGTTTTCATACTTCATGCTGTACGCCACCTGCATAAAAGTAGTCGTATCTTTTACAATACCCTGATTTTCAATCGTTTTGAGAACATCTGTAAAGCCGGAACCGGTTTTAATGTACAGATAATCCTGCTGATCGGTTACGTTCGGGCCGTAATATTTGAAGTAATAATTAAAGCCGGTAAAAGCCAGCAGCAGCAAGAAGAGGATCCCCAGCGCGATCAAAAACTTTTTGAAAAGATTTGGTTTCCGGTTGTTTTGTTCAGACATTTTGAGAGAATATTTTAATGGATTTTGTGTAAAGCCAGCAAGCCGCCTATCAGGTTGCGCGCTTTGGTAAAACCATGTTGCCGGAGCAGGTGCTGGCCGGTTTCGCTGCGTAAACCCATTTTGCAAATAACAATAATTTCTTCATTTTTGGTATAATCCAGACTGTTGATGGCTGCATTTAATTTTCCTAACGGGATGTTTTTTCCGCCGATTTGATAAGTGGCAAACTCAATCGGTTCCCGAACATCCAGCAAATTCAGCGGTTCCTGGTTTTGAAGGCGTAAAAGAAGCTCATCTGCACGTATATCTTCTGGTCCCATTGCTTAATTTCCCTGCGAAACAGTTAGGTTGATCCTGGTGCCGATACTTGTTTTAGTGGTCGAATCTGTTTTCATCGGCATTTGCGATTTCACCACAACTTTGGTCGAATCCGTGATCGTACCTTCGTAGGTGATCGTTCCCAAAGTCAGTCCGGAACCGCTGATGGCAAATTTTGCAGCGTCCAGTTCCTGGTTGGTCAGATCCGGAATAGCTACTTCACTGGCACCTTTTCCATCACCTAAAACCAGGTCAATGCGCGAACCTTTCGGCAGTTTTGCGCCCGGCCTGATCTTTTCTCCCGCAAAACGGACTTCTAAAACATGGTTCAAGGCAATATCTGAACGGTAAGTGGTGTCGCCCAGCTTTAAACCAGCATTGGAAATAGTGGCCGTTGCTTCGCGAAAAGTAGTGTTTTCCAGATCAGGCAAACCCACGTTGGGAGCCAGTTTGGTGATGACGGTAAGGTAAATCGTCCGTTTTTCTTTTACGTTGGTGGCCGGGTCCGGATCCTGTTGCACCACCGTTCCGGGATCTCTGTCCGGCAGGTAAACCGAGTCGATTTTATATTCAAAACCTTGCTCGTCCAGCAAGGCAGAAGCGCGGCTGATTTGCATACCGATCAGTTTAGGGACCGGAATGCCGCTGCCGTGCCGCGTGTAATAATTCAAACTGAAAACGATGAGCAATACAACAATTAATACGGTTAAAGCCGCCAAAAAAAGGTTGGTAATAAAAGATTTACTTTTGAGATAGGCGAAGAATGAACTCATTTACAAATAGTTGCAAGCATCAGCTTTGGTTTTTTTGTTGATCCAAACATACTCAAATACTAAATAAAATTTGAGACATTGCATAAAATTCTGATTAATTACGACTGATCTTGTAAATTCCATTTCCAAATTCAGAAAATCCTGGCAAAGCTATTTCCGGCCGATGCTTCTTTTACACACCATTTTTTCAATTATCTTTGGCTCTATGACTGCCAGAAACATTGCCCTGCTGGCCGGAGGTTATTCCGGAGAATATGAAGTTTCGATCCACAGCGCCAAAAATATTGCTGCTCATTTGGATCCCGAAAAGTACAAAGTTTATACCATTTTTGTTAACCGGAAAAACTGGTTTTATGTATCGCCGGAAGGGAAAAAACTGGAAGTAAATAAAAACGATTTTAGCTTAACGATATCCGGAGAAAAAATTACTTTCGATGCTGCTTTTATCACCATCCATGGTACGCCGGGCGAAGACGGTAAAATGCAGGGTTACTTAGATATGCTGGGCATCCCGTACAACAATTGCGATGCGGCCACCTCAGCTTTAACCATGAACAAGGCTTATACCAAAGCAATTGTTAAAGATATTCAAGCGTTGTATGTCGCTGGTTCGGTACAGGTATTTAAACAGGATAAAGAAACAATTGAAGAACAGGCCCGGCATTTGAAACTGCCATTGTTTATCAAACCAAACAACGGCGGCAGCAGTGTGGGCATGTCCAAAGTCAACACAAAAGAAGCATTGCCCGAAGCACTGGATAAAGCTTTTGCAGAAGACGAGCAGGTTTTGGTTGAAGAATTTATTCAAGGCCGGGAATTTAGTATTGGTATTGTGAAATTTGACGGAGAAATCATCGTTTTGCCAGCGACAGAAATCATCAGCTCGAAAGAATTTTTTGATTACGAAGCCAAATATACGCCCGGCGTTTCAAAAGAAATTACACCGGCAGATTTAAGTGAAACGCAAATTAACCGCATAAAAAGTATTGTAAAAGAAGCATATCGTGTTTTAAACTGCAAAGGCATGACACGTATTGATTTTATTTTGCAGGAAAGGACCGACGATTTTTATTTTATCGAGATCAACACCACGCCGGGCCAATCGGCCAACAGCCTGATCCCACAACAGGTTCGTGCCACCAGAATGGATTTAAGCGGGTTTTATGGGAAATTGATTGAGGAAAGTTTGAGGTAGGAGGTAACAGGTTTGAGGTAAAAAGACACAGATTTTTACCCGATAAAAGAAGCATCCAAAATAAAGCAAGCAGGTTCTTAACCTTTTGAATTTATAGTTTTGAAATAGAAATTGCAAAAACTTCTGCCAAAATAAATGATGGACGCGCTAAGGGCTTTAATTAATTCTATTGTTCCAATGTTTGAATCAGACTTTAAATTATTGGACAAGATAACTTCGGAAATTCAGGTGAAAAAAGGGGCTTACCTGCTGGAACAGGGGCAAATATGCAAACACATATTTTTTTTGGAAAAAGGCTTTTTTAGGATGTATTATGTTGACCCAAAAGGTAACCAGATCAATTATCGTTTTACTGGCGAAGGTAATTTCCTGGTTGACTTCCAAAGTTTTTTAACACAAAAACCATCCAGATATTATTGGCAAGCTATGCAGGATGCACGGGTTTTGGCTTTTAAACATGGCGATGTCCAAACGATTTATCAGCAATCGCGCAACTGGGAGCATTTTGGCCGGTTGATGGCCGAGCAGGTGTATCAGCAAATGAACGCCCGGGTAGAAATGATGCAGTTTTTGACACCCGAACAACGCTACGAGAACCTGTTGGAAACGCAGCCTGAATTATTTAACCAGGTTTCAAATTTCCACCTTTCCTCTTATCTGGGCATCAAGCCCGAATCCTTGAGCCGTATTAGAAAAAGACTGTTTAAAAAATAGTTTTTATACTTAACTATAGTCAACGTTTTGTATATCTGCTTTGCTGTACGTTTGTAAGATCAAAACATAACAACATTATCAATGTCGAACTACTCTAATAGTTTTGTTTAGAATAATGTTAAAATTAAGATCATGATAAAATTTACAATTCTGCTGGTAAGGCGGAAAGATTTAAGCCACGAAGATTTTGTGTCGTATCACAAAAACAACCATGCACCATTATTTACTTCCCTGCCAGAAGTGCAGCAATATGTCCGCCGTTATGTACAGTGCCATTCGTTTCAGGTAACGATGCCTGGTTTGCCGCCGCCGATTTATGATGGCATTACCGAACTTTGGTTTGATACGGTAGAAGATATCGCAAAAGTTTTTAACTCTGAAAGTTATATGTCAATCATCCGCCCGGACGAGGAAAAGTTTTTGGACCTGCATGCTTGCAGCTTTTTGGTTTCGACAGAAAACATAGTGATTTAAAAAAAGGTGAAGGGGGATGAAAGGTAACAGGTATTAGGTTTGAGCTATGTTGCTCGCACCCCGAACCTCAAATCGTATATTTCTCAATCATTTCCTGGCTCACTTTGGTGGCGCGGCCGGTGGCAATATCAATCAGAATATAATCAAACCAGCCATCGCAACAGATTTTTTTGGTTTTTTGGTTGATGACCTCGAACTGTACGCGGCAGCCTTTATCGCCAAAACTTTCGAGACCGGTACGTACCATAAAAGTATCGCCCAAAGTTAAAGCGCGTTTGTAATCTACATAGGCCGTGCGCACCACCCAGCCGAAACCCTGCTGCATAAATTGCTCCATCGGCATGCCGTAAAAGCGTTCCATCTGGTCGTAACGGGCAGCCAGCACATAATCAAAATACTTGCTGTTGTGCACATGTTGAAACATATCGATATCGTCTGGCCTTACTTTGAACTCGCTTTCAAAAATGCTGTAGGGAATGTTCATGTTTTTTTAGGGATTAAGCAAATATGCTGTAAAAATATTTACCAGCGGAAGGAGCCGATGCTTCTTTTATAGCACAAAAAGCAAGCTTAAACTTTCGTATTCCCAATCATTTAATCACCCCTAATTCTTTGCCCACTTTTGTAAATGCGGCAATGGCTTTGTCCAAATGTTCCTTCTCATGCGCTGCCGAAATTTGTACGCGGATACGGGCTTTTCCCTGCGGAACAACAGGATAATAAAAGCCGATTACGTAAATGCCTTCTTCCAGCATCCGGCTAGCAAAATCCTGCGAAAGTTTGGCATCATACAGCATGACCGGAACGATTGGGTGGATGCCCGGCTTAATGTCAAACCCGGCAGCCGTCATCTGCTCCCGGAAATATCGGGTGTTGTTTTCCAGCTTGTCCCGCAATTCGGTGGTTTCGCTCAGCATGTCCAACACTTTAATAGAAGCGCCGGTGATGGCCGGGGCAAGCGTATTAGAAAAAAGATAAGGCCGTGAACGCTGGCGAAGCAGATCTATAATTTCTTTATGTCCGGATGTAAAACCTCCGGAAGCGCCGCCCAGTGCTTTGCCTAAAGTGCCGGTAATAATATCAATACGGCCCATCACGTGATGGTGTTCGTGCGTGCCTCTCCCTGTTTTGCCCATAAAGCCGGAGCAATGGCTTTCATCGATCATTACCAATGCCTGGTACTTGTCGGCCAGGCCGCAAATCTTGTCCAATTGTGCAATGGTGCCGTCCATCGAAAACGCGCCATCGGTAACAATAATGCGGTGTCTTAAATCCTGTGTGGCTTTCAATTTTTCTTCCAGATCGGCCATGTCGTCGTGCTTGTAACGATAACGCTGCGCTTTGCACAACCGCACGCCATCAATGATCGAAGCATGATTCAGTTCGTCTGAGATAATGGCATCCTGCTCGTTGAACAACGGCTCGAACACGCCTCCGTTGGCATCAAAAGCGGCGGCATATAAAATGGTGTCTTCCGTTCCTAAAAATTCGGACAGTTTTTTTTCGAGTTCCTTGTGGATGTCCTGCGTACCGCAAATAAAACGGACCGAAGACAAGCCGTAACCATGCTCATCAACAGCTTGTTTTGCGGCTTCCATCACTTTTGGGTTTGAGGACAAGCCAAGGTAATTATTTGCACAAAAGTTAATGACCTGCTTTCCGCCCTGCACCGTAATTTCTGCCCCTTGCGGCGAAGTGATCACCCGTTCCTTTTTATATAAACCTGCCTTTTCAATTTCGGCAAGTTCTGTTTCTAATGCCTTTTTTAATGTTTGATACATGGTTGTTTGATTAGAATAATTTGTATTGATTGGTTCCGGCTATTTACAAATTTTAATGCTTCTTTTATCACCTAAAAATCGTTAATGTTTTCAGATTTCGTTTTACGGCTGATCGCTAACGGCTGAAAGCAATTTTACAGTGCTAAAAGAAGCATTTTTAGTTTTTATCAGCGATAAGTTGTTTGGATAAATGAGCAATCATTTCAGATGTAATTTGCGTTAAGTCGAACTTTGGTTTCCAGCCCCAATCTTTTTGAGCCGAAGTATCGTCAATGGATTCGGGCCAGGAATCAGCAATGGCCTGTCTGAAATCCGGGACGAAATTGCATTGAAATTTAGGAAAGGACTCTTGTATTTTTTGAAGCAGTTCGGCAGGGGTAAAGCTGATCCCGGCCAGATTATAGGATGTCCTGACGCTGATTTGATTTGCCGGTGCTTCCATCAGTTCTATCGTAGCCCGCAAAACGTCTTCCATATAAATCATTGGCAAGCGGGTATCTTCTTGCAAGTAGCAGTTATAGTTTTCGCCGGAAAGCGCCTTGTGATACATCTCCACGGCATAATCTGTGGTGCCGCCACCAGGCATAGATTGATAGCCGATCACACCGGGATACCGTAAAGAACGTACATCAACCTGGTAGCGGCTGTGGTAATATTGGCACCAATTTTCGGCCGCAACTTTGCTGATCCCGTACACCGTAGTTGGATCTAAGTAAGCCTGTTGCGGTGTAAATTGACGAGGCGCACTTTCACCAAAAACAGCAATAGAACTTGGGATAAAAACTTTTTTTAAACGAAATTCTCTGGCTGCTTCCAGTACGTTCAGCAGCGTTTGCATGTTAAGGTTCCATGCTTGTAATGGATTGGCTTCTCCTTTTGCAGATAAAACAGCCGCCAAGTGGTAAATTTGCGTGATGTTGTGCTTTTTTATCACTCCCTGCAAAGCACCTGGCTGCGTGGCATCCAGTGTTTCAAAAAAAGATGTTGCATGTTGGGCTAGCTGCAGATCAGAAGCGATCACCTGCTTTTCCCCATATATTTCCTGTAGTTTTGGCAGCAGGGCAGTACCGATCTGTCCGTTGGCACCAATAACCAATATTTTATCTTTATCCATAGACCGAATGAAAATTTTTGCCGAAGATAAAAACAAGAAGTCGGATTACTGATGTGATTGAGATTTGGCATTAGTTTGAAATGCTTCTTTCCATCTGGTCATAATATACAGCCAAAACATCATCAAAATGTTTGCTGTTGTGCAAATGCCGGAACATATCTACGTCATCCGGCCTTACTTTAAATCCACTTTCAAAGATGCAGTAGGGAATATTTATGTTTGTTATTAATGTTGAAGCAAAGTAGTTGGTGAAAACATTGCAAAGATGGAGAAGAAATAAATGACGATGCTTCTTTTATCGGGTAAAAATTGAGCTTGGATTTAGCGGCTTAATTTTTCTTTTAAATACATTTCCGGACTGAAAACAGCCAGCTCACTTTTTTGAAAGTCTTTGATATTCCTGGTTTTAGGATGACATTTATAGTTCCATTATTAACTGCAGAAAAATTTTGTAACGCATCTTCAAAATCTTTAAAATTGGAGTTTAACGAATCCATAATTGTATTTTTATCCATTTCAACAATATCCAAGATAGATATAAGTTGTCTTAGTTTTTCAATTATTAATTCATGTTTTGCAATTTTTCGTAATAAATAACGTGAGTTCGGGATAAGTAAGATAAAGATTGGCGATGCAGCTTTATTAATAAACAATTGATTATCAATAAGTAAGCATATTTTGTTATATTTAAGTGCCCTGATTTAAAGAACAACAACCTATGCTTACTCCCGATAAAATTATCGAAATTTTCGTTAAAGTTGATGATTTCTGCAAGGAATTTGAAACGGAAATCGCTAAACACCAGCTTGATGCAGGCAATTACAAGATTAGAGACAGAAAAGCATCACTTGCAGACAGCGAGATCATGACTATCCTGATCGCCTTTCACAGCGGCCACTTTACCAACCTGAAACATTTTTATCTCGGGTATATATGCTCTTATTATAAAGATTACTTTCCCAAACTGGTGTCTTACAACCGTTTCGTTGAATTACAACAAAGAGTGGCTGTTCCGATGATGCTGTTCCTGAAAACACATTGCCTGGGGGAATCCAGGGGCATTAACTTTATCGATTCCACCCATATTAAAGTATGTCATAACAGGCGCATCCACAATCACCGGGTATTTGCTTCGGTAGCAGAAAGAGGGCAATGCTCCATCGGTTGGTTCTATGGCTTTAAACTACACCTGATTATCAATGATAAAGGTGAAATATTGTCTTTTTATCTTACCAAGGGCAATGTTGACGACCGAAACATCAAACTGATGACCTCAATGACAGAACAAATCTTCGGCAAATTATTTGGTGATAAAGGTTATATCTCTAAAGCTTTGTCAGACCTGTTATGGGGTAATGGTATACAGATGATCACCAAACCCAGAAAGAATATGAAAGACTTTAATATCTCACAAACCGATAAGATACTGCTCCGCAAAAGGGCAATTATTGAATGTGTGAATGACGAACTTAAAAACATTTGTAAGCTGCAACACACCAGGCACCGGTCTGTCAATAACTTTCTGATGAATATCATGGGCGCACTTTGCGCTTACCATTTCTTCCCTAAAAAACCTTCCCTGAACATCGTCTTTCAAACCAACGATAACCAATTGCTTTTAGCAGCTTAAACCGAACTCACGTTATTTAATAAACATTACAAATGATTACCGGGGTAGTAAAACCTTTTACTTTTTTGTTTTACAAAGAGAAAATATTTCTGTAGCATGTTCTGCAAATGGTTCTCTGTTAAAAAAGAAATCCAGAATCACATCTGTATCAATCAATACATTGTCCATTACAGATACTTTTGTTCCAATCTTTTGGATAATTCTTCTTTATAATCCATATTGGCAGGCATCTTGAAAGATCCTTTTAAAGATTTTACGATTGGCGTTAAAGTAATTAAATTTTCCTTTTTTTCTTCCTGGGTTAGTATTGTTAAATAATTTTTTATGATGTCAGCCAAACTAAGGTTTTTTTGCTTTGCATAATCTTTAGCTTTTTGAATAAGCTCTTGTTCGATGGATAAGGTCAGCTTTGTATTCATTTCTGAAATTATATATGATTAAGCAAATATAATAATTCTTACGTTTTAATTTTAATAAGTATTTTGTTTCAATTTGTAATTGGATTATAAATTTAAATTACTACAATTAAAATTTGAAAGTATTAGACCAAATATCTGGGATATAAAGAAATAATTTCTGATACTTCTTTTATCGGGTAAAAATTAGGATAGTAAATTATTTTTTAAAATAAAAGTTTAGCAGGTATGATTGCAAATCAAAAATCGAAATCCAAGGTTTAGATCCAAAATAAAAGTATGCATTTTCAATATAGTCGATCCAAACTGTAATTACCATATTTCCAATAAGAAAAACCTATGCTAAAAGAAGCATCAGTTCCCATTCAACCTAAAAAGTTTATAATTTATAAGTAAGCGTAGTATAATACAAACCACCGATCAGTGGGCCGCCCAAGTAAGAATAATAGTAATGGTTAAGCAGGTTGCTTGCGCCTACTTTTAGGTTCAGTTGTTTAATCAGATCGTAATTAACTTGTGCATCTAAGTTATCGTAACTTTTAACATTGCCGTTCACCAAAAAAGTTTGCGAATAGTAACTGCTTTGCCATTTATAACTTATATTGAAACCCAAACTTCGGTACAAGTGTTCTCCGCCAAAAGAAACATTGGTAATCAATTGCGGCGTATTGAACCCATCTTCCAAACCATCATTGTTATCGGTGCGCTGCAACTTTGCGTAGGAAGCATTTCCGGCAATAATAAACTGATGCAGCAAACAATACGACAAACCAATGCTTCCGCCATAGTTGTAAACCGTACTTCTGGAGTTCGTCCAAACCCGGTAACGCGATTGCTTGGTTTTATCGTTGAGGTTGATAGCAATTGAATCCGAGTTTTTGGTGTTAGGTGTGCTCATTTCTACCTGAGCAATAAAACTGTCGTATTTATTATAGTAGAAATCTAAATCCGCTTTCAACTTGTGGTTCAGAAATAAAGACTTGTACCCAATCTCAAAAGAATTGATATGTTCCGGTTTGATATAATCGTAATAGTTTTTTACCAACAATCCTTTTTCTTTTGCGATGGCTGAATTGGTGGAAATCCCTTGGGTGTTAAAGTCGTTTTTTACCGCTGCCTGGAAAGCATCAATGGAACTTTTTAAATATGAATTTTCTAAAACGCCGTTAGAAAGGACTTTTAAACCACCGATCCGTTTGACGCCGCCACTGTTTACATTAGAAAAAGCTTCGAAGATACTTGGAAAACGATAGCCGCTCTGGAAAGAAACGCGAAAATCCTGATCTTCTGCCGGAGCGTAAACGGCTGTAAAACGTGGGTTGAATTTCAGGCTGAAATAATCGTTCCGGTCAGCGCGAAGCGTAGCGGTAAGCCTTAACTTGCTGTCAAACAAATCTTTTCCTGCCTGAACAAAGCCGCCTGTTTTTCCATAGGTAAAAACAGCATTGGGTTTTGACGGGTTGGGGTTGACAAAATAATTGCCGTCCGGATCGATGATATAATCGCGGTGATCAAACCCGGCCAGGAAATCAAACCCGGTCTGCTGCTTAAAATCTGCAGAAATGGCTTTGGAAATATCTACCTGGCCTTCTATATGGAACATTTGGTCGTTCACCCGCAATGCAGAACCAATATCCCAGTTATTGACGTTGGAAAGCGCAGTTAAAGTATTGTTAAAAGCAGCCGTTCCGGGTTGCAGCCGTCCCTGGTCTGCGTATTGCCTGGCTGCAATCAATGCCTGCTGTGCATTAGTTCCGCTTACTGCCAGAGCCTTGTTAAAGCCGGTGGCAAAATCGTTGTACCAAATATTGTCGGATTTAAAAGCTTTGTCTTCGTTTTCTGCTGCCGAACGCAGGTTGTAAGATTTCCCGGTGTTTTCTGTGGTAAGATAAGTCCTGATCTGGAAAATAGGGTTTTTAAACTCTAAAGCATGTTGCTGAAGCAGATAACCCTTCAGCCTGAACCGGTTGGAACGCTGATAAATATTGTCTAAATCTGCAAAACGATAAGTATAAGTAAAGGTAGAACGGTCATCTAATTTGTAAACAAGGCCCACATCCGCTTTGATATTTTGCAGATGATAATTGGTTACTTCTTTTTCGTAATAACCAGTTCGGGCTACCACGTATTGTTTTCCGCCTAAAGTTACCGTTTTCCGGTCTGACGATTCATTGCCATAACCGCTCGTCGGATCGTAGCCCGGGTTGTTTACGCCTCCCGGAATCCCTGCTGCTACATTTGCCGAAGCGTTCAGGTCAGTGCGGTCATCAGCAATCCAATCATAACCTTTCGTCAGTGTGCCGTTAAGTTTAAAGGCAAATCTTTTTGAAATTTTCTCCGCAATGCGCAAACTGGTTTCAGAATAAAGTTTGGCAGAAGTTTCGGCATCGTTCAGATGGTTGATACCGGTTTTTTGCTGAACGGTGATGCCGGTGCTGGTAAAAGGGTTTTTGGTGATGAAATTGGCCAAACCATTGATCGCGTTTAAACCATAAAGGGCAGAAGCTGTGCCCGGGATGATTTCTACATGTTCAATATCCAGGTCGCCCGGCCCCATCGCATTTCCAATCGGCGCGCCAATATGCGGTGCCTGATTGTCCACGCCATCCACCAGTTGCGTAAACCGCACGTTGGTAGTATTGGCAAAACCGCGCGTGTTGATGATGCGGAAACCTAAGCTTGGCGTGATCATTTGCACGCCTTTTACATTTTCCAGTGCATCAAAAAAAGACGGTGCTGCCGATAACCGGAAAGCCGCAGTATCGATCCGCTCAATGCTGACCGGCGAGCGCAAAATGTTTTCGCTGGTACGGGAAGCAGAAACCACCACTTCATGCAACGAATGTTTTTTGTCGGATAAGCTATCCGGAGAAATTTGCGCCTGCTTCTTTTGCTGTGCAAAAACTGTGAAGCCTGAAAATATCAAAAATAGGGCAGAAGTAAATTTTATATTCATAATTTACGTTATGCTTTTATAAACATAACGAAATTTAAAACGTTTTACAAAACCTAAAATTTATTTCAGACGAATGGTTTGAACGATTATAGAACAGGTTTTTGACTTTGCAGGAATTCCTGAAACAGTTTTTGGCAGGCATGAAAAAGCGCGGTTGCTTTCAAGCCTTTTTCTGTAACCACTGTGTTACCGCCGCCTTTGCCACCGCGCTGTGCCACAATTACCGGGCTGCCCAACTGCTCGTTCATGTGTTTGATCATGTCCCAGGCTTGTTTGTACGACATTTTCATCTGCAAAGCTGCCTGCCGCAACGAACCTGATTGTTGGATGCCGTTTCAGCAGTTCTACCCTGCCGGAACCTAAAACCGGCCCGTCGTCGGTTTCCAGCCAAATGTGGCCGGAGAGTTTTAATGGTTCTTTGCCGTTTGAACATTAATGGAAGTTACCTGCCTAACGCACCTGGCCGGCTTTTTGTCTTTGGGGACGATCAGTTGATAAGGGCCAACATTTGCAGCCAGGCTTTTCCCGTCCTCTTTGTTGGCAAGGATAATGGTTTGTTCAGAAAAAGCAGGGTCAAATTCAGGTAAAGCGATCACGACTTGATAATTGTCTGCTGCCGTAATCAGTACATACTTGGCAAGCAGCTTGCCCTTTAACTGGTTGTTGGAGACAGCTTCCGCTTTAGTCAAAATGTCATAAAGGGAAACGCCGCTATACTCATGTTCCTTTTTATCGTGTGCCATAGCTTTTACCGTGGTTCGCTTCATTGCGGCAAAAGTAGCAGCGTTGATCTTAAAAGGCCTTGCCACGTCCCCTTCAACGGCCACCTGTGTATTTTGAGCCTGGACTTTTACAAAGCCTGCCGCTATTAGAAGGGTAAAGAGCAGGACAGACTTGAGGAATGTTTTTTTCATATGCTTATCGTAATTGTTTGGTTTTAAGTTTTAGTACTTTAATAATTATAGACCAGGTTAGCAAAATAGTTACGCCCCTGCTCCGGGTAACCTTCTACCAACTGGTAATTGCGGTCAAACAAATTGCCCACCCCGCCTTCTAAGGAAAAGCCTTTGTAGAGTTCAACATGTGCTTTCACATTTGTCAGGTAAAAGCTGCCTGCTATCGTACCATAACTGGTACTGTACCTTTTCGAGTTGTATTCTTCTGATGCCAGCAGGTGTAACCTTGCTATCGGACTATATTCCAGCGAAGCAAACACTTTATCTTTTGGTACATCAGTAAAATAAACCTGCGGGTTGCTTAAATTATTGCGGATGATATGGGTATAGTTGGCATCTATTCGTAGTTGAGGAATTAGCAGGTAGCCAAGTCCTGCTTCCGCGCCGTAGTATTCGGCCTTGCCTACATTTTGTACCTGGGACAAATTAGTTTTGGTGGCCGCATCATAAAGCACGTTACTTACGGTTTGGATACTGTTGTGGATTTTACTATAGAACCCGGATGCTTCTATCCAAAGTTTGCCTGCAAATTTGCCCTGGTAGCCCAGGTTATAATTCAACGCATCTTCCGCTTTCAGGTTAGGATTGGGGATAGCGGTCCCTAATTTATAAGAATACCGGTCTTTAATGGTGGCAAAACGGGTTTTACGGGCAACCGAAAAAGTAAGGGCATTGTTGCCGTTCAAATCATACTGGGCCAAGCCTTGTGCGTTCCAGACAGTGTTGCTGCCCGAAGGCAGATCAAAAACTTCTTTAGTGGTGCTGTTGTACTGCTCTTGCCCATCGCTGCTTCTGTTCATAAAGCTTACGCCAGCGTTTACTTTAAGGGCAGAAGTCAAATGATAAGTATCTTCTGCGCCAATTGTATAGTTATTATCAGCATCCCGACGTACCGGCTCCCCCACGTTGTGCTCCCGGTGCACATCTTGCTTATAATGTCCAGCTACGCTAAAGCTGTTATTTTTGATCGTGGTATTTTCAAAAATGATACTGGTTCCCAAAGTATAATCATTATAAATACTTTTAAAGGCATAAGGCCTGGTTATCGTTGTGTAAGTGGCATTGTCATAACTGTCGATCTCGTTTTTAAATTGGTTATAATACCAGCGCGTTTTAATCGAGTTATTGCCGTTCAGGCGGTTATTGCTTAAAAAGTACAAGCTTTGGGTGTCCCAGTTAGGCCATTTCCAGTAGCGCGGGCTTTTATATAAAGAGTTCAATACATCTGTGCCGGTATAAACAGGTGTTCCTTTGGCACCATGCTGGTAGCTGTAGCCGATAGCGTACTCCTGGTTTTCGGTAGGCGTAAAACCTATTTTACCGCTCAGGCCAACGTCGTTTCGGTAGGAGTTGTCGCGCCTTCCGCCATCTTCTGTTTTGGTAGGCACAAAATTGGAAGATAAAGGAAAGTAGTTTTGCTTTAGCTGGGAAGCGGATACCTGGTAATAAAATTTATTTAGCTTTCCTCCTACATTGGTATTTAACCTATAACCACTAGTCATCCATCCGGCAACTGCATTGGCTTCAAAAGGATTGACCGGTTTCCGGGTGATCAGATTAATGGCACCGCCTTCTGCATTCGGGCCATACAAAACGGAGGAATAGCCTTTTGCTACTTGTATTTCTGAAAGGTTAAAAGTAGTATAGCGGGCCAGGTCAACATACCCGTCATAAGGAACATATAAAGGCATGCCATCCAAATAAATGGGAACCTGCCTTAAATCAAAGCCGTGAACATTAACCGCAGACTCATTACGCGGGCCAACAGCAGATAAGGTGATCCCGGGAAGCAGGTTGAGCGCGTGGGAAACGTCCAGTCGGTTATACTTGTTAATGCTCCCTATTCCGAGCTGGCTGGAACGTACACTGTCCCTATAGCCCCTGATTGCAACTTCCCCTAACCTGAAAACATGGTTACCGGTATCGCGCAACTGGGCAACTGCTGTAAAAGCGGCCAAAGAAGTTAAACTTAAGAACAGGAACGCGAAGCGTAGTAGTTTTTTCATAAATTCATATTTCGTTATTCTTGTTAATGAATAACGAAAAAGGCCTCATTGTTTTAACTATAAATAAAAAATCAATACAAATTCAACATCAATTTACAAATCAATTGCGGTGCTGCTTTCTGCTAAAAATTCCCGAAACTTTTTATAAAACAAATGAAACTGCTCAATCGCTTTTTGTCCTTTTTCAGTTACTTCTGCCTTGCCGCCCCCTTTGCCCCCACGATGTAAAACCACCACCGGCGTATCGAGATGGGTATTCATGTGGTCTATTAATTGCCAGGCTTGCCGGTACGACATTTTCATTTGCAAAGCCGCTTGCCGCAACGAACCGGATTGCTGTATCCGCTCCAACAGTTCTACCCGCCCGGCACCAAGCACAGGCCCTTCTTCTGTTTCCAGCCAGATGCGGCCGGTTAGTTTCAATTGCTGATCTGCTGCCATTGATGCAAATTAGCAAATATTTATGCTGATAAAAACAGTATCGAAAAGGATAAATTTAACCGATGCTTCTTTTAGCAGGATAAAAATGAGTTTCCGACAAATAAAATATTGACCGCACAATGATTTAAGATATGGTATTTTTGCGGGTAAAAATCATTTCGGTCAGTTTAGTTTCCCCCCGCTTTTTTAAATAAGAAACAACATGGAAAAAGTTTCCAAAGCATCTGCAATGCTGCACGCCAAATGCCCCCGCTGCCGCAAAGGCGATATGTTTTCTACCAGTATGTATGGTTTCCAATTGCAAAAAATGAACAAAAGCTGCCCTTACTGCGGCTTCGTTTTTGAGCAGGAACCCGGCTATTTTTATGTGGCGATGTTTGCCAGTTATGCGCTGAACGTAGCAGAAATGGTTGCAGCAGTGGTGGCTATTTATGTGCTTACCGGCAATTCGGATTCGCCCTGGTTGTATATTTCCATCATTTTGGGGATCTCCTTTATTTTATCGCCCTTCAATTTCCGGTATTCCAGGGTGATGCTTTTGTACTGGCTCACTCCAAAACGGGTCAAATACTATCCGGATATCCGGCCATTGCCAAGTTGTTCGGCAAAGGTGGAAAAATAAGGTTTTGGTTAATAAAAAAACCCGGCTGCCAGTATCTGTACCCTATTTTGATATTAAAGGAAGAACAAAGCCGGACGAACATCTGTTCCATCTTCCTTACAAATACAAAGATCATGAGCACAACTTTTGAAAAAACTTATACCATCGGCGGTGATCTCACCGTCAGCAGGTTAGGTTACGGCGCAATGCGCATCACCGGAAAAGGCATTTGGGGCCCGCCAAAAGACAAAGCGGAAGCCATCCGTGTTTTGAAAAAAGCAGTAGAACTGGGTGTTGATTTTATTGATACGGCTGATAGTTATGGGCCAAATGTTTCCGAAGAACTGATTGCAGAAGCTTTATTTCCTTATGCTAAAGGATTGGTGATTGCTACAAAAGGCGGACTGACACGTACCGGCCCTGACCAATGGCCGGTCAATGCCCATCCCGATCATTTGCGCGGAGCATTGGAAGGAAGTTTGAAACGCCTGAAATTAGAGCAGATCGAGCTTTACCAGTTGCACCGCATAGACCCGAACGTCCCTTTTGAAGATACGCTGGAGTTTCTGAAAAAAGCACAGCAGGAAGGCAAGATCAAACACATCGGCCTATCAGAAGTAACGGTAGAAAACATCAAAAAAGCGCAGGAATTTGTGGAGATTGTTTCCGTACAAAACATGTACAGCATTGACAACCGCAAATGGGAAGCGGAACTGCAATATTGTGCCGAAAACAAAATTGCATTTATCCCCTGGTTTCCCCTAAACGGCGGCAACGAAGAAGGCATGAAAAAAATTGAGCAATTGGCGCAAAAGAAAAATGCTACTGTACAGCAAGTTGCCTTGAGTTGGCTGCTGCACCATTCGCCCAATATTTTGCTGATCCCGGGAACTTCCAGCATAGAACATTTGGAGGAAAACATGAAAACTATTTCGGTAGAACTAACGCCGGAAGATATGGACGAACTGGAAAGTTTATCTGCATAAAAGAAGCATCAACATAAAAAAAGCAAAGCTGGTTTGATATCGGCTTTGCTTTTTTTACAGGCAATTTTTTTAGTTTGAATATCAGATAAATCTTGTAAACCAGTATTTTATGTTAAAACCCATTTTGAAAAATTAATATACACTCCGGTTTTATGTTGAAGCAATGGGTTTTTGTTTTTATCCTGATTACATTTTCACATAAGTCAGTTTTGCCGTGTTTACCGTGGCTGCAACTTCCGGGTCAACCGGTGCATAGTAAGAGCTGAAAGCGATGATGTCGGTTTGTTTCAGCAATTGGTTCAATACAACTGTTGCATCGGCAGAAGAATTAAAGGATTTTTGGTAGATAAAAGAACGTGTGACCCTTTTTTTCACATAAATTTTATTGTTGATCAGCGTGTCTTTGCTGCTGTGCAACACAATGTTCTTCAAATTATCGTCCACCCAATTCGTTGCGTTTACACCATATTTGGTCATAGAGTTGTAATCGTAGTTGGCCAATTGTGTGCCGGTAAAGTCTTCTTTCAAATGTACTGCCCAATCTTGTGCCAGGTTGGCAGAATCCAGGACCAGCGTTACATCTTCATTGTAAACCATATTTAAAACGTTGGAAGTAATAGCCATTTTCACTACCTGTCCGCTGGTTTTGATATTTAAGGAAGCATAAGTTCCTGTAGATACCGAGGCAGAAGATTGCATGTCTTGGTTTTTATCTTTTTTGCAACTTACCAAAGCCAATGCAACGAAACCGGAGAGTAGTAATTTTTTCATGGTGTGTTTCTAAAATTTTAATTTTCCAATGATTTGATAAGGAATAGCCAATAAAAATGCCAGCGGGAACACTATTGCCGGAAAGCAGGACCAATGCTTCTTTTATCAGGTAAAAATTGGGTTGAAGAAGATCGGAGAGGAAAATTTTATTTCCCGTAAGAAAAAAAGTAAACACAGCAATAAAGTATTTCAACATTTTTATTCAGCCAGAATACATTTATTTTCTACTGTAGAAATTTAGGGCAATAGCATCAACCTGAAAAAATTTCAATATAAAGTCATCAGCATAAAGTTAATTTAACCGGGGAATGGGGAATTTTGAGGAAACGTTTTACCGGAACTATATTTCATGCTACACAAACCCGGGATTTGGTTTTTGAATAATTCCGGTCAAAAAGAAGCCTGCACATTGGTTGTACAGGCTTGATCCGTATTTTTTGCCGATAAAAGAAGCATCAGCAAAACGGGCAATTGATCAATATAAAACCGCGTTTTCTGATTTCAAAGCATCTGCAAAAATCCCGTAAGAATGAAGCCTTGCCTGATGGTCAAAAATATGGGACGTTACCATCACTTCGTCAACCTGGGTTGTGGCCAAAAATTTCTCCATTTCCTGTTTGATTTTTTCCGGCCCGCCGATAAAAGCGTAACCGAGCATTTGGTTTACGGCTTCTTTTTCGTAGATATTCCATATTTTGTCCATGTTTTCTACCGGCGGCTGCAACAGTTTTCTACGGCCGGTAATCACGCCCATAAAAAATTGCTTTAAAGAAGTAGCGAGATATTCCGCTTCGGCATCGGTATCTGCAGCAACCACATTAACGCAAGCCATCACATAAGGTTCCTGCAAATGTTCTGATGGTTGAAAATTCTGGCGATATAAAGCAATGGCTTTCAAGAACATAGTTGGTGCAAAATGACTGGCGAAAGCATAAGGCAAACCCATTTTTGCAGCCAGCATTGCGCTGTCGGTGCTGGAACCTAAAATCCAGATCGGGATATCCAAACCTTCTCCGGGATTTGCGCGAACCTGGCCGTTTACGTTTTCATCAGAAAAAAACATTTGTAAGCTTTCTACATCCTGCGGAAAATGGTAAGAGGCGTTCATGTTTTCTCCCCGGATGGCCATTGCTGTGATCTGATCAGAACCCGGCGCACGGCCCAAACCCAAATCAATCCTGCCGGGATACAGAGAAGCCAAGGTGCCAAATTGTTCGGCCACGATCAGCGGTGCGTGGTTCGGCAGCATGATCCCGCCGGAACCAACGCGGATAGAAGTGGTGTTGCCTGCGATATAACCAATCAAAATAGGAGGAGCGGAACTGGCCACGCTCATCATGTTGTGGTGTTCGGCAAACCAGTAGCGCGTATAGCCCGTAGCTTCTGCCTGTTTGGCCAGGTCGAGGCTGTTGCGGAAAGTATCTGCCGGTGTGCGGCCTTCTGCTACCGATGCCAGATCGAGTACAGAAAAAGAAATATCTGATAGTTTTTTCGAGTTCATTTGATGCTAATTTTTATCGAAAAAGCAATGCTAAAAGAAGCATACCTTATGCTTATCCAAATTTAAACATTTTGTATTTTATCATCCTTTCCGGGAACAATAAATGACTTTTCGTTCACACATTTATCAGTCATGATTTAACATTAATATTTCGGCATAAAACTTAAATTGCATCAACTGCCGCTGGTTTTTCTACGCCTAATTCTTTTCGGATCACCGGCGCTACCTGCGTTCCAAACAACTCAATAGCTTTCAATACTTTGTGGTGAGGCGTTGCACCGGTTACCAATTGTGCCAGGAAACGCGTGTTGTGGAACATTTCATATTGCTGCATGATTTTGTCGATCGCTAATTGCACATTGCAAACCACCAGCGGCCCGTCGTTCCGCAAGTATTCAAACTGGGCTTTGCTCATCGGCGACCAGCCTCTGTCTTTGCCTACACGGTTCATCAGTTTTTCGTAAGACGGATAAAACTCGTCTGCCGCTTGTTTGGAATCTTCGGCAATATAAAACTGCGAGCTGATGGCCAACTGTAATTTGCTGACATCGTGTCCGGCTTTTTGTGCCGATTCCCGGTACAGGTTTACAAAAGGGACAAACTGCTGCGGCGGGCTGCCTAAGATCGCAATGGCCAGCGGCAAGTTTAGTTTGCCAGCCCTGACTGCCGAAGAAGGCGTGCCGCCAACGGCCAGCCAGATCGGAATAGAAGATTGCAGAGGCCGCGGATAAATGCCTTGATTAGATAAATGCGCACGGAATTTTCCTTTCCAGGAGATCACTTCCTGCTGGTTTATCTTCAGCAACAAGTCTAATTTTTCGGAGAAAAGCTCGTCGTAATCATTCAAATTATAGCCAAACAACGGAAATGACTCTGTAAAAGAACCACGTCCGGCCATCATTTCTGCCCGGCCGTTGGATATCAGGTCGATGGTGGCCAGATTTTGAAACACGCGTACCGGATCGGCAGAACTCAACACAATGACAGAGCTTGACAATTTAATATTTTTGGTAATCGCTGCCGCCGCCGCCATCATGATTTCGGGTGCCGAGACCACAAAATCCGGACGGTGATGCTCGCCGAAAGAATAAACATCCAACCCAACTTCATCTGCCAGTTTTACTTCTTCTAGCAATTCCTGCACCCGTTGGTGCGCATTTACAGCTTTTCCGGCTCCGCTGTCCGGTGCTACTTCTCCAAATGTACTGATCCCTAATTCCATTTTTGTTGTTTTTTGGGTTGATAATTTGCTTTCTGCTTGTTGCTGTTTTTTGCTTTTATGCTGAAACAAAAGTACAGCTATTCGTTCACGAACTTTTGATCCATAAAAACAGCATCGTAATTTTGACAGCATACTGTTTTTACGAGGTAAAAACCGGGCTGCATTATTTTGGCCAGCGTTCCCATTTTTCCGTTTGCAAAACTTCAATTTTAGTGAGGGGTTCTTTGTTGACTACCGGAAATTTAAAAAATCAACACCAATTTTTACCTGATAAAAGAAGCATTGTAATTGTATGATTTTCTGATTAATAAAGCAGGATTTAAGGATTAATTGATTATCTATGTGTTTCAGTTAACACCATTTTGTTTTTTTGCAAATGCTAACGATTACCAAAACCCAGCAACACATTGATACCGAAGAACGTTACGGTGCGCATAATTATCATCCGCTGCCGGTTGTTTTAACGCGCGGTTCTGGTATTTTTATGTGGGATACGGAGGGCAAGCGTTATTACGATTTTCTGTCTGCTTACAGTGCTGTAAACCAAGGGCATTGCCATCCGCGGATCATTGAAGCACTGATTAACCAGGCGCAGCAGATTACGCTTACTTCCCGTGCTTTTTACAATGATCAGTTGGGCAAAGCGGAAGAATATGTTTGCAATTTGTTCCGTTACGACAAAGCACTTTTTATGAATTCTGGTGCCGAAGCCGTAGAAACAGCCATCAAACTGGCGCGGAAATGGGCTTATCAGCATAAAGGGATTGAAACCAACAAAGCAATTATTGTGGCTGCCACAGGCAATTTTCATGGCCGCACCACAGGTATCATTTCTTTTTCCGACAGCCCGGAATCCAGAAATGAATTCGGGCCTTATCTGCCTGGTTTCATGCTGATTCCTTATAATGATTTAAAGGTGCTAAAAGAAGCATTTGAGAAAGACCCAAATATTTGTGCTTTTTTGGTGGAGCCGATCCAGGGGGAAGCCGGTGTGATTGTGCCGGATAAAGGTTATCTCACGGCAGTGAAAAAGCTGTGCGAAGAATACAATGTACTGCTGCTGGCAGACGAAATCCAAACCGGAATCGGCCGGACAGGGAAGCTTTTGGCAAGCGATTATGATGCTGTGCAGGCAGATATTTTAATTATTGGCAAAGCAATGGCCGGCGGCGTTTTACCCGTTTCTGCAGTTTTGGCCAATGATGAAATTATGCTTTGCATCCGCCCGGGAGAACATGGTTCTACGTTTGGCGGCAACCCGCTGGCTGCGGCTGTAACGATTGCTGCCTTGCAAGTAATTGAAGAGGAACATCTTGCAGAAAATTCCTTTAACCAGGGATTGGTTTTTAGGGCGCGGATGCAAAAGCTGCAAGAAAAATATCCAACCGTTATCCAGGCGGTGAGAGGCAAAGGATTATTGAATGCGATCGACATCGGGCAGGAAAACCCTTTTACAGCCTGGGATATTTGTATGGCTTTAAAAGATAAGGGCTTGTTGGCAAAACCAACCCATGGCCATACCATCCGTTTTTCGCCTCCTTTGGTAATTACTTTGGCTGAAATGGATAATAGCTGCTCGGTTATTGAGGAAACAATTGCCGGTTTTTCAGACTGACCGGTTCTTACTTTTGCCTGAAAACCCCTTTTGTGTCATCAGTTGTAAACCCTTCGCCTTTGCCCAAAAATATTCTGGCAGCCTGTTTATTGGCAGGAGAAGGGCCGCCGTCAAAATCCCTGATCCGCAAATTGTTAAAGTTTTCGGCTTCAATTCCGTGGCTGTAAAAAGGCATCCTGGTCTTGGTCCAGGTTAATTTGAAGTCGTTTATGCTGATATTTTTTGCGTTCTCGATCAGCAAACCCGGAATATCGCGTTTAAAAATCTGGTTTTTCTCACCCATAACACCTCTCAGATCAATATTCCCGCCTGCCACTTCATTCAGTTTGCTATCTGTTAATTCAAACGTGATCCCGTTAAAAGAAACATCTTCGATCACGCTTTCGTCCGTTCCGTAAACCAGCATCCCGTTCTCGCCTTTACAAATAATGTTATTGAATTTCAGGTTCTTGATCTTGCCCAACTTTACGTTTTCTTTTCCGCGGATAGCAGAAATATGGATCGGTTCCCCGTTTCCCCACCAATCTCCTGTCCGCAGCTTAGTTTCAATATACATGTTAGAAAAAGTGATGTTTTCCAGCGAGCCTTCATCCCGTAAAAAAATCCCGATACCGCGCGTAGAATTGGTGATGTTCACATTATTCACATGCACATTTCTAACAGTATTCTGATCCAGGAAACCAATTCGGATGCCGCTGGAATACGATTGCAGGTTGCAATTGGAAATAATAATATTCTCCGACACATGCTTTTTTCCGCTGAAACCGGGTATTTCAAAATGATGATCATAACCAACAATGGCCAGCGCATCGTCTCCGGAGCGGATATCGCAATCGGTAATGATGACGTTGCTGCTGCTGGTTACATCGATGCCGTCTGCATTCGGGATCAGCAAACCGCTCCATAAACGGATGCCAGAAACCAGCACATCATCGCAATCGGCAAAGTGCATCGTCCAAAAAGGGGAGTTCAACAAAGAAACATTGCGCACCTGTACGTTTTTGCAATTGGAAAAAATCACCATTTGGTGCGGCCGGTCTTTATTGGGGACAACCGGCCCGTCGCCGATCCCGCTGTCCACTTTCCGGTAATTGTTTTTTTGCCGGGTAAAACGGGTTGTGACGGAATCTATTTTTTTAGCATGGTCAAAATCATGGAAAACCGCATTGTTGCCGTCAATCGTGCCCTGGCCGGTAATGGAAACGTTTTCGGCATTTACGGTATAAAGCATCCCAAAATACGTCAAACCATAAACCGACTGTGTAAAATGGTCATAATCAGCAAGCTTTGGGCTTCCTTTTAATACAGACCCGTTTTCCAGAAACAAATTGACATTGCTTTTTAAATGAAAAGTACCGGTGATAAAAGTACCGGCTGGGACATAAACCATACCGCCGCCGTTGCGGTTGCAGGCATCCACCGCTTTTTGGATGGCTTTTGTATTAAGGGTTTTTGCATCGGCAACAGCACCATAATCGGTAATATTGAAAGGCTTATTTTGAGCGAAAACAGCAGTATTTATAGTCAGCGCAAGCAGCAGGGACAAGATTTTTTTCATGAAAGCGACAGGATGTCCAAGTTTAAATTTGATCCAAACTTAGTCATTTTCTATTTTTAAAAGATACAATTGTAGAATTACCATAAAACCAAACCTGAAGATTCAAATCCTGTTTTAAAACAAAAAAGCTAAATAATCCGGGCGAAATTATTTAGCTTTTGTAAGATGCGGAGAAAGAGGGATTCGAACCCTCGGTACCGTTGCCAGTACACCAGCTTTCCAAGCTGGCTCATTCGACCACTCTGACATCTCTCCGTGTTTTTCGGACTGCAAAGTTATCATTTTCCTGCTTTTGCCCTAATAAATTTAAAATTTGGTTTCGGGTTTTAGGCCGATAAAAACAGTATCGTCCTGCATTTATGCAATTCCTGATAATTCTCCCTTCCTCCAAACAAATCATTGCTTATTTTCGGCAGCAAATAATTTACCTGATAAAAGAAGCATGAAGCTCTACATAATCAAAATTGGCGGCAACGTTATCGATAATTCTGCCAACCTGCACCAATTTCTAAAGGATTTTGCTGCGTTGAAAGGCTTGAAAGTGCTGGTGCACGGCGGTGGAAAAGTGGCCACGCAAATTTCTTCTTCGCTTGGGATTGAAGCTAAATTAGTGGATGGCCGCCGCATTACCGATATTGAAACCTTGCGCGTGGTAACGATGGTTTATGCCGGCCTAATCAACAAAAACATGGTGGCGCAGTTGCAGCGTTACCACAACAATGCTATTGGCCTCACCGGTGCCGACGGAAATTTTATCCGCGCAAAAATGCGGCCCGTAAAAACAATTGATTATGGTTTTGTGGGCGATCTGGACGAGCATTCAGTTCAGGCAGAAAGTATCTCTAAACTTTTGGATGCTTCTTTTACACCTGTTTTTTGTGCGTTGACACATGATGGCGAAGGCCAGTTGTTAAATACCAACGCCGATACCATTGCGGCTGCTTTGGCGGTTGCTTTGGCAAAAATCTACGAAACCACGCTGATTTACTGTTTCGAGAAAAAAGGTGTTTTGCAGGATATTGATGATGAAGGTTCGCTGATCCGTGAGATTGACCCGGAACGGTACGAAACTTTGAAATTGGAAAAAGTAGTTTCCGAAGGTATGTTGCCCAAATTGGACAATGCTTTTGCCGCGATAAAAAGCGGCGTAAAAGAAGTCATTATCGGCCAGGCTGATGAATTGCATTATTTAAACGCCGGAAATTCTTTTGGAACGAGTTTAAAAAGTTGACAGTGGTAAGTTTTCGGTTGCAAGTTAAAAACGCTTATCTTTCTAATCAAAAAAATCACAATTGAAGATTTCACAAATACAAGTTTCAACATAAAACCCACAACACAGAGCTTACAACGCACAACTTACAACGCACAACCGAAAACTTACAACTGAAAAAAAATGATCAATAAAAAAATAGCTATACTTGGAAGTGGTAACATTGGATTATCCTTAGCAAAAGGTTTGGTAAAATCCCAAATTTCCGAACCAGCACAAATTACTTTGACGCGCCGTAATTTGGCTGCTTTGCAACCACAAGCTGAACTTGGATTCCAAACTTCCAACAACAATTCTGATGCGGTAAAAGAAGCTGATATTGTGATTATTGCCGTGTTGCCGCAACAATTGAACAAGCTGCTGGAAGAAATCAAACCAAGTATCAATGTATCCAAGCAACTGTTTATTTCTGTGATTTCCGGTGTGAGTTGTGCTGCTGTCCGCAAACAATTGGAAGCGGATGTACAGGTAGTCCGCGCCATGCCGAATACTGCAATTGCCATTGGCCAGTCCATGACTTGCCTCGCTACGGACAATGCTTCCTCAGAAAACCTGAACATGGTGAAATCGATGTTTGATACGGTTGGCGTCAGTATCCAAATCAACGAAGAATTAATGACTTCTGCCACGGCTTTGTGCGCCTGCGGGATTGCTTTCTTTTTGCGTTCGATCCGGGCAGCTTCGCAAGGCGGGACTGAGATTGGTTTTCATGCGCATGATGCTTTAAAAATGGCTGCGCAAACGGCCAAAGGTGCTGCCGATCTGTTGCTGCAACTGGCTTCCCATCCAGAACAGGAAATTGATAAAGTTACTTCGCCCAAAGGCTGCACCATAGCTGGTTTAAACGAAATGGAACATAATGGTTTTAGTTCTGCAATGATTAAAGGCATTAAAACTTCTGCCATTAAAGCCGGGGAATTGTATAAGGAAGATTGATGCTTCTTTTATGCCATAAAATTTACGATATTCGGTTTCGACCTAAACCTGATAAAGTAATATGGCTTCTTCGCGCAAAGCTGCACTCGGTTTTATTTTTGTTACACTGCTGATTGATGTAACCGGTTTCGGTATCATCATCCCGGTGCTGCCCAAACTAATTTCCGAACTGATACATGGCAATTTAAGTCAGGCTTCCGTTATTGGCGGCTGGCTTACGTTTGCTTATGCAATAATGCAGTTTCTGTTTGCGCCGGTTCTGGGCAATTTGAGCGACCGTTTTGGCAGAAGGCCGGTTTTGCTGTTTTCGCTTTTAGGTTTTGGGATAGATTATATTTTCCTAGCTTTTGCACCCAGCATTGCGTGGCTATTTGTTGGGCGAACTATTGCCGGCATTACCGGTGCCAGTTTTACCACCGCTTCTGCTTACATTGCGGATATCAGCACGCCGGAAAACCGCGCTCAAAACTTTGGGATGATAGGTGCTGCTTTTGGCCTCGGTTTTATTATCGGCCCGGTTTTGGGCGGTTTGCTGGGCCAGTACGGCTCGCGCGTTCCGTTTATGGCTGCTGCCGGTTTAAGTTTGCTCAATGCTTTGTATGGTTATTTTGTGCTGCCCGAGTCTCTTTCTCCGGAAAACCGTCGTCCGTTTGAAATCAAAAGGGCAAATCCTGTTGGTGCTTTATTGCAATTGAAAAAATATCCGGCCATCAGCGGATTGGTCATTTCCCTGATTTTGCTTTATACCGCCAACAATGGCATGCAAAGTACCTGGAGTTATTACGGTATGGAAAAATTTAAGTGGAACGAAGCCATGGTTGGCTATTCGCTTGGTTTTGTTGGGTTGATGACAGCAATTGTACAAACAGTCGTTATCCGCTGGACGATCCCGAAGTTGGGCACTGAAAAAAGTTTGTATGTTGGCTTCATCTTGTACAGTTTGGGCCTGTTCCTGTTTGCGTTTGCTTTAAACGGATGGCAAATGTTCATCTTTATTATTCCTTATTCGCTTGGCGGAATTGCCGGCCCAGCTTTACAAAGCATCATGTCGGGCTTTGTGCCGCCCAACGAACAGGGCGAATTGCAGGGCGCACTCACCAGCCTGATGAGCGCCACCACCATTTTTGCGCCGGTGATGATGACCAGCTTGTTTGCTTATTTTACCAGTACCAAAACACCATTTCTGTTTCCGGGCGCACCGTTTTTTGTTGGTGCAATTTTGATTTTGGTGAGTACGTTTTTGGCTTATCGAAGTATGAAAAGGGTTTGGTGAAGAAGGAGGTTTGAGGTTTTTTTAAGCTTATTAAAGACTGTCAAGTTTTAATAATGAATAAGTAATTTAATTAGGAACTATAAATTTTTCTGTAATTTAAAAATTTAGATTTGTAACAGACGTGCTTAAAAGTGCGTCAATACAAGAGTTAACCGGCACTTCGCGTTTTTGCCCGACAAAGTTTGTTAAAGATTTTTTTTGTGCCAAAAAAGCAAAAACACGAAATGCGTTTAACAAACGGTTTGGCAAAAAACCGGCGGACGGAAGTATTATC